>Ga0123355_10009534_pt1 | contig 14782 bp, 5 predicted proteins | sample TergutEmb28metaG_3_FD_89872 | JGI IMG/M metagenome (GOLD analysis project Ga0123355, IMG submission 89872) | Embiratermes neotenicus P1 segment gut microbial communities from Petit-Saut dam, French Guiana - Emb289 P1 | ecosystem: Host-associated > Arthropoda: Insects > Digestive system > Gut ...
GAGTTCCGAAACGTCGGCAATTAGAACTCAGACGCCGGGGAATTACCCAAAAAGGAATAAATTACATTTAGAACACGGCGAAAGCTTAAAAACAAGAATAATACTACATGCTTTTTACAATTGGTATTTACAATGATTGTTCCTTCGTTGTATATATAAAAAAAAAACCATGTTCATTCTCTGGCTCCTCCTCTTTTGTTGCTGTACTCCTCATGTTTTGTTCCTTTTCATGTATTAATTTCCTTAATTTTATCCATCTTTTTCGTGAATTTTGCAAATGCCTTGTAGTGATTTTTAAGGAGCATATCTTTACTTACGGGCCAGTCATCGGTTTTTTGTTACTTCTGCTATTAGTTGTTCTCTGTCTTCTTGTAGTGTTGCGCATTCAAGTAAAATGTGTTCCATTGTTTCATTACCGTTTCCGCATGGGCAGTTTGGGGTGTCAATTATTTTAAACCTGTGGAGGTAGGATTTAATGTTCCCGTGGCCCGTAACCATGGTTGTAAAGTTTTGTGTTAAGTTTATTTTTGTGTGTAATCTCTCCCTTACTTCCGGGAAGTATTCTCTTGTTATGCCTCCTTTGTTTGTTGTCTCCCAATCTCTCTGCCAGTTTTCCAAGCTTATTCCTTCTAGGTCCTTCTTTATGGAGCTCTTAGGTACTCTACTGTAACTAATGGGTAGTTCTGTTTTACCTGATGCTTCTTTCGCTAACTTGTCAGCTAGTTCATTTCCGCTTGTCCCCACATGAGCTTTTATCCACCTGAATCGTATTCTCCATTCTCTGATTTCCATCTCATGCACTTTTTGTATTATCTCTTCGGTTAGGTATGTGTGTTTGTTCACATTGTTCAGTGAGTCCAGTGTCATCCTGCTATCTGTATGCACAGTTACTTCTTTGTCTTCTTCATTTGCCTGATTAGTTTGTAATGTATTCCAGCACCTTTAAAATTGCAAACACCTCGGCCTGGTTGTTGGTGCACCTGGTGTCCATTCTATACATCAGTTTAATAGTTGGGGTGCCCGGTATTATTATGGCTATGCCTGCTCCTACCCCCTGTTCTGACTTGCTTCCGTCAGTGTAGATGTTTATTGGGGTTACTTCTTCCTGTGTGTTGTCTGAGTCTGTGGCTATAGTCCTGTCAGCTGGATGAAGCCATTGTTTGGGGGGTTTGTCGTGGTCAATTTGTAAGTTATTGTGTCTGTTCCCTCTAACAATTTTATAGTGTTCTGCCTTTTCTTTTATTTTGATGTGAATGGGTGATTATGCATAGTGCTTCATTTGATACCGTTCTGTAAGCATTCGTTATCTTTATGTTTATTAGCCTTTGTACTCTGGTTAATTTTTTCTGCAACTTTTTTTGTCTAATGTTTCCGCCCATACCGGTGCTCCAAATAGGAGGAGCGGCTGTATCCCCCCCATGTAAAGTGTTTTTAACGCTTTATGTCCTAGTCCCCAATTTAACTTTGCCGATCTTGATAGAGCAATTATTATTTTCCTTCATTTTTCCGTCGCTCGTGTTATATGCTCCCTGAATGTCAGTTTGCTATCTATTATTACACCCAGGTATTTCATGGTTTTTACTCGTCGGAGAGGTTTGTTGTTTAGATATACTTCCAAGTCTTCTCTTTCTTTCCTTTTTCTTCATGTCATCAACATTGTTTGCGATTTTTTGTCATTAAAGCGGACCTTATTTTCTCTTGCCCACGTTGAGATTATATCAGCTCTATATTGGCTATGTTTTCAAGTTCCCTCACCGACTTCCCTCTTGTTAGTAGTAGGAGATCGTCTGCGAACGCTATTATTTTTGTACTGCTCTTGAACTCTAGGTTTAGTAGCGAGTTGTAGAAGATATTCCACAGTTCTGGCCCTAGGCAGGATCCTTGGGGACAGCCCTTGCTCACTGCTCTTTCTATTTTGATATTGTTTGTTGCCATGGTTGCTTTCCATTGGGTAAAGTAATTTTTTGTAAGGTTATATAAGTTTTGCAGGCACCCGCTTTCTTTTAAATTTTTTAGCACTGTAGGTGCCCATGCCGAGTTGAACGCTCCTTCCACGTCCAAGCTTACTGTTACTGTGATTTCCCCTTTAGCAAATCCTTCTTGAATAAATTCTTTCATCGCCATGATCGCGTCAATTGTGCTCGTTTGTGGAATGAAGCCGTACTGGTTTTTGTTTAAAAACTCGGTTGAGTAGATGTGGTGGTTTATTCTGTTAATCAATACTTTTTCAAGTATTTTCCCCCTAACGTTAAGAAGGCTTATTGGGCGATATTTGGTAACGTCCTTGCTGTTTTGCGTGCCTGGTTTCGTAATCGGTATGATTTTTGCCTTCTTCCATCTATCCGGGAATACTCCATTTTTTAAGCAGCTGTTGTACAATACTGTTATGCTTTTTGGAAACATTTTGAATGTTAGTTTGTGTATTTCTGCCGTTATTCCGTCTTCACCCGGGGCCTTCTTGTTGTTCATTCCTTCTATTACTTTTCCAATCTCTTCTCTTGTGAATTCCTGGTCGTCTGGTGTGTTAGGCAGTTGAGCTGTTATGTCTCTGACTTGTTTATGGTGGTCGTTGTCTTCAAGGTCGTTGTCTTCTGGGGTGAAGTATTCTAGCATGAGTATTAGTGTTTCTTGTGTGTCCCTTGTTAGTGAGCCATCAGGTTTTCTAAGTGTTGTTATCTGTGTGTTGCTTTTATTCTTTCCTGCTGCCAGTCTGTATACCGTGTTCCAAGGGTTAGCCTCTGTTGTTAGGTTGCAGTATTCTCTCCATGGTTTGGTTTTTTCCCTTTTTATTGTTGCTGCGTATTTTGTGTGTGTGTGTGTGTGTGTGTGAGCACATGCACATGCACTCATGTACATGAGGGGAAGGAGGGGTAACAGGCACATCAGCTTTCAAGGCTATTATGTCCTGTACCAAAGTCAAATTGAAAAAGACACAACAAGTGTGAACCTAATAAAACAGCAACCAGGATAAGGTGCAATGCACCCCAGCAGACATGCACCTATGGGCTAGAGGAACCTGCCACCCCATTCTTAAGTCACTCTTCAATATGAAGACAGGCGCAGCTGAATCCACCAACACAAACAAGGTGCCACATCACAGAAGGCCACCCTTACAGTATTTACCACCAAAAAAAAAACTCCAACATGAAAGCATAAATTTGATACACACCAATTTGACTAACAGTTAATGGGTTTGATGGTAAAATTCAATGTACAATATGAGTATATACATGAATTTGACATTCAGGTGACCGTGCATCATGATAAATTCCTATAATAAAGCCAACTAGATGCACTAAGTTCTCAAATTTATTTTTGGAATAAAATTCTAAATGTTTCAGACAGTTCCTCTGTCCATCATCAGGAGTTTTTCACTGTACACACAGCAATGGTATAAGTAATAGAGGTTTGCTGACAGCTTGCGAAAGCTGTCAGCAAACCTGTATGACATATACCATGGGCTGAAGTCTGCAACACGGATACCACGCCAACCCAACCACACTGAAACTCCAACACACATCGAACCAAGAACAATACGACCAATGTGGTAATTCAACAGAACAGTTACAAGCTCCTGATGATGGATACATTAATGTCCGAAACATGTTGAGCACATAAGAAGTGAAATAAAATAGTAAGTGACATCAAGTTGGTCTTTTATTCTTCAATTAGTGCACCTACTTGGTTTTATTATAGGAAGAGAGTATATACACATTAATACAATGAGAAAAAATGTTTAAAATTCCAGGGTGTACAGGTACCTAAGAATGAGATCCCAAATAATCCCAAAACTATTAATGCTCAGTGCAAGGGCACAAAACATGATGTTCTAAAATGACATATAAGTCCAGTGTTGCTCATAAATGCCAAAGCACGAAACACATTACGATAATCATCTCCATACATGTCATAGAGTATGCCTTGGAAATGGATGGTGAGACATGTATGATCATGAAATCTGTAGTCAATAAGAATATGTAACACATAAAGTCCCCAAAAAATGTATACAAACATATGCAGTTTTCCGTACAATAAACGTGTGTGGTGTGTGTGTTGTGTGGTGGGTGTGGTGGTGTGGTGTGGTGTGTGGTGTGGGGCGCGCGCGAGCGTGTGTGTGTGTGTGTGTGTAGCCAATCATGAGGCACATAAGAATGGTTGTCCTCATTCCTGATCTAGGTGGAGGAATGCCACACTTCTATAGATTGTTTATCAACTTCTAATTTATTCTCCTTTATATGAATCCACTCATCTGGTCAAGAGAACAAAGCACAAAGAACAGTGGTACATACCTCTCAGCAAACAGCACAACTGAATGACATGTCTCAGAGCAAACTCATTTTCCGAGCAGCTGCAGTAACCAATAAATAGTGATAAAATTAAAAGTATAGATTCAGATATCTACATTTATATTTTCAACACAGTGCACAATTACTCAGATACCCACCAAAGTCCAACTTGGGCTTTGTATTACGTATGGTTCGTAAATAACCAATATGCAAGATCATAATGTAGCATACAATTTTCAGTATAGGATCCAGACACAGGATTTCAGGAAAACACTATTTTCAGAGCTGACACATGAGGCAGATAAGATATCTCCAATGTGTTCATCTTCAGGATCTTGTGCAATAAACTTAAGAAAAGGACAAACATTATTATTATTATACAATATTCTGAAGTCAGCCTGAAGATTGTGAGGAAAAATGTTTGTACCTTGGGTAGTTGGTAAGAAAGTACACCATGCAAATGACATAACTACTCAGTTCAACACTTAAATAAAGGTAAATCCCCTTACTTGGAATGGTAGATCTGATAAAGTTATGGCGAGATAATATGATCTCAGTGAATACCAACGATTGAAGTTCTCTTTCACAAGAACTGGCATCTCCAATGGAACTGAAACATAAACAAAATATTACAAATTTCTGAAGCATTCAAGAAAGACAACAGTAAGATTACAAATACCAACAAAAACCTTCTCACCAGTCACAGAAGCCACAAAGTACACAACCTGAAATGTAACTTTTAATTTATTTATGTAATTATTTACTTATTCATACTTACATTCATCCACCACCTCCAATATTTACATATTTATTTTTTCAAATATTTTATTCATCTACTTATTAACAGTTCTAAGTTATACTTCATAAACCAGCAACCAACAAAACATAACAGGCATGAAACACACAGAAAGCATATGGTCACAGGTCAGACACAGATTGTTACAGGATAGTTCAAAGTAAAAATCAAGGGAAAATGATGAATGGACTGTGCTCAGGTGCTATTCTGACAAGACTTTCTGTTTGTGAGGGTTACAGCAACTGATACTTACATGAGAGGATGGTGATAGTCATTGATGTGTACATGAGGAACAACATGTTGAAGAATAGAAAACCCAAATTACTGAGGACTTTAGCTCCATCATTACCAATGTCATAATACAAGGCACCAATCAGAAGTCCAACCAGGATATGAGCAAACAGTCGCAGGTACATCAGAGTCTGCAAAGATTGTTGAAAGTCTTACTTAACCCTTTGGTAAGTATGAACTTACACTTACCTGTTAATAAAACATATAAATACCCACGGTAAATACAAGCTCATTCTGTAACTCTGCTTTTATGTTTCACACCTGTATCTGCTTATGTTTAGGATATCCTGTATGTTGTGCAGATTTTGGCTACTCAACAAAAATAATCTGAGTGTATGTTCTTTGAATTTTCCACTTTTGAAACAAAGGAAGGAGGAAAGACAATACACGCTGGGGGGTAGGGGGGCATATAGCAACAAGAGTCTAATTTTTGTCACATGTCAGAAATTCTTACCAACTACGATGTATGTTTTTTTTAGTTGTGATGAGAAACGAACACAGCTGTCCTTTGTGATCTATAATCTTACACTGAAATATTCTGGGTTATATTATTGCAGTAACCTAGTAGCTTCGGAGGAACACCATGCCTTCTGCATAATAAAACTGACAATTGGGGCAGAGAACTGCACTCATATATAAGATACAGCAGATCACATTGTGGACTGAGTTCAAAAATGAAAAAGCTATCCTTTTTACTACCACTGGAAGGTAGTCAGATTGAACAGCAAAAGAAATCAGCTATTAATAAGGCAAAACTATTGGGGCAGGACTGACTGACTGACTGACGGAATGAATGAATGATAACATAAACAAATAAATATAATAAAATGAAACAGAGTTCTTCTTGAGAAGCTGGACATTCTTCAGCTAGTCTTGAAATTGTCCCCATTTTATGGAATGTGAAGGGTCATTACCACATTCACACAGGCCTGCCACTTATCCCTTATCTTGATTAAGATCAACCTAGTCCATGCCCTCCCACTGGGTTCCTTGAAAGACAGTTCCCTCATATTCAAGGAATGTCTTTCTCCACATTTTCACTGTGCAGATGAAACAATTCCATGACAGTTCCCAACAAAAAAGTTTTTTTCCCCCCCTTCCTCTTCTCTATCTTGGCCAAGAAATCAAGGCACATGAACCACATAACCTGCAAAGTCATTTACATACAGCTCCACTACAACACCATGAACAGTAAAGATATTTCTCGACAAAGACCAGTTGAGTATACACTACAAGAAGAGAGGACATGGGTAGATGATGACTGAAGCCTCTGAAGACACCAGCTGGCTCTGAGAAGGATGTTTCTTCCTGTTCATTCTGTACAGAACACACTTCCCTCCATTTACACTGTACACCCACCTCTACCCTCACATGCCCTTCTACATGAAGATAGTAGCAGCATTCTCCAGAACACTGGGAATTTCTTTGCATTAGACATGTTCATCTCCTATGAATGTAGTGAATGGCATAAAAACTGGCATGTCAAATGTTTAAGCACACTTTAATTATGATCATGAAGTAACATCTGGAACTGTCTTACCCAATCTCGCCTACTAAAAAGAAGAGTCCTCTTCAGAACAATCCAGAACTGAGTGAATTCAGATATTGGGTACCGTCGCGGACTTGCTACAAACCCTGTGTCCAGCAAGGCTGTTGTCACATTGTCAGGACCCTTCTCAGATGCTGTGAGGTCCATAGGAATAACTACATTTTGTGGTACTGCTTCAGCAGTTGCATCTGTCAAAAATATACCAGTCAGCCAACATCCACTTCAAGCTCACGTAACAGTCTGTTAGCCAACAACCACCTTACACTCACACATTGCAATCTGGCGGCCAACAGCTGCCTCAGTTGATAGGCTTATGTAACACTGTCAACCTGTCAGAGCTTGAAACTATTACAACTTCTGTCAGTCTAGAAGGACTTCATACTGATATGTCACAGTTTGTCAGTCAGTGTGTGCTTCAAACCTGTATCAAATTCACATTGACAGTAACATCCTAAGAAGATCACACTACTGGACTGATTAAAGAGGGTGTCATCCTTCAAGAAATTAAGGGTAAATATTTTATGTAACCCTTCACTAAGCAAACATTTTCACCTAAAACATTTACTTGGTACTGACAAGGCCATATTGGCATGTAACATCAGTGTCAATAAATCTGTGTATGTCTGAAAATTTTAAATAAATAGATTATTCAACTGACACATACATTAACAGAATAGACTATCATGTACTTAATGTAATTTTTGTGCAACCTGTTAAAAAAGCAAAAGCTTGCAATGGGGTGGGGTGGAGATATAGGGAACATCCCCAAATGTTGAGAGGTTAATGGCATCAGTGATAGAGGTACAGAATGTTCATGGCAAAATGTGGTTTCATCTGAATTAAAGTGCAGAAGTTTTCATGACTATGAAACAAGAATAAAATTATATGATTAATACATATGTGCATTTTTATTACAAACACAATTTGCTTGTAAATAAGTATACAATCAAATCTAAAGGGACTAGTGTTCAGCCCCTGTCAGTCATAATACCAATTATGTTACCCAGGCTAATAGTATGCAATTACAAAGCATGAACGTAGAGTGAACTATTCAGGGTCCCTTCCAGTTAGACAAACACAAAGAATGGTGGATAGAGTTAACGGTGGTAAATTAACTTCAAAATCTGAAAGTGTATTTTGAAATTGGAATAGATCAAATCACAAAATGTCGGTTCAATTAACACAGAAAACTACCAGAAGTTAAATTTTGAATTTTCAGTTCTAAAAGAATAGAAAGAATAGTGACACACAGTCATTCACAATCTTGCCAATTCCAGAGCCAACAGCTAGGCAAGAATTGGCACACAGCAGGGGGGGACTGTAACATTTCCAAGGCATAAAATGGGAAATTCAAACGAAAATATTGTGCTTTTTTTTTGTTCTGTTGACCGTGCATCTCTCTATAATCTTGTAAATGAAACCAACTTGGTGCACAATATTCTCAGGATATTTCATCAATTTTATTTATAACCTCTATATGCTTCGGACCTCTCCAGGTCCATCATGAGGAGGAATAACTGTATTTATAAGACACTTGGTATTTTGTTATTCTGTATAGCTAGATGTCTGGTGTGCAGGATAGAATCTTCTATCCTGCACACCAGACAGCTAGCTATACAGAATAACAAAACACCAAGTGTCGTATAAATAAAATTGATGAAATATACTGAAAATATTGTGCACCAAGTTGGTTTCATTTACAACACTGTGCATTACAGTGCCTTCCATTCACATAGGCATGTGATTAATATGCAACAGAAACCATTCCCTAAGCAGTAGAAGGATTTTATAGTGGCATGCCTCACTGAATGTTCCCACTAGTTACACTGATTCACTTGTAGCGAACAGATTACCCACATCATGAGCAAAATGTATCATTAAATAAGTATTTAATTAATCATGTAAACCCTATGACAGTAGTTACAATAGTTCTGTCTCTAAAAAACACGCTGTACAGTTTCATAAATACCTCACACTTACTTTGTTCATCTTTAGCGGTCTCTTTGGTAACAAATGGCTGGTATAAGTTCACATTTGTTCCAGCATTATCATTATGCTTTATACCATCACCATCTTCACTATCAACTTCATTGGCACCAAGGACACCATTGCCATTGGAAAGTTTTACACTTGCATTGTTGAGAACTTCTGCTGGTGGCAGCTCTGGAAATGGTTTTCCTTCACGGATGTCATGTTTTCCATTCTGGATAGCTCTCACTAGTTTACGGATGTTGTCACCATATTCTCCACAGGACACCTCAATCACTAAAGAAAACAAACAACCTTCATAGTCAGTACTTTCTCATATGTGGTGCATGGAATAATCTCCTTAAACTGAATGTTATAAAATTTGTTACAGAAAATTTTAATGGAGGGGGGAAGGCACAGTCTTCCTTGAAAAGCTGACAGTTGTTCGGCAGTTTCCGATGGTGAAAACATGGAATCTGTATAATATGGGAATATCCAGACTTTATGTTTCTTAGTGAGTTACTGTGAATTCCTTTTTGCCTCAAGGAAAGTCTTGACCCTGACAACCTCTGTCAATAATAAGGATGTCGCCTTAAGTCTTTTCTGTTGACTAGCACATATTTCTTGATGGCCGTGCTGGAAGGGCTGCAGGTGAACTTTGGTGGACAAATGGAACAAGAATATTTTTTAAGACTGTGGAAAGTGCAGGTTATTTTTAATGTGGGGATAGCTTAAGAAATGATGAAGAGATATGCTGGAAGAGGAAACTTTGACTGCTGGATGCTACAAACTCATTACAATTTCTTCATCAAGGACTACGAATCTGAGCTGGATTAAAGATTCAGTTTGTAAGAAAGAAGATACAAGTGATCTGGGATTTCACTGATGACATGGTCTAATGCCAGTCTTTTGGTGCAAAGTCCTCTTCTGAGTGGTAACATGTCTCAATGTTGATTTATCAATGGCTTTACGAACTTTGATTTCTTACAAAGGGATATACCTTAAAATACACACAAATACACACACACACACACACACACACACACAATGGACAAGAACTTCCTACATACAAAGCTTTTCCCACGTAAGAAATTAGAATTCTGCAGTTCTACCAAAGCTCCCAAAAGAATGTTACATTTTCCCAAATATAAAGTTCTTGTGTGAGAAGTTTTCTTGCTTTATAACTTCAATTTTGGATTTTCACCAAAATAATTCCCACTTAATGCATTTCGAAGGCTTTAAAACCATTACCCCTCTCATGATGGTCAATCTGCACCATAACTGACAGCTGTCTGCAGACCACTTTATCACTTGTGTGTGACCTATTGCCCCTCTGTTTTCAGTTCCATTTGTGCTGTTCATCTTTTACTTACTGAAGCAAACCAGACAGACGTTGCAGCAAGGTCTGAACTTCTAAGCACAGTTCTGATGACTCTGTTGCACCACATGATTTTAATGTGTTGTGACTTAATGAGCACTAAAGACCTGTCATAAGTACGTAAGATAAAGGAAGTGAGTGCACCTGTACCAGCAACACAGGACTTCAGACTTGTAATTCTTTAGTGGTGCATTACAACTTGTGTTTTAAGAATTTTTCTTTAGCACCAAAGTAACTACATATCTTAACTGCCTGATAATAACACACTTGTGGTCTTTATAATTGAAACATTATAAAAGAACTGCTTCAGGTAAAAATATGAAAGTGGGTCCAATAAATTAACTTAATTTTTCATGCTTCTCTTGAGAGATATTACTTTTCACTGGTATGCTGAAAAAAATTATTACATTACAGGAAGCATACTGAGCAGTAAATGGGTGATCACCATTCCTCACGGTGTTTAATTCACTTCCAGGAACTCCGGATATTCAGAATAATTTTTTTGTGGTGTGATATGTACTTGTATGTGTTTACTATATGGCAGACTGTGCAAGTTAATGTACCTGAATCTCTTTTTACAGCGGCTTTTAACCAAATTCTTGGGTGTAAGAGGGGTAACAGGCATACTGAGAAAACTGCGTAATGAGGACCTTCATGATTTGCAATCCTCACTGAATACTACTAGGATGTAACATCTATAAATATTCACATCACAACCAACTCACTGGTTGTGATGATATAGATGTTGCGTTTCCAACACCAATGGGGACGTTTCATATAAAAAAACTACTGGGGTGAACAAATCAAGGATGATGTGGTGGGTAGGGCATGTGGTATGTAAGTGACAGAACAGAAATTCTTACATAAGGAGGATAATACTAAAGTAAATCTTAAACAACTAAGATAAGATATTGCAGACCAGATTAATATGACTCAGGATATGGACAAGTGGCAAGTTGTTGTAAAAATGGTAAGGAATATTTGGGTTCCACGAAACATGAGGAATTTCTATAAGGAACTAATGGCTTTTCAAAAAGAACCTTGCTCCATGCAGTAAGGTGCTACAAAGTTTAAGAGTAATCAGGTTGTTGTTACATGTCCCAGCTGAGTAATTTCTGATTACATGCCAATGCTTGAGAATCACTACTGGAAGAAGCTGCATATTGTAATATTTTACTTGTGCATCGGTTACAATTATGGCCAATGTTAAGTCGCAAAACAATTCTACATATTTTCATTTGAATCTGTGTTTTATATCCTGAGTTTACAAATTGCTGAAACTGCTTCTACAAACAACACTTAGCTGCTTTAAGAACACGACTTTAGACTGAATAACTTTGTTACATTAACAAATGCTATCCTACATACAAGTAAAATGGCCTGATTAGTCCATTAGGTATTATAATAAAAATTCTCTGTTTTCTTGAGGTTAACTTACCTCCAGTCCCTCACAAAAAGCTTCTATGCACATGGTGGTTCTGTCCCTCCAGCTACAACCTCCTGTTCATAGCAGGAGTCCTCATGAGTGTTACTTGTATATTATTACCTGGTATACATTTCATATGCAATGCAATCGCATAGGATGGTGCATTGTTTAAAGTGTGAGCAACAAAAATGCACCTACCAAAAGATGCTGGATTGTGGTAGCTAGGGCACACAAGTCCAAGGGTGGTAAGGAAAGGCACAAGTTGCTGTGTTGAACCCTGGTACACACACTGCCCCTCAGCCAGTGTATACAAATGGTCAAACATCTCAAACAGCCTGGCACTTGGCTGGTGGATAGTGCAGATAATAGTTCGACCACCTCGAGCCAGTGATTTCAACAGAGAGACGCATTGGAAGCAGGAAGAGCTGTCCAGACCACTGAAAGAAAACAATCATGTTTAGCACTCAGGTCTGAGTCCATCATTTGGCTTGCATGGTAATAATGCCAAACTTTGAATTCTGTTATCAAAATATTATTCAATAAGGACCTGGTGGTCATTCAGAACCCAGCCCTTCATAAGAAATTCCTGGATTTGAACCATAATTTCTGATAAAAATTAGAACTCTGTGAATGTGGGAAACAACAGGACCCTGCCAAGATAACACACATAGATGTCCTCTGGTGCCCAGCATTTACAGAGTGGTCCACTGAAACAAACGAGCTCACAGGCAGGCACTGATGAAAATACGACCGGAGGTACTTGCCATGACTATGACCAACAGAATACTCAAATACTCACTATTTCAAGAAAGCCATCAGAAGTACATTTGCATTTCATTTATTTACGTCATATTTAGTGATGCTTTCAATAGCTCTGACCATATAGTGTTAAATGGTGTGACGATCAGTGAAGAAAGATGGAAAGTATCAGGAAAGAAGCCATCCCATCTCTCCAGCTGTCAGGACAGCATGAAGAAACCACAGTCAAAATATCCAGTCTCCAGGCCAAGTAACATTTAAACTTAATTCAAATCTATACATGTTTTTATTTTACACCATATAATGCCTTAAAATGTTATTAAGAATACCCTGTATGAATCTGGACACTAACCACTAAATACGTGAAATATGTGAAATTTCGTCTTCTAAGAGACCACTTACTGAGTCTTACTACTATACAGTGATCCAAACTTTTAAAAAAGACTAAAAAATCAAAACAGTTTACTTATGCACGTGACATAATCTCTATAAAAATTCTGGTACACCCCCATTACCATAACTGACCAAATACATCAGTAACAAATTATAGTATATTGGAGACCAGGTCCTATCACCTGAAATACAGAAACTTATCCCTGGACCTTACATTATTACATCATGACACTTTCACTAATTCAGCCCTTCCATACTCAATGTAATCACAACCTGTAACTTATACACATTACAAATGAAACAAAATACTTATTCACAACTCACACAGACGAAGAAGTAAACAAGAAGTAGCTGCAACACTGGTGTACAAAGAAGATGCAATCAAAGGCAGTTCCACCAAACTTTACCAAAATATAACGGTTTGTTGTTCACCATACTGTCCACTGAGCTCTCAAGAAACACACACACACACACACACACACACACACACACACACACACACAGACAATTATAATATATAATTATACATGAAGATAAGTAGAGGCAATCCTCAACATATGCTGGGGCCACAAAACAGAACAGTGTGACTTAATTCAAATGATACATATGAGGGGAACTCTTCCCTCTATGCATGTACCTTTCCTTGCAACAGACTACGGGACCTAAGGCACAAGAAAATCTTGATCTTCAAAGAATACAAATGAGTCCTGTACACAAAGAATAATGCTGCCACAAGACAACCCATACCTGAACCTCCACACACTTGCCCAAACAGCACTGTTCTGGCAACTGCAGTTCTCTCTCAACAACGGTTAACCCTTTAAGTTGCTACTGTGACACAGCTGTCTTGAATAACCATTCCATGCAACTGTACAGTACTTCAACCCAATATGTTTCAGACTTCTCTCTGCAAATTATTCTCATGGGTCACATAAGTCTGTTACCATAACCAGTTTCTCATGGGGTAGAAGCAGTATGGAATTACTGTAACTACGCATAAGAAAAACATGGACACACATTTTTCTCAGATATAGGCATAAAAAATCCTCACATAATAAAACTGGTGATACTCTCCTACCTTGTAGGTTCATCAAAGAACATGATAGGTGGGTTATTCACCAACTCGAGAGCAATGGACAGCCGCTTTTTCTGGCCACCAGAGAGATTGCTGGTCATTGTTTTACGGTGCTCTTGAAGACCTAAAGTTTCAAGGATTTCTTGCACCTGTAAAGAATAGACACATCCTTGCTCTATACCTTAAAAAAATACACACCAGCATGATTGATTGACAGACAAGCAAACCATCTAATGACCCTGGGTCCCTTGACTATGTTAGGGGTGGCTGATTTAGTAAACATGACAGTGTTGTCACTGTCATCATAGCAGTAGTAGTAGTAGTAGTAGTAGTAGTAGTAGTAGTAGTAGTTGTAGTAGTAGTAACAATAGTAATAATAATTATATGTTTACTCAGGTGTTACTTTCGTTATTCTCATTTATAATTACAGGTTTTAAAACATGATTGTAAAATTCATCAACAGTTATTCTTGAAGGCAAATTTTCAGTCAATCTGGCATTTGCCAAGCACTGCTACCTTTTGGATTTATTCAAATTGCCTTCTTCTTGAATTTATACACTTCAAACTCTGGAAGAGGGTCTTTGCCACCATACCAGCTGCTGACATGACTTTTCTTGTTGCTGCTGTAGCTGTTTGTTGTTGTTGTTGTTTTGTTGTTGTTCTAGGGGTTACTGGTGTTGGAATTTTTATTAGAGCTGTAGAGTGGAAACGGAATCTGGTGGCACACGGCGACACACAGGAGGAGAAGTGAAGGGGAAAGAGGCGAATGGAGTGGGTAGCCAAGCAGTCTTCAGTTTGACTCGGAACAGTCCATCCAGTGTTACTACAATCGTTCTCCCCCGACCCGCACTCCAAGAAAGC
>Ga0123355_10009535_pt1 | contig 14780 bp, 6 predicted proteins | sample TergutEmb28metaG_3_FD_89872 | JGI IMG/M metagenome (GOLD analysis project Ga0123355, IMG submission 89872) | Embiratermes neotenicus P1 segment gut microbial communities from Petit-Saut dam, French Guiana - Emb289 P1 | ecosystem: Host-associated > Arthropoda: Insects > Digestive system > Gut ...
TAGGAACTCAAACAATTCGCAATAAAACTAAACATAAATTAAAAAGGAGCTTACACACATGAAACTCACATTAGCAGAGTACAGAAAAAAAGTTCTAGGCTGCTGGATGGGCAAAAACATTGGCGGAACACTGGGCGGCCCATTCGAAGGCCACCAAGGCATGGTAGATATCGACTTCTACACCCACGATATTACCGGAGACCCACTTCCTAACGACGACTTAGACCTACAACTGGTATGGCTGCACGGGCTGGAGAAATACGGTAAGCAGCTAAACGCTTCTATTTTAGGGGAACTGTGGCACAACTACATTACAGCCGACTGGGTAGAGTACGGCGCAGGCAAAAACAACATGCGCATGGGAATAGTACCGCCGCTATCCGGCTACACAAACAACGTTTTCCGGGACTCTAACGGCGCATGGATACGTAGCGAAATTTGGGCATGTATTGCCCCCGGCAACCCAGAAATAGCCGTGCGCTACGCCTACGAAGACGCTATTGTAGACCATAGCCACGAAGGTATGTATGCAGAAGTTTTTTGCGCAGCAATGCAGTCTGCTGCGTTTGCAGAAAGCGACTTGGAAAAGCTTATTCATATTGGCTTGTCTTATATCCCTGCCGATTGTGGAGTAGCGAAAGGCGTAAAAATTGCATTAGAATCTTACATTATGGGCGACACTTGGCAAGAAGCCCGCATGAAAGTACTAACCGCAGTACCCGGCAGCTTCCTATATACCGACCGTGCCCACGATGGTTTTGTTAAAGATGTACCCGTAGGCCCAACCGGCTGGGATGCCCCCGGCAATATTGGTATTGTAGTTATAGGCCTGCTATTCGGCAAAGGCGATTTGGGCGAAAGTATATGTATAGCAACCAGATGTGGCGAAGATACCGACTGCACCGCAGGCACAGTGGGTTCAATTTTTGGCATAATCCATGGTATAGACGCTATACCGGAAAAATGGATTGCCCCAATAGGCCGCAACATTGTAACCCTATGCCTAAACAAGACAGACTGGACATGTTGGTACCCGCAAACTGTAGACGAGCTAACAGAGCGCGTGTTAAAAGTGGCCCCGCAAATTTTAGGCAGCCATATATGCGATTATGTAAACGCCACAAACGGTTACGATGTTAATATGAAGGAAGGCCAAGACCTGTTCTGCCGCCCTGTACGCCAAAGGCAAAACGACAATTGGTACTGGCACGACTTTGCAGACCTGTTAAAACAAAGCCCATTTGCCGTACGCCAAGACTTTGTTATTTTTAACACAGTTTTGGACTATGGCGACGGAGCATACATTCGTGAAGGCGAAGCCAAAACATTTAAGTTGCGCATTGAAAATAATTTGCGCCGCCAGCAATGGCTGAATGTGAAATGGCATTTACCGACTGGTTTTACAGTAGCGCAGGGTGCGCATACAAGTGTTTGTATGGAAGCATACCATGCAGGGAATATTGGCTGGATAGAGTTGGAGTTTACCGTTACCGGAACAGAGTTAAATGCGCCAAGATATGACTTGTTGGTTGAAATTTCATCTAACGGGCGGCATACTAAAGGGATAATTCCGATTGTTCTTATAAACGGGGGTAATTAGAAGGTGGTTGAAGGGCTGTCTCAAACTTAGCTAGGCAGCCCTTTTTTTGTTTATATCGTAATATAAGTTGAAAATCGTCTCAAGCTTCGCCCGCAACGCGCCTAATGCCGCGCATTGCGGGCTTGCCGTTGGCGCTTGCGCCAACAATCGGACTGTTTTCAACTAATATTACTACAGCAATGTAAACATCATGTTTTAAACTTTTACTAGCAACCGTCTATAATATTAAGGTATACTGCAATCCATGACACAAAAACAGATAAAGCGAGGACAAAGATAATGGCTGAAACACGAAACACCAAAAAAAAGAAACACTACCCCTTAATTGCGCTAGTATACCTATTTACAGTATCAGTATTATTCGTTGCTGTCATGGCACTTACAAGAAGCGACACAGTATATATTAGCGACCCTGCGGAACTAGACGATTTCAATTTTTCTTCGCACATAGCCTATCTATCTCCAACTGCTTTCGAGCGTTATTCTGGAGTACTTTATACCCCGGAAGACTTTGCAAACGGCAGAGTTACACATACACCGGACAAGCAAGACGGGCGTTCCATGCTGGCGACATACCGTATTCTACTCCCACTTAACGAGGGCGTAGTCTATGGCATATCAGGACACAGTGCAATATTCGCCATGACCCTTTGGATAAATGGCGAAGTTTATGTATCTATAGGCGAACCGGGAAGCAGCTTGGAAGACATGACCCCTAGGCAAGAGTTTTACACAATCTATTTTGTTGCAGGAGTGCAACCTGCGGAAATAATCATACAAAGCTCCTCTTTTGTACATGCAGCTGGCGGCCTGCTTTACCCAATTTTTTTGGCCGAGCAGCCTCTTATTATTTCAATGAACAGCCTTAACAATATGCGTGTAGGTATTATGGTTGGTGTTGCGCTAATGGCGGCATTACTATTTTTTGGCCTATTTCTGTTTTTTGAAGAGCGGCCGCAGCTTTTATGGTTTGCCATCCTTTGCGTAATGGTTGCTATTCGTGCGCTTGTGCTAGACTTTTTGCTTATTATAACGTTGTTCCCTAACATGAGCTGGCAACTAATGTACAGGCTCGAATTTTTAAGTACATTCGGCGTTATTATTTTCACAATTTTGTATGTAGGCGCTATGCTAAAAGACAGCAAAAACCCATATGGGCTAAACCGAACTATAAAAATGTGCGCATTGTTTTATTTTTGTGCTTTTTCGGCGTTTGTAATGTTTACCCCCGCTACGGTTCACACGCAGCCCCTTCCAATAGCAAATGTATTAACAATGTCAATTACCGGGCTGGCTATGCTTAATGTAATATGGGTCATTATGAAGGACCGGCAGCGGCGGCGAAACACCACACACATTTTAATTTTGTTAGGAAGTGTGGCAAACATTCTTCTTGGTTTTGCAGAACTTGTACTTCGGTTTGCAGACCCCCGTTTTATGGACATAAACTTTATGCAAATTGGCGCAATGGTATTTTTATTCATTAACGCAATTGCCCTTGCCATTAACTTTCACAGTACGGAAGCAGAACTTGCCGAAACCAAGGCCGCAGAGCAACGCCTTGCCGCAGAAAACGCCGCATTAGATAGTCTATCCCGCATGAAAACAGAATATATAACCAACGTGACCCATGAAACAAAAACACCGCTTACCATTATATCTGTTTATGTACAGCAGGCAAGAGAAGTATTTGAGCAAAGTATGAATAACAATGCGCAAATTACAAATAAGGAGCAGGAAGCAGATTTTAGAATGATAAGCGGCTCTTTGAAAAGGGCGCAAGAGGAAATAATGCGCGTGTCGCGGCTTGTTAATAACGTTTTGTGGTTTACATCCACACAGGAAAGCCGGGAGCAGATGGAGCACTTAGATATTGGACAACTTATTGAAAATGGCGCGGAAGCATACCGCGGTTTTATTGAAAAGAAGGGCAATGCCCTAACCATAAACGCCACAGCAGACCTACCACAGATACTAGGCAATGCAGACCAACTTTTGCAAGTGATGGCCAATGTACTAACCAACGCCAATAACCACACTACAAACGGGGAAATTAAGGTACAAATTACAAACTATGAATCGCAAATAGAAGTATCTATAACAGACAATGGTACAGGTATAGACCGGGAACTGCTACCCCGTGTATTTGAGCGTGGCGTTACAGGTTCGGCAAGTATGGGCGGTACCGGTATGGGGCTTCCAATTTGCCAGAGCATAATAGAATCTCATGGGGGTGAGATTTGGGTAGAGTCTGTACCGTGTGAGGGCACTATAGTTTTGTTTACCTTGCCTAAATCTCAATATTGAATACGGTGTTGAAACATGCTATGATAAAGATACGAGGTGAGAATAACAGATGCTAAAAAATAACATGCGAAGAAACAAAGGCACTAAGCTAGAATATACTTTTAAGAGCGATGTTTTGTTCAAAATGCTGTTCCGTGAGCACCAACACTTACTAAAACGTTTGATTGCTGTATTACTTGAAATCCCTCTTGAAAGCATTAGTGAATTTTATATTACCAATACAGAAATGCCACCAGAGGAAATTGGTAAGAAATTTTGCCGCTTAGATATTAATATGGTAGTAGACGATAAAAGGATAAACTTGGAGATACAAGTAGAGGACGAAGGCAATTACCCAGAAAGAGCCTTATTCCATTTTGCAAGAGTATATTCTTCTTCTCTCCCTGCCGGTAATGACTATTCCGAACTATCGCGGACAATAATAATTAGCATAACTGATTTTGAACTCTTTGACTGCGAAGATGTACACTCGGAATTTCAAGTATTGGAAGTGAAAAGACATATACCGCTTACCGACAAATGCAAGCTTCATTTCTTCGAACTTCCAAAAATGCTAGATGTAGAATTAATAGACCATAATAGCGAAAAAGATTTATGGCTTGCATTGTTTAATGCAGAAACCGAAGAAGAATTAGAATCGTTGACAAAAAACGGAGGTGACGTAATGGGCGAAGCAATTAAAGCATACCGTGGCATTACTGCTACAGAAGAATTTAGAAGCTTGGAGTGGTTGAGGACAAAAACGCGGAATGATGAAGCCAATGCCTTGAGTAACGCAAGGAAGAAAGCCGCACATGCAGAGAGAGTGCATTGGCAGGGCGTGGTTGCGGAGAAGGACACAGCCCTTGCAGAGAAGGATACTACACTTGCAGAACAAGCAGCCCTTATAGCAAAACTCCGAGCACAACTAAATACCAACAACTAAAAATACCCCAAAACCCGACAAGCAGGATTTTAACCCCTACAAGCCGGGCTTTGGGTTTTTGTTTGCAAATTGTATAATTGATTCAACTACATAGTAATTTCGAAAGGAGCAAGGTGGCCATGCATAACATTCTTTTGGTAGAAGACAACAACGATATTCAGGCTGTTAACAGCAATATGCTAAAACGGCGGGGCGGCTACAATGTGCGCATTGCCATGAACCTTGCCGAAGCCAGAAAGCAAATAAAAAAAGCTATGCCGGACATAATTCTCCTAGACATTCTGCTGCCCGACGGAAGTGGGCTTGATTTTTTAAAAGAAGTGCGAGAGAGCACAAATACCCCGGTTCTTATACTAAGCGCGCTTGGCAAAACGCAAAATGTAATAGAGGGCCTTGCACTAGGCGGTGACGATTACCTGCCCAAGCCATATCAAAATGACGAACTGCTGGCACGGATAGAAGCACTTATGCGCCGCTCGGAATATATACCCGAAGCCATTGTAAAAGGCTCTCTTCGGTTAGAGCTGTTTTCAAACAAGGTCTACCTCAATGGTGTAAACCTACCCATGACACAAAGGGACTTCGACCTACTGTTTCTGCTGGTGCAAAACGAAGACAAGCTGCTAAAGGCCGAGCATATATACGAAAAGGTGTGGGCACAGCCAATGACAGGAGATAAAAACGCCTTTCAAGCTGCAATTTCTAAGCTACGAAAAAAGATTGCGCCTTCCGGTTACGACATTGAAATGGTGCGGGGGAAGGGTTATATTTTTACTAAAATATGAGTGTATTCGGTGCGAACCTTACTTTTCAGTAAGGTTCGCATTTTTGTATGCATGATATGTTATATTTAGTAAAATGGTAGAAGCCTTGCAGATATAGGCTTTTTTTGCACCCTTAAGAAGGGTGCGGAGCAAAATAAGGACATATGCGATGAGGTACATTTAAGAGAACATAATGGCCTGCAGTAGGCTACTAAGCGAAATAAAACCAGGAGGACGACAAAATGAAACGAAGTAAAAAAATTTTATCACTAGTACTGGTAATGGTACTTGCCTTATCTGTGGTTACCCCCGGCCTTGCAGTTTATGGTGAGGATTTGGGCAATGCAGAAATTGATTATGTTGCCACAGAAAATGAACCAATCGAGAGCGATGAAGATTTAGGTAACGCAGAACATGACAATGTTACCGTAGAAAATGAGCCAATTGAGGGCGACGAGGATTTGGGCAATGCAGAGCTTGACAATGTTGCCGTAGAAAACGAGCCAAACAAGGACGACGAGAGTTTGGGCTGTGCGGAGGTTGACTACGGTGCTGAGGATAATGAACCAGCCGAGGAAGAAAAAGATCTGGACAGTCCGGAGGCTGATTGTGATATTGTGGGAAATGAGCCATATGACGGCAGTATGTATGCGGATGGCCAAGCGGCACTTGCCGGGATTGCGCCACTTAACGCTGTAATATGGAACTCTGGCACCCCGCCCACTGTGAGGAACGGCTACAATGTTACTATTGCAACGGGTGCGCGTGGCACCCTGGCTATACCCGCAGGCGCTACGGTTAATATTGTAAATAGCAGCATGGTTCACATAAATGAGCACGGCAACGACCTTATATTTAACATTCCTCCAACTTCAACCGTAATTTGGAATGCGCAAGTAACATTTAATGTCTTAACTGCTCGTGTAATTATTCACGGGAGTGGTACATTTGAAATGATTGGCGGTACGATTGCGCAGTTATCCGACGGAAACAGAGCTGTTTCGATAGGTGGTGCAGTAACATTTAACATGAACGGCGGCACCGTTAGCACAAGCGGTACTAACAGTATCGCAATAGCATCTCAAGGTACTAACAGCAATGTAAATATCAACGGCGGCACTGTTAGTGCAACCGGAAGTGGCAGCCTTGCAATATGGATAACTAATCTTACTGCGAATCTTTCTGCTACAGGCGGCACAATCGACGGCTGGATTAGCAACATAGATGTTCGAACAGTTAATGTTACCAACGCAACGCAGCTGCAAAATGCAGTTAATACAGCCCGAAATTACTTATCTGCGCCAGATGCCATTGTTATTACAGGCAATATCACCTTAGACGCAACTATCACTATTCCTACGAACAAGAATATCCTCCTGACAGGCGGCGGAACATTTATTCGTGGAACAACTGGTGCTCTCTTCGATGTGGACGGTGGCAGGCTCACACTAGAAAACATTGCAATAGATGGCGCAAGGGGAACGTTCCCTAATGCCGACGGTGCACTGGTGAATGTGTGGAATGGTTCACTAATAATGGAAGACGGCTCAACCTTGCGTAATAATGCACGTACAACGGCCATGCATTTTGGCGGCGCAGTGTCTCTTGGCGGCCCCAGCGGCAGCTTTATAATGAACGGTGGGACAATTAACAACAATTCAGCCCTTACCAGTGGCGGTGCTGTGCAGGTTGCCAATAATGCTGCGTTCACCATGAACGGCGGCGTCATAAGCAACAATACTGCAAGCTGGAGCGGCAGTAGTGTGAATGCTAACTTCGGCGGCACGTTTACCATGAATGGCGGCATAATATTTGGCACAGGTGCGGCGCCTACCCCAGACGTGGTAAATATCATCACAAGTCAGAACCAAGCAGCCCCAGCCAATGGTCTTGTTGTGGCATGGAGCGGCACTGCGCCGGGCGGGTATCTTGTTGGTTCACGCACAAACTTGACCTCTATGCCCGCAGCCGGCACTATATTTTGGACATTCTCAAGCAATATGAATCTTTTTGTGTATAGTTTCAGCGGCAATGCAGGAAATATCCTTGTTCCGGGTTTAAGAGTATCCAGTGTTAATGCAATAAACGTTGCCACTACGCCCATTGCACATACAGGGGGTAGTACTGCTGTTACAGTAACAGGAACAGGTCTTGTTGCATCCGAAATCCGTGTTGGTGCGTTTCTTAATAACACAGGCTCTCCTTTATATGTACAAACCCCGACGGGTGCAGCCACAAGCGTATCAACTACGCTCACGTTTCCCCCTAACCCGGCGAATACAGCACGTGCTTACACAATTAGAGTATCGCTGGACGGTGGCGCAACATGGAATGTTGTACCCACCACTGCATCTGTCACAGTAGCGGGTACGGCAGGTATAACCGCCACAGCCTCGGCAGCATTAAGCAACTTGCGCGTTGGCAACCCTGTAAGCGCAAACATTGTCTTTACGCTAAGTGCCGGCATATTTGAAAACATGTCCGCCGCTACGTTGGCGAGTTTTGCTGTCAGTGACCTTCCGCCGGGGCTAACTGCGAGTGCGCCTACCAGAACATGGAATACGACTGTTACTGTACACATTTCAGGAACACCTACGACAGAAAACCCAAGTGCTGTGCCAATTACCATTCCGGCAACAGTTGGCCCGGAAACAGTCGTGGGTGCAACAAATCCTATCCCTATATCGGGCACCGTTGTAGCAGGTGCAGTGGGGCCTGCCTTTGCCATTACTGTAACCGAAGTAATAGGGCTGGACTCTTTACGCGTTGGCGTACCTGTGGCGGGAACCATTGTTTATACGCTAAGCAATGGTGTATTTGCCAATATGTCTATCTCTCAGCTGTGGAGCTTTGCGCCTGCTGCAGCCGCTTTTCCGCCGGGCATAACGGCAGCCTTGCCAATCAGAATAAGTGATACAATGGTAACTGTTCCAATCTCCGGAACACCCGTTGCAATCAACCCGAGTCCTTCAGCAATTGCCCTTCCGTCATTTGTTTATTGGGACAATGTTGTTGGCTCAAATGGTGTTCTTCCTTTGTCGGGCACAGTAACAGCAGGTGCAATTCAACGAGGTTTTGGTGCGGCAGTTATTGGTGCACCAACAGTAAGCGGCACACCTGAGATGGATAGCATAACTGTAAACCAGGTGACAATTCCGGTGAACCCCGGCAGCCAAGATATAGAATACGCCATCAGCACCATAAGTGGGCTAAGTGGTGCAGAATTAAATGGACTTTCATGGCAAGCAGGCACAACGTTTAGTGGACTATCTCCGGGAACAGCTTATTTTGTATACGCCAGGTCAGCAGCAAGCACCAATTGGTACGCAGGTACTGCCGAGCAAAGTGTGGCAATAAGTACCTCTCTTCCCAACGCAGGTACTCTTGCCGACCCATGGCAAATTTCCACAGTAGAGCATTTGCTTTGGATAAACGGGGACGCATCAAGGCGAGCAGGGCATTTCATATTAATGAATGACATAACCGCACCTGCAGACTACATGATAGAATCCGACTGGTTCAACCCATTCACAGGCAGCTTTAACGGCCAAAATTACACTATTACAGTTAACATCAACCTGCCCACGGAAGATTTTGTAGGGCTATTTAGGTACCTGTGCGAAACAGGTGAAATACGCAACTTTAATGTTGCGGGCAATGTAACGGGCGATACATTTGTTGGTGGCCTTGTAGGGTTTAGCATGGGGCATATCGAGAACAGCCATTCCTCTGTTACTGTCGTAGGAATCGGCGAAAGAGTAGGCGGCCTTGTTGGCGATTTTAACGGCATGTGGGTGCAAGGCATTGGCGGCTCCATAACAAACAGCTCTGCAACAGGTGCAGTAACAGGATATGACAGCGTAGGCGGTCTTGTTGGCGCAGTAATGTGGGAAGAGAACGAAATACACCAAAGTTTTGCAACAGGAGTTGTTGCGGCAACTGGCTCAGGTGCAAACCATTATGGCCCCGGCATTAGTAATTACTACTATTTTATAGATTTCGACAATATAACATGGCCCGTGACATTTGCAGTAAATGGGGGCAATCGCGTAAGCGGCGGCAACCTTTCCCAAAACGTAAACCACGGCGCAGCGGCTACTTTGCCCGTTGTAGAGCGTGCAGGGCATACCTTTGCGGGGTGGACAGCTACCGCCCCAACCTTCCAGCCTTCGGCATATACAAATGTTGTGAACGGCGTAACATTTACAGCGCAATGGACGGCACACGCGGTCCCCGGCGCACCAACAGGTGTAACTGCAACAGCGGGCAATGGGCAGGCAACTGTGTCATTTACGCCGCCTGCTATTAACGATAGTGGTGCAATAACGCAATTCACCGTAACATCCGCCCCTGGCGGCCTTATGGCAACAGGAACATCAAGTCCTATAACAATATCAGGTTTGACAAACGGCACAGAGTATACATTTACGGTAACTGCAACAAATTCGGCCGGAACAGGTGCGGCTTCTGCGGCATCTAATGCGGTAACTCCAATGGCGGTTGTAGACATTATGGCAATATTGGGTGTAACCCCACCTGTTTTAGGTGGCACACCCGTAACCGCCATTACCTCAACTGCGCAATTTACAGGTACGGTTACATGGGCGCATAGCGGCGGTGCTGCCGGGGCTGCTTTTGGTGTGAATCGTGTATATACAGCAACTATCACCCTTATACCGGCAACAGGCTTTTCCCTGCATGGTGTGGAGGCCAACGGCTTTACCGTGGCAGGGGCAGCCAGCAGTAATTTGGTAAATAGCGGTGTTATTACAGCGGTATTCCCACAAACAGGGGCAAGCCCTATTACCACCGCTGCCATAACTGTAACCGCTCCGGAAACAGGTACAATTCCTAACAGCACAGCGACAGGTGCAGGTAATTTTAATATCGGCTCGGTAGTATGGTCGCCAAGCCACACCCCATTCCAAGGCGGCACACAATACACTGCCGTTGTAACGCTTACGGCAAACAGTGGTTATACGTTCCCAACATCAGGCTTTGCAGCAACAATAAACGGACAGAATGCCACAGTCACAAGCAATACAGGCACAGCGGTTACATTGTCATTTACATTTGCGGCAACTACTTTAGCGCCTATCACCACCGCTGCAATAACCGTTACAGCCCCGGCAACAGGTGCAACGCCTAACACCGCCGCAACAGGCACAGGCAACTTTGATATAGGTGCTGTAACATGGGCACCAAGCAATAGCCCGTTCGCCGCGGCTACACAATACACTGCCAGTGTTACACTAACGGCAGACAGCGGGCATACTTTCTCCGCAGGGTTTACTGCAACTATTAATGGCAGCAACGCCACAGTTACTGGTGCCCCGGGTAATACGGTTACAGTTGCACTCCAGTTTGCGGCAACGGCAACAATCCCGGTTATAACCCCGGCAACAGTGCCAAGCGGCATTGTGGGCACAGCTTACAGCCAAACATTTGCTGCCACAGGCACAACGCCAATTACATGGCTTGCGCCAACCGGTAACCTACCGCCAGGGCTAACCTTCAGCACCACCACAGGTGAAATAACCGGAACGCCAACGCAAAACGGAACATTTACTTTTACGATTAGAGCAGAAAATGCCGCAGGGCTTGGTTCGCAGCAAATTACACTAGTGATAAACTCCGCCCCAACGGCCCCATCTATACCGCAAGGCTTCACCGCTATTGCTGGCAACGGTCAGGTTGCTCTTGGGTGGGCGGCCCCGGTAAACGATGGCGGCGAGGTTATAACGGGCTATGAAGTTTCTAGCGATAACGGTGCAACGTGGGTAGTGGCATCAAGTAATACAGGCCATACATTTACAGGCTTAACCAACGGCAACACGTATGCGTTTAGGGTTCGTGCTGTAAACGCCGTAGGTAACAGCACAGAAGCAAGCACAACGGCTACGCCGGCGACAATCCCCGGTGCACCACAAAACTTTACCGCAACCGCCGGAAATGCCGAAGCCACCCTTTCATGGGCTGCTCCGGCAAGTAACGGCGGCAACGCAATAACAGGCTACGAAGTTTCAAGCGATAACGGCGTAACATGGGTAGTGGCTTCAAGTAACACAGGTCATATATTCACAGGCTTAACCAACGGCACACAATACACCTTTAGGGTACGGGCAGTGAACAGTGTAGGCAATGGCTCGGAAGCAAGCGCAACAGCCACACCTGCAGCAAGTACTTTTGTCTTAACAGTATCAGCAGGGTTAGGCGGCTCAGTTTCCGGCACAGTAAGCGGTAATTATGCGGCAGGTACGGCAATTAATGTAACGGCTACGGCAAACAGTGGACACCATTTTACCGGCTGGACGGTAAGCGGCGTGGCTATTGCAGGTGGTAATAATGTTAATCCGGTTACATTTGTTATGCCGGCAAATGCGGTAACTCTAACAGCAAATTTTGCCCCAAATGCCGCAACACCACCAGCAGGCGGAGGTAGTACGCCAAGCCGTAACCATGCTCAGCTACCTCGTATAACCCAGCATGCCCAAAATACTACAGTGTATGCTAACGCAGAAGTAACCCTTTACGTAACGGCTAACGTTACAGACGGTGGTACACTGTCTTACCAATGGTATAGGGCAGCAGGAGCAAGAGGCGGCAGTTTTGTTAGAGTAGAAGGTGCGATAGAACGCACATTTAGCCCAAACACTTCAGCAATTGGTGTAAATCGTTATCGTGTTATAGTAACCAACACCAACAATGCCGCAGGTATAGATGGCGACAGAGTGGTTAGAGCAACAAGTCAAACTGCCACGGTAACAGTTACACAACCAAGCATGCCAGGTCCAGCCCTACCTTATGTATGGGTGGAATTATCCCCTGCATTAACAGCAGAATTGCAACAGCTCTTAGGCAGTGGGTTTAACGAACTTGAAATAAATATAAATACCTTTGCAACAAATACTAATGATGGTTTTGCAGTGGTAGATGTTTCATTCTTGATAGACAATAAAGAGCTAAACACTGCCCTTGCCAGCCAACTGCCGCATATACTGCAAGAGCCAAATGCCTACTACACCATATTTGCAGACTTTTATGGTTTGTTGGCAGATGGACAGAACTACCACAGGATAGTGGCATTCCATAATGGCAACATCTTAAGCGGTAGCATAAGAGGCAACGACATGATTTTTTCTGCAGAAGCCAGCGCCACCGGCAGGTTTAGAATTGCCTATGTAGAAACTCTTAGAAGGCTTAACTTGTCGCTAAGTTCCTATGCTATAACAGACCTTGCAGGAAATGTACCAACACGAACAATGGACGTATTGCCAATTATACAGCAAGACCGAGCCCTCGTGCCTCTACGCTTTATAGCAGAAGCCCTTGGTGCAGATGTAGACTGGACAAATGCCACAACAGGCAGGCCACTAACTGTTCATATAACCATAGACGGCCAAACATTGTCCTTTGGTATAGGTGAAATAACCCCACAACTTGCAGCATTGGGCATGGACATACCCGCACAAATAATGAACAGCAGAACAATGGTTCCGTTGCGTTTTGTATCTGAATTTTTTGGAGCAGTTGTAAATTGGGACAGCGCAGCCCGAAGCATTGAAATTATAAGCAGCGGCGCAACAAGTGGTGCAAGTAACAGCCAAACAAGCAACCAGCCTTTAAATCATTCTGCGGTAGCGCTTTTAGACCGTAGGGCAATTGAAGCAATGGAACAGGCTATGTTAGCTGAAAAACGATAAACAAAAACATTCTCAAAAAACATTCTCAAAAAACGATGTTTACAACTATGTATAATTAGCATATAATTAAACCAGAATAAAAAAGGGTGAGTGTTCTAGCACTCAACCCTTACCGTAGCCGCAAGGCATACGACTAATCCGTTTAGAATTACAAACAAAATAGCCGCCAAGCACTTGTCAATGAGCAGAGGCGGCTATTTTTTTGTCTCGTTTTTGTCAGAGGAGCGTCTTCCGGCTAGAAATGATAAAACACAAGTATACAGACAGCTCTCAATAAGCAAATAAAAATTTTTTTACCTGCTCATTGACTTTTTAAGTCAATGAGATTATAATTGACCCAGCAAGTCAGTCAAAGGAGTTGAACATATGCAAGAAACCCCAAAAAAAACCAACCACGAAACTTTCGAAAAATTCCTAGCCCAACCGGAAGAAAAACGAGAACGAATAATAAAAGCAGCAATGAAAGAGTTCCTATCCGGCTACAAATCCGCATCTACCGACAATATAGTAAAAGAAGCCGGTATTTCCAAAGGGCTGCTATTCCACTACTTCGGCACAAAAGAGCGCCTGTACAACTTCCTGATAGACCACTCTATCGGCATTATGCAACGTGAATACCTCGACCTAATAAACATCCTGCAACCAGACATACTAGAAACTATTTGGCAACTATCCCTGCTAAAGCAAGACTTATCCACACAATATCCTGCCATTTTTGACTTTATGACCACGGCATTCGTAGATACATCTGCAAAAAACGAAAGCACAGCCGCCAACCTAGCAAGGTTTAACGCAATACAGGCAGACATTATGGCAAAGGTTTACACCCATGCAGACACCTCTCTCTTCCGGGAAGATATAAACCCAAAAATCGCAATGGAAATTATAACATGGACACTAACCGGTTATGCCCAATCCAAATTAAACATAGCCGAAGTTGAAACAGCAGGCACAGCCGCACGGGAAAATTTCGGGCAGTTTCTTGAGGAGTTTCAACAAATTCTAAACACATTACGAAAATGTATATATAAGGAGGATTCACAATGATTAACAGCGTAGAAATTAACAATGTAACAAAAATGTTCGGCAAAACAGCCGCATTAAAAGGCGTAAACCTACAAATTGCAGAGGGTGAAGTTTTCGCCTATATAGGCCCAAACGGCGCCGGCAAAAGCACAACCATTCGTGTACTTTTGGGCATTTTACAAGCCAGCTCCGGCACTGTAAAAGTATTTGGCATGGATGCATGGAAAGACGCAGTAGAAATTCATAAAAGAATTGCTTATGTACCTGGCGATGTTAATCTATGGCCAAACCTTACCGGCGGCGAAGTTATAGACCTATTTGTAAACCTGCGTGGCAGCCACGACAAAAAACTGCGCGAGCGGCTAATTAGGGATTTTAACCTAGACCCAACAAAAAAATGCCGCACATACTCTAAAGGCAACCGCCAAAAAGTAGCGCTTGTAGCCGCCTTTGCA
>Ga0123355_10009536_pt1 | contig 14780 bp, 14 predicted proteins | sample TergutEmb28metaG_3_FD_89872 | JGI IMG/M metagenome (GOLD analysis project Ga0123355, IMG submission 89872) | Embiratermes neotenicus P1 segment gut microbial communities from Petit-Saut dam, French Guiana - Emb289 P1 | ecosystem: Host-associated > Arthropoda: Insects > Digestive system > Gut ...
AAAGCTGCCCTTTGGCTTCGCACAAATCGGCAAAAGCTTCCGTAACGAGATCACGCCCGGTAACTTCATCTTCCGCACGCGAGAGTTTGAGCAAATGGAACTTGAATTCTTTTGCAAACCCGGCACAGAGCTTGCGTGGTTTGATTATTGGCGCAGCTTTTGCCGCGATTGGCTGCTGGGCCTTGGCATCAAAGAGGAAAACCTGCGCCTGCGCGACCATGAAAAAGAAAAACTCAGCCATTACTCCAACGCCACAACAGACATCGAGTATCTATTCCCCTTTGGCTGGGGCGAGCTTTGGGGCGTGGCCAGCCGCACAGACTTCGACCTCAAGGCCCACCAAGCCGCCAGCGGCCAAGACATGACTTATTATGACCAAGAGGCGAATGAGCACTATACTCCCTATTGCGTGGAGCCCAGTTTGGGCGTGGACCGCACACTGTTGGTCACATTATGTGATGCCTATGACGAAGAGGTTGTTGACGCTGAGAAAAACGACACGCGCGTGGTGCTACGTCTGCACCCAGCGATTGCGCCCATCAAGGCCGCTGTTTTGCCATTGTCAAAAAAACTTGCCGAGCCCGCGCAAGCATTGTTTGCACTGCTGGCCAAGCACTTCGCCTGTGATTATGACGACACAGGCTCCATCGGCAAACGTTATCGCCGGCAAGACGAAATCGGCACACCGTTTTGCGTGACATTCGATTTTGATTCCGCCGAAGATGGCTGCGTGACTGTGCGTGAACGCGACAGCATGGCACAAGTGCGCCTGCCCATGGCTGAGCTTGTGCAATATATGCAGGATAAATTGTCATACTAGGCCCAAAGTTGGTGAATTGGGCAAAAACGCAAAAACTTGCAAAAAACACTTGACCTTTGCGCCGATATCTGGTATACTAGTTTTTGTTAGGGGGGCGGTGCGGACGTGCTGTCTTCCAGTCGGTGCCTATGACGGTGAGGTCCCACCCGTTCCCATCCCGAACACGGTAGTTAAGCTCACTCGTGCTGACAATACTTGGCGGGAGGCCGCCCGGGAAGATAAGTCGGTGCCGACACTAAGGCCGTCATCCTTTTGGATGGCGGTTTACTTATTTCGTTTTGGAGCGTTTCACAAATGCCTATCAACGATATCATCCGCGAATTGACAGAAGTTTTGAAGCGCACTGCAAATGGCAATTGTGCCATCGCTTTGGCCGGTGCCCACGCAAAGGGTGTGGCCGATGCTTCGTCTGACCTTGATTTTTATATGATTGTGGATGGCACAAAGCCTTATCATGAAATCCTAGCACTTATCCAGCCTGTTGCAGACGATGTGCAGTCCATCTATATTTCAAGCAGCTTTGATGATGCTCCATATGGCGGTAACATTGATTTTCGATACCAGGGCATTCCGATTGAAACAACCGTGCACACCGCTTCACGCGTGCACCAAAGAGTCAGCGAATGCCTGGACGGGACGTTCGAGATCATCCCGCAAACATGGACATCCAATGGATATTACACTTTCATTTATCTCAGCGAGTTGCAGTTTGTACAACCTCTATATGACCCTAATGGACTTATCACAACATACAAAAACATTAACCCCTATCCTGAAAATTTAAGGCAGGCGATTATCGATTGTTTTTGGGATAGAGCAAACACTTGGCTTGATAACTTTCACTATGAAAGCGCGATCAAAAGAAGCGATCTCTTATTCACTGCACCGATTGTGCTTCATGCCATTTTAGATATGATACAAGTTATATTTGCACTAAACCGGCAATATTTTTGCGGCGACAAAAAGCTTCAAAAAGCTTTGGTAAGTTTAGCGTATTGCCCAAGTGCATTGCTTGAGCATCTCGAATTTTTATTGTCTGCATCCAACGATGCCAGTATGTTGCAAAAACAATGCGATATCTTACGAGAAATCCGCGATGAATTATCCAAGCAGATAAATCAATAAACCAGGGGGAGCTTATGGGGAATTCACTTCACGAAGAATGTGGTGTGTTTGGCATTTTCAGCAACACGCCGGAGTTAGACGTTGCCGCCGCAACATACACAGGCTTGTTTGCGCTGCAACACCGCGGGCAAGAAAGCTGCGGCATCTATGTGAACGACCGCGGGGTGCCCACGGGCTATAAGGCCAAAGGGCTGGTGAATGACGTATTCACCAAAGACGTGCTCAAAGGCTTGGGGGCCGGCCAAATGGCACTTGGCCATGTGCGTTATGGTTCTGCCATCAGCAACCGCGCACGCAACGCCCAACCCATGCACGTCAACCACAGCAACGGCTCGTTGGTCGTGGCCTACAACGGCTCCATCACCAACGCCGGCGAACTGCGCCGTAAGTATGAAATGGAGGGCTGCATCTTCCACACCACAAGTGAGGTGGAGGTCATCGCCTATGCCATCACGCGGGAACGCCTGATGATTGATTCCATCGAAGACGCGGTGGAGGAAGCCCTTGATACATTACAAGGTGCGTATTCAATGATATGCATGAGCTCACAAAAGCTCATCGCCTGCCGCGACAAACTGGGCTTTCGCCCGCTGTGCATCGGCAAAATTGGCAAAAGCTATGTCGTTGCATCAGAATCCTGCGCGCTGGATGCCGTTGGCGCACGCTTTGTGCGCGATGTGACACCGGGCGAAATCATTGTAATCGACCAAAAGGGCCTGCGCTCAAACAAAAAATACGTTGACCCAACACGGCCAACTTGCACCTGTGTGTTTGAACATATCTATTTCGCAAGGCCTGATTCTGTGATCGACGGCAACTCTGTTCATGTTTCACGTGAAACAGCCGGCAGAATTCTGGCCCAAATTTATCCTGTTAATGCTGATGTGGTCATTGGTCTGCCAGACAGCGGGCTGGAAGCCGCGGTGGGATATGCCAAAGAAAGTGGCATCCCCTATGACATCGGGTTCATCAAAAACCGCTATGTCGCCCGCACATTCATCAAACCTGTGCAAACAGACCGCGCAAGCTCTGTGCGCATTAAGCTCAACCCCGTGCAGGCCGTGGTGAAGGGCAAACGCGTGGTTGCCGTTGATGATTCCATTGTGCGTGCCACCACCACCAAGCCCACCCTTGCGCTGCTGCGTGAAGCTGGTGCCACCGAAATCCATGTGATGGTCGCTTCACCTCCATATAAATTCCCCTGTTATTATGGCACTGATGTAAAGAGCAAAGACGACCTTATCGCCAATCAATATGACACCTGCAAAGAAATCGCCAAGGCCATTGGGGCTGACAGCGTAAGCTTTTTGCCCGAAACCGAATTACACAAATTGGTGCAACCGGGCCAAGGTATTTGCACCTCGTGCTTCAACGGCGAATATCCGATACAACCATCGACAGAACCGCTTGAATCACGTTTTCACAAAAAATTGGGGTAACCACCCCGGTCTTCGGCCACCCCTCCACGGAGGGGAATTTTATATAAGGAGTTTCTTTATGCAACACAGCACAAGCGAAGCCTATAAAGCCGCAGGGGTCGACATCACTGCAGGATATGAAGCCGTGAAACTCATGCAACAGCACATTGCACGCACAAAAACACCCGGCATGCTCGCCGACATTGGCGGGTTTGGTGGGTTGTTTGAACTTGATATGACAGGCCTTGAAAAACCTGTGCTTGTCAGCGGAACCGACAGCGTTGGCACAAAAATCATGCTGGCGTTCATGATGGACGTCCATCACACGGTGGGCATTGACTGCGTGGCCATGTGTGCCAACGATGTGATTTGCTGCGGTGCAAAGCCGCTGTTTTTCCTTGACTATATCGGCATGGGCAAGAATATCCCGGAGCGCGTGGCGCAAGTGGTTGCTGGTGTGGCCGAAGGCTGCGTGCAGGCCGGTGCTGCCCTGGTGGGCGGCGAATGCGCCGAAATGCCCGGCGTATATAAAGACGATGAATATGACCTGGTGGGTTATTGCACCGGTGTTGTGGATAAATCGAAGATTCTTGACCCCAGCACCATCCAACCCGGCGATGCCATCATTGCCCTGCCCTCCAGCGGTGTGCACTCCAACGGCTTTTCGCTGGTACGCAAAATCTTCTATGTGAACGCACAAACGCTTGCTGTGCATTATGACGAATTGGGTGCCACGCTGGGCGAAACACTGATTACCCCCACAAAAATTTATGTTAAGCCCGTGTTGGCACTGCTGGAACAAGTGCAGGCCAAAGGCATTTCGCACATCACCGGCGGCGGATTCTACGAGAATATTCCGCGCAGTTTGCCTGAGGGCCTTTGTGCGAAGATCGACACCGCAAGCTTGCAAATTCCGGCCATCTTTGATTTGATTGAGAAAACCGGCGGGGTTTCGCGCCGCGACATGTTCAACACATTCAACATGGGCGTTGGTATGTGCGTTGTTTGCGCGGCGCAAGACGCAGATTTGGCCGTGAAAGTGCTGCGCGAAAACGGCGAAGACGCATATGTGATGGGCGAGGTTGTTGCGGGTGATGATGGAGTGATTTTTGCTTAAATGAAAAATATTCGCTTGGGGCAAACAAAAGACTTGGTCGATTTGCTTGCGCTTTACACCCACTTGCACAACAACGAAGTCCCGGCACAATTGCCCACTGATCTTTGGCAAGAAATCATGGCCGACCGCAATCATTATGTGATTGTGGCGGAGGAAGACGGCCAATTGGTCTCAAGCTGTGTGCTGTTGGTTGTGCCGAATTTGACGCGCGGGCAACGACCCTATTCCTTGGTCGAAAATGTCGTTACGCACACGGATTATCGCAAGCGTGGATTAGCAAGCGCAGTGCTGGCATTCGCCAAAGACATCGCCGTGCAGCGCGGATGCTATAAAATCGCATTGCTGACCGGATCAAAAAACGAAGCCACCTTGCGGTTCTATGAAAGCGCAGGCTATAACGCACAAGATAAGACGGGGTATATCCTGTGGCTTTGATAAATTTTGTTAGCATTGCACCCGCTTGACAAAATATTTGTTTTCGGGTATACTGTAGCTAGGAGGTGTTACACATGAATAACCCCAACAAGCCATGTATGCAGCATATTTATGATACCATCGCCGAATCTGAGCAACAAATTGAAGACGGACTGGTAACTGACGCACAAGAAGCTTTGCGCAACTGGAGGGAAAAGCGAAATGCACAAGGTACGCTTGACTGCGCGAGCTAAAATACAAATGGACATCGCGCTGGATTACGCGTTTGATTATTATTCTCTGCATCGCGCAACAAAATTTGAAGATGAACTTTCGGCCTGTTTTCAACAATTGGAAGACGGGCCATATTTCTACCAACAATGCTTGGATGAAAAATTGCACACAAAAGGCTACCGCCGTGCGGTTATACAAGATTTCATCGTGGTGTATTCAGTAGATGACAAAGTCAAACATGTGCATATCGTTGGAATTTTCCACAGCAAACAAAATTATACGGAGTACATATAACCATGAAAAAACGCGTTGCCGTCTTCGTGTCCGGCGGGGGCACAAACCTGCAAGTGCTGCTGGATGCACAACAAAACGGCCAACTGCAAAGCGGCGAAATTGCGCTGGTGATTGCAAGCAAACCAGGTGTGTTTGCACTGGAACGCGCTGAGCGAGCAGGCGTGCCGAACTTTGCAATTTCACGCAAAGACATGAGCTTGGCTGAGTTTGAAATGCGCTGCATAGAGCTGCTGGAAGCACACAAGATTGATTTTATCGTGCTTGCGGGCTTTTTGACGATACTCAGCGAAGACTTCATCGCAAAATTCCCCAACAAAATCATCAATGTGCACCCGGCACTGATTCCGGCGTTTTGCGGGCACACATTCTATGGCCTGCGTGTGCACGAGGCTGCACTGGAACGCGGGGTGAAGCTCACCGGTGCAACGGTGCATTTCGTGAATGAAGAATGCGACGGCGGGCCGATCATTGCGCAAAAAGCAGTGGAGGTGTTGCCCGGCGACACAGCTGAGGTATTGCAACGCCGCGTGATGGAACAGGCGGAATGGGTATTGTTGCCACAGGCACTGGAAATGGTGTGCGCAAATGTAAAAATGCAGGGTTGACAAAACACCCATCAGCATGATATAATTGTGCTGATGGGTGCTTTTTTGCCCAAAAGGCGCGGGTGTAGTTCAATGGTAGAATTCCAGCCTTCCAAGCTGGCTACGTGGGTTCGATCCCCATCACCCGCTCCACCACTCGTCACAGCATAAGTTTATCAAAACAAGGGAGTGACAAGCCGTATGATTTCATTCCTGTCAAGCGTGGTGGCCGTTTTCGCGGCCGTCACACAGCTGATTGCCTATGGCATTGTCGGCGTTCCTGCGGTGCAACACACGCGTAATGACGAATTTCCGCCAACAGTATATGTCGGCGGTTTGTTTGTATATGGCGAGCGCGATGCGCTCAACCAACGCGTGCCTTACCCCGGCATTTTTTGGGGTGATGTGCCGCAAATGGTGCGCGATGCAGGGTTTGAGTTTTATACTGCAAGCCCGGGGCCGCTTTCCAGCAACTGGGACCGCGCGGTGACGTTGTTTGCCGAGCTCACCGGCACACGCGCCGACTATGGCATCGCACACGCGCGTGCGCACAATCATCCGCGCTTTGGGCGTGATTTCAGTGGATATGGTCCATTGGTGGAGGGTTGGAGCCCAGAACGCCCCATCAACTTCTTGGGTTACAGCGTTGGTGCACCAACGATATATTTGCTTGCCCATTTGCTTGCAGAGGGCTGCGCCGATGAGCGCGCGGCAACCCCGGCGGATGAACTTTCGCCATTGTTTGCAGGCGGCAACAGTGACCTTGTGCACTCCATCACCTCCTTGGCGGGCACACTCAACGGCACCACGGTGGACGCTGCAATTCCCAACAATGACTTCAATATTTTGCACAGAACTTTCTATCGTGCATTTTTCTTGGTCGGCCGCCTTGGGCCAATCAATGGTGTATATAACCTTCGGTTGGAGCGCTTCGGTTTGTCCCGCGATGCAAATTATCTGTTCAACCCCATTTGGCCATGGACCGAACGCCGGTTTTTCAACAGCCGCGACCATATTCTATATGATCTATCACTTGGTGCTTCCGCCGCGATGAACGCGTGGGTGCGCACACAGCCCGATATTTATTATTTTTCCCATGTGCTCTGTGCGGGTGAACAAGATGATGAAACCGGGCATTGGATTATGGGACAAGACCAGCGCGACAGCTTCATTTTGTTTTATTGGCTGGGCAACCGCATCGGGCGTGACGTTGGTGGCTTTGAAGGCAGTGTCATTGAATATCACTGCCAGATCACCGATGAAACCCGTACGTTCACCGTGGATGAAACTTGGCGGCGCAGCGATGGTGCTGCGAATTTCATGTCAGCGCAACACCCCATTGGCGCGCCGAACCAACACTTTGACCGCAACAACATTCGCCCCGGCACTTGGCAGGTGATGCCCACGCTATATGGCTATAACCACGGCTTCTTTGGTGGGTTTGACACCAACCATGATGCATATCGCCTGCGTGATTTCTTGGTTGAGCATATTGAATTGCTTCATTCCACTTGGAACTAGATTCCACCCAGCCGCCAAAAATAACAATCAAAACCGTTGTATTGACCGAAAATACAACGGTTTCTTTTTGTTTTGCGCAAATTTCTGCGCAAAAATATCGATTTTCACAGGTAAGGTGAGAGGCGAATTTTCACACTCTTTCCTAAAACCTCCAAAATCACCTCCAAAATCACGCAATTATTTGTCACGAAAAACAAAATGGCAAATTTGTGCAAAAAAACGTTGACAATCCAAGGCATCGATGTTAAGATAATAGCATAACCAATGTTAATGCATTAAAGCGAGAAAGCGAGATTGCCTATGAATTGGGACCAAGCAAGCTTCGCGCAGTGGCAGCGCGATATTCGTGGAAACACACAGGAGCCCCTGCAAACACCCTTGCAAGCCCTGATGCAAGAAATCTGGCGCGATGAGCTTGACCCGCGTGAGCGCGCGGTGCTGCAAGGGCTGCACTTGCACGGCAAGAACGAGGCCACGCTGGGGCGCGAACTGGGGCTGCACCACTCATCCGTTGGCCGCCTGCGCCGCAAGGGGGAGGCCAAGATACGCCGTGGTTTGGGATATGCACTGCGCTATCAAGAACTCGCGCAACAGCATTTATATAACAACACTTGAAAACATGGGAGGAGAAAAACATGGACAAAAGCCTGCACAGCATGGGGATGCAATATGCACAGGAAGCAAAGAACATCGAAAACATGATCATCGCCTGCAAGGAGCGCAAGCGCTTTGCCATGTGCGGCGGCAACAGCACCGAAGCCACACGGCAAGAGCGGTTGATTGAACTGCACACGCAGCAACGCAATGATTTGTTGCGCCTGTCTGCCTGGTTGCGCAATTATTATGCTAACAGCCCACATGTGATTGAGAAAGGAGAAATGCATGAGAAACATCAAAGTTGCATTGCTTGAGGACGAAACGGTTACCATTGACCCCAGTTATACTTATATGGGTGAGCACCATGCCGTGCAGTTGGAGGTTACGCTGCCCACGCGCCTGCAAACCGGGTTTGCGTATTATACGCTGAGTTTTGACCCAATGGACAAAGGCAACCGCGTGCCCATCGGCAACATTTATCCGGGCAACGAGGGCACAGCTTACTATCAAAACGGTGTGATTTTTTGCCAGTTGCCTGCCATGGTCACAACCTGTAGCTTTGTGCGTGTGCAAGTAGAGGCCCACCGCCAAGCAGATGGCCAATGCATCGCCATCGAGAAATCTGCCACCTTTGTCATCCAATTTGAACACAGCATCGTGGGCGAAGGCGACACATTGCAGGCCTTTGCACTGGGGCACATAACTGAGTTGATGGCGAAAATCGACAGCGCATTGCAAAGCCTGGATCATCTGGATGACCTGGAAGTACGCATCGATGAAGCCAAATTGCAACTGCTGCGCGATAAAGTAGAACAACTTGCTGCCGCAGGGATTGAAACCGCAACGGACCAATTGATCAAATGGACCGAAGAAAACCTTGAAGTCGCACTCAATGACCTTGTGCAGCATATCGAAACCGCAACTGCAAGCATCCCGCCCGGCGAACAGGGCCCGCAAGGCCCCATCGGCATCACCGGTCCGCAGGGTATTCCCGGCCCACAGGGTGCCACCGGTGCCATTGGCCCGCAGGGTCCCGCCGGCGCACAAGGCCCAGTTGGCCCCCAAGGTGAAGCTGGCCCACCCTGCACAGGCCATGTCAGCGGCACCCTTGTCCGCACCATTTGGCAGCCGGAGCAAGACTTTATTTTTTCCACCACAATCACTCGAACCCCGTCGCCCAACGGTGAAGTGATGTCCAGCCAAACCAACCTTCAATTTTTGCGTGAAGTCACCGAAACAAGCGAATATGTGATATATGGTCAATCGCTTTCACGCGAACGTTGGACACCGGTTGAAGTTGCCTTTTCAAGGAATTCTTCTTTGGCGCATGCACAAGCGGCACCCTTTGGCAGTGATTTTGACCCGGAAGACGTGCAAGGTGCCTTAAGCTGGCTTGCCTCCACCCAACGCATTGCGGTGCCATTTGAATGGCTCAGCAACAACAGTGCCCGCATCATCGTTGTTGCAAGCCCGGGCCATTTGGCCGCTGGGCAACTTCTTTTGGTGCAACAAGTGGCAGAGCTTTTGGGTACGCTCCAAGTGAATCGAATCGAAGAAACCAGGCGGCTTGATTAGGGCATATCTTTCTAAAAAGGCTTTACGTAAAATACTGTGCTTTCACACACAAAACTGGCAAGCATTCCCCATCATTCGGCCCAAAATTTCCGAATGATGGGGAATGATGATTTAGCGCATCACATTCTTCGCTTTTTCACGGGAAATCGCTTGACTTGAATGCATTAATAATGTAACATGGTAAAGTGCTAGTTTTGAAAAGCAGATTGTACCAAAGTGTATAACATAAAAGACGAACAAAGGCAAGAAAGGAAGAAAAACAATGACGCACGCAAAATCCAAGTGGACCACGGCGTTGGCCGCATGCTTTGTGGCAGTGTTGCTCATCACCATGTTCACCACAGGCGTATTTGCAACAGGCACAGACACAGCAAGCGACTCCTATGAGATCGAGGCATATGACGAAAATGACACAGATGATGATAACGATGAACCAGACCAACAATTCAGGCGCGTTGAGGGCTTTTCGCAGCTATACGAAGTCCGAAACGCCGATGGCACAGCACAAACACCACCGCGCTTTGTTTGGGGCCACATCGCCATGGCAGAGCGTTATATCTTCGAAGTCACACGTTTTAACAACGTTCATTACATTCAAATGTTAGATACCGGCGTGTTCATCCCTATCCGCGGCGGCAGCCCGCTTGACACCATTGATTTTGCAAACGGAGCCATTTGGGCAGGCCCCGGCGGCGTGCTTGGCGGCGCAGACAACGTGGCACTCACGCTGGAAGGCAACCGTTTTTATGAAGTAATCCGTGACGGCGCAGAAGACGTTTGGCGCGCCATCACCATGCGCGTCCCAAACTGGCCGCCCACCCCCGCCAGCGGCACACAAGGCAACGACACTGAGGAAAACAGCAGCAATCAGGAATCCAGTTCAAGCTCCAGTTCTTCCTCCTCCAATCCCCCTCCCCCTAACATTCCGCAAACCGGGTTCAACCTCAACACCAGCGCAGTGGTCGCTGCTGTCATCTTGGCCATGGGTGCCGGATATTTCGGCATCAGCTATATCAAAAGCAAACAAGACGACTAACTTTTTACTATGACATTTTCGACGTCCGATGATGCGGACTTCTCCTCCCTTTATCCCCGCTCCTTTCCCCTGGGAGCGGGGGTACCTCATTTTAAAGTTGCATTTTTTGCCCGATTGTGCTACACTACTTTATATTACACATACACAGGAGGCCCAGATGAGCCACGCTGACAACATGTTCATCCAAAACTGTCGCAACATTCTTGCAAACGGTGTGTGGGACACTGACCAAGCTGTGCGCCCCCGCTGGGAAGACGGCACGCCCGCCCACACCATCAAGGTCTTCGGTCAAGTCACACGCTATGATTTATCGCAGGAGTTCCCGCTTGTCACCCTGCGCCGCCCTTACTTAAAAACTTGCATCGATGAACTGCTGTGGATTTGGCAGAAAAAATCGAACAATATCAATGACCTGGGCAGCAAAGTTTGGGACCAATGGGCCGATGAATCCGGCTCCATCGGCCGTGCCTATGGCTATCAACTGGGCATCAAACACGTTTATCCCGAAGGTGAATTTGACCAGGTGGACCGCGTGTTGTATGACCTGCGGCACAATCCGGCCAGCCGCCGTATTATGACCAATTTATATGTGCACCAAGATTTGCATGCCATGCACCTTTATCCCTGTGCATATTCAATGACCTTCAACGTGGCAGGCGGCAAACTCAATGGTATTCTCAACCAAAGGTCACAGGATATGCTGGCCGCAAACCACTGGAATGTTTCGCAATACGCCGCACTGCTGCACATGTTGGCACAGGTGTCGGGCCTTGCCGTGGGCGAACTTGTGCACGTGATTGCGGATGCGCACATTTATGACCGCCATGTGCCGGTTGTGGAACGCATGATTGCCCAGCAGCCCTATGATGCGCCCAAGTTCACGCTTGACCCCACTGTCAAGGACTTCTATGCCTTCAGCAAAAACTCTGTTTCACTGGAAAACTATCAGTGGCATGACGTTGGGGAAGTAATTCCTGTGGCGGCGTAAGCACGCACAAACCGTCTTGACAAATCAACCCCGCTGTGTTATAATACAAATTCTCTTATCTCTGAACGAGGTGATGCATTGTTTGTCAATGATATCATGCACCGTTGCACCGGTTGCATGCGGCCACTTGGCGAGGAACCCAATTGCCCCGCTTGCGGTGCACCACGGAGCTTTGACCAAGCGGCACCTTTCTTGCCTTTGCGCACATTGCTGGCGCAGGGGCGCTTTGGCATTGGCAGCGTGGTGGAACAAAACGGTGACGGCATTACCTATATGGGTTTTGATGAACAATCACGCCAACCAGTGCATGTGCGCGAGTTTTTTCCCGCAGCAATTGCTTTGCGTGAAGATGGCAAAAAAACACAAACCATAATGCAAGGCTGTGAGGCCGTGTGGCAAGATTGTGCACAAAACTTCATGGAAATCTGGCGCAAGCTGCAACGTTTGCGCGGTCTTTCTGCACTGCTTTGTGTGATTGATGTTTTTGAAGAAAACGGCACAATTTATGCCGTATATGAATACACCGAAGCTGTTACGTTGCGCGAGTTTTTGCTGCGCGGCAAATTGGGCTATATCAGCTGGGAACGTGCACGCACGCTGCTGATGCCCGTGTTGTCAACACTGGGCAGTTTGCACCAGGCAGGCATTATTCACCGCGGCATTTCACCCAACACGCTTTTTTTTGGCGCAGACGGCAAGGTTCGCATCGGCGGCTTCAGCATTTGGCAGGCCCGCACCGCACATGGTGATTTGACGGCCGAACTGACCGATGGCTATGCCGCGCTGGAACAATATGGCCTGGATGGCCAACAAGGCGCATGGACAGACATCTATGCCTTTGCGGCGGTGCTTTATCGCAGCCTGGTGGGCTCTGACCCTGACGATGCTGTCACCCGCCGCCACAATGACCGCGTGATGGTGCCCGCACAGGTGGCGGACCGCACACCGGCCTATGTGCTCAATGCCCTCATCAATGCCATGCAGGTGTTTCCGGAGGACAGAACGCGCAGCGTCGATCAATTCCGGGCCGAGCTTTCGGCCTCGCCCACGGCTGTGCACCGTGCCTCGCCCCAGCGGCGGGTGACACACACCACAACCACCATCCCACGTGTGCATATCAAGCCCTCTGCCAATCATACAAAAAAGAAAGCAGCAAAAGCCACCGCCCCTTCATGGAAGTTGGCCCTGAAAACTGCCGGAATCATTTTGGGCACCGGGCTTTTGGTGGTGTTGATCTTCTTGGCTGTCTTTCAGCGTGACCGCATTGCCGGAATGTTTGACAGCGGGCCAACCACAACAACAACCGCCCCGGTGGAACAAATCGAAGTTCCCGATTTTGTGGGGCAAGAATTTGACGATGACCTGGAACAAGAATTTGAAGGGCAATTTCGTTTTCATGTTGTGCGTGATTATGACAATGAGCACAACGAAGGCATTATTGCCCGCCAAGATATTGTCGCCGGCACACAGGTGACACCTGACACTCGCATCACCCTCACCGTCAGTTTGGGCAGCAACTTGATTGAACTGCCGCGTGTGATTGGCCGTGACATTGACGAAGTGCGTGAAGAACTGGAAGAGCTGGGCTTTGAAGTAAACGTCACCATCCGTGCCAACGATGGCGGGCAGGAACCAGGGGCCGTGCGCTCCGTTGCCCCGCGTGAAGGCGACAGCTATCCCCGCGGCACCCGCGTGTTTGTGCAAGTATGGGGCGAACGCACAGATGGCGCAGACGCAGACGACGAATAACGCAGATTATATTTAGGGAGGGAACCATATGCTCAAAACAATCCTGAAAGCCACAGGCGTGGTCGCAGGCGGTTATGCCATTGGCCGCGCGTTGGGCAAAGCCGCGCAGGAGCGTAGAATCGAAGAACTGCCCACCGATGCCAAGCAACTGACGCAAATGGTCAAGCTCAACCTTGATTTGGGCAAAGAAGACTATAACAACGGCGTGGCACTTACCCCGCCGATGGGATGGAGCAGTTGGAACACCTTCCACAACCGCATCAGTGAACAACTGATTTTGGAAACCGCTGAAGCGATGAAGAAAGCCGGGCTGGTTGACGCAGGCTATCACTTTGTGAATATCGATGACTGCTGGCAGTCTGCCCAGCGTGACGCAAACGGCCGCATGCAGGCAGATTTCGTCACCTTCCCCAATGGCATCCCCGCACTTGTGCAGCAAGTGAATAAACTTGGCGTAAAGCTTGGCATTTATTCCTCAAACGGCACACTCACCTGTGAAGATTTGCCCGCAAGCCTGGACCATGAAGAAACTGACGCGCGCACCTTTGCAGAATGGGGCGTGGAATACTTTAAGTATGACTTCTGCCACCACAAGTGGCTGCCGTTCCGTGCGCCCTGCATTGAAAAAATTGCTGTGGGTACGTTGGGATCAGGCCATGAGACATATTATGAGGCAGAAGACGCCGTGCTGGAAGGCAAAGCCGCCATTGTCGATTATCCCAAGATGGAAACCGGCAAATATATCGCCGGCTTAAGTTATGCCGCGGGTTCGGTCACCTTCCCCAACGTCATCGCCGAAGAAGATGGCCCGCACGCGCTCACGCTGTGCATCCGCAAAAAAAGCCACAGCGAAAAATTTTGTGTGATTGAAATCAATGGCGAATTCGCCTGCGACACCATTGTGCCGCCCACTTGGGCCGTCACCAAAGAAGGCCGCCACCAAATGATCGTCAACCTCAAGCGCGGCAGCAACTCCATCAAAATCCACAATCCCATTGCGTCACGGTTTGATTCGGCGGCGTATCAATATGCAAAAATGGGCCGTTGCCTGAAGGCCGCCACAAAAGAATACGCAGCTGCGGCCGGTGTGGATGAGAAAAAAATTGTATACTCCATTTGCGAATGGGGTCTAAACCTCCCCGGAAAATGGGGCCGCAAGGCGGGTAACCTGTGGCGCACCACACCTGACATCAAACCCATTTGGCCGTGGATCGTCACCATCTATGAAGTCAATGTGCGTTTGCATGAGCATGCAGGCCCCGGCCACTGGAACGACCCCGACATGCTGGAAGTTGGCAACGGCGGCTT
>Ga0123355_10009537_pt1 | contig 14780 bp, 8 predicted proteins | sample TergutEmb28metaG_3_FD_89872 | JGI IMG/M metagenome (GOLD analysis project Ga0123355, IMG submission 89872) | Embiratermes neotenicus P1 segment gut microbial communities from Petit-Saut dam, French Guiana - Emb289 P1 | ecosystem: Host-associated > Arthropoda: Insects > Digestive system > Gut ...
CTCAATTCTTATTAAAGTGGATGTGAATTTTGTACATTAAAAGATTAAGTTTGGACAAATTATAAATATTTCATATATAACAGTTTAACATGCAGTTTTTTAATGCTACTTTAACCTAATTCTAAATAATTGCAGTAGACCTGCTACCTTGTGGCAGCACATCAGCTGTGGGACACTTCAAGAGTAAAGAGCACTTCTGTAACACACATTCACACAGAAAATACATATAATAATTTACGTGCAAAAATAAACCATTTCAAACATTTTGCATGAGTGGAGCAAACAGGCATGCTGAGTTGACAATTCACGTCTCTTGATGTGATGCTCTAAGAGGTCACGTCCAGGGGTCTTGAATAATTCAAAATACTATTTTACATCACGCAATCTCTCAGAGTGTCTCTTCAGATCACGTTTAAGAGTGAAAGTCTCACCTCAATTATACTGGAAAGTTTTCTCACCACTGTGCAGTCACACATGACTCTTCAAACTGATCTACCTAGTGAATGCCTTCCCACAAACCGAACACACAAAGCCCTTTTCACCAGAATGTATTGTCGTATCCAAAAGGCGACTGTGGTTTGGGAACGTAGAATGTGGAAAGTGTTGACAGAGAGGGAAGTCTTGAATGTGTCGGAACACTAAAGAATTGAAATTCACGCTCATAACAAAACACGATTATCAGTAAATAGCTTTTTGGTTTATTAGATAATGATGTGTTGTTGAAGCTAGTTTCTGAATTGCATACTTAATTGAAACTGAATGTATTGATAGAGAAATGTCGATGTTTTTTTTCGACTCATAAAAAACTAATAATTTTATTACAAAACAAACATTCCGCTACTTGCAATGACCGAACCAAGTTCAGGCTAAATTCAAGTAACGTAATGCAAACTGTCACATGTTCTGAGAACAATAAATGTCTTTATGTTCCCCCAACAGTACAGACAGACTAACAGTGCTGAATTGCAATACATCATTATGGAAACGTGACGTCATATAACCGTTTGCTGAAGCTGTAAGGTAAAGTTGCGATATAAATTACGAAGTTATTTTTCAGACGTCAGGTCGGCGGCGTGTCGGATGTGTACAGTCACATTAAATAGTGAGCTGAAGGCGTCAGATATCAGAAGAACAGCAGTTCTGTAAATAAAACACTGGACATGGCAGAGAGCTGCAGAATGTTAATAAAGTTCCTTGCGGACTTTTTTTTTTGTTGCAAAAACTTAATAAATTTACGTTTTTGTGAACGCGTTAATGGACACGAATTTTGAGGTACCGGAAACTTGAGTTGCTGAAGATTTGGTTATTGTGAGACGTTACGGTTTTTTAATGCTTTCAGATTCAGTAGTTGGCAGCCCTACAAATTTCAACGTACTAGGAAATTTGACGCTGAAAAATATTTTAAAGTCCTTGAAACCATCGAAGAGTTTACCAGTTGATATGAACTGACGTAACAGAGACTCAAACCTTTAGTGGTAATGGCTCTTCTGATTCCATAAAACAAACACTTTCTACAGCACGCAAGCAGACCAGCTGCTGCTGCAAAACGCTATTATTTGTCGTCAGCACATCGGTTTGTCTAAATTGCAGATTTAATTTGGTCGTGTATGGATTTGAGTAAAATGAAATTATTTTACTTGATCGCGGTGCAGATCCTAACAAACTATATATATATATATATATATATATATATGATGAACAACAAGCTGTTGAACAGAAACAATTCACGTGCTCTTCACTTTAGGTTTAGAACCCAGCTGTTTCCACATACAGCTACACAATATACACACAATATCACACAATTAACATTCAATCAATGCATTATAATATTCACATTTCTTCAGTAATATGCAAATGCAAACAAGTCACAAATACCAATTAAATTTAGTAACTAATTAGGTACTTTAAAGTATCCTTCCAGTTTCTGGACACCAGAAGCACAACAAAGCAATTACAAACGTCAGCACTATAACCACTTGGTATTAATCAACAAAAAATTTCATGGAACCCAATATGAATTCCATGAATGATATCACACGATCTGTTTCAGTACTTCTTACACTGGTATCGACTTCCAAACACATTCTCACTGAAATTCTACCCACAGGCAACATACATCTCGGTTCAACATCACTACTGTTAAACCTTTCCCAACCAAACCATTACATACCGTCAAGTGCTCCACTTCATCACTAAGTACAGTACATGTATGTACATGTAGAAATGTCAAGAGGAAGGTAAATATGAAACTGTAGCTGGACGACATTCTCACCCTGAACGCAGTACTGTTCATTACTGCTATATCGAGAGTGTGTCTGAGTTGTACTGACAGACAGTATGTGGTAAGCTGTTTGCATGTCAGATTATCAATTCACACATTCCAACGGCCACACAACACAAGCACTTCCCATTCCACTGCACATGCCACTTCCACAGCGTCTGTACCTTTCGGTACTATCAAGGGCACTGATGACGTCACGTGGTTGGCCGGTAGCACGGATCGCACATACCATCATACAATTTGAAGCGACTGGAGTTTGCTGTATGTAACAGAGGACAACTAACTGATTACTACCGTTTGTTGTTATGGTTGCTACCTGTTTGTTCTTTGATCTAGCCTAATATCTACTTCCTCCCTCCCCACACTGCCACCACACCCACTATCCAGTCCGATGTACCGGTATTTTTACCGTACAATGGCGTTAGGCTGCAACTTCCCCTCTCCTCTTATTTTGTTTTGTATTAGCCCTCGATCAATCAACTATTACTCTGTCATCATGCGCATGTCCTCCAACCACACATGTTAAACCACCAATGTTACACAGTCACCCTATTACAATTCCTCCTATTACGGACCGTCCCTCCCAACTACAACACAAAAACTCTCCCCAACCAAACAAACAATTGCTGCAATCCTATTGGCTGACAAACAATGTAGAAACTTCCCACCTCCCACAATGTTCTATACATAAACTCCATATTGCATTTGCAGGACGTCTGAGCACGGAAGGTGGGACGGAAGAGCGCACTTCTGATTGGCTGTAAGTGTTATTGGTGGATGTTATGTTGTGTAATGTGCTGTTGGTGCACTTTTGTTTTATTGCAATCCAATGCAGTAACAGAGAAAAAAGGCTCCATCAGGCTCCCTAAATTCCACCCACGTTAATCTGTCACACTGTCAGCTGTTGTCATGTCAACAACGGCAGTGCAGCAGCTGGCCAATTTGTTGCAGGCAGTGTAAAGTTGAGCTGTGGGTTAGTGTTTAGTTTCACAATTTGGAAAATAAATCTGTGTAGAAACAATTGTAACATCCTTCCTGATTAAAAGAAAAAACAGTGCCCACACACACACACACACATAGAAACACACACCCACACCCACACACACACACAAACACACACACACACACGCACACAACACCAGTTAACGTCATTCTGTCCCACAACTACCGTTCGTCACTTTCCGTCGTCACTTCGCCACGCCAGTTGGCGGTCGGCACAGTGGGCTATGTTAATACTGTGAACTGACAGCAGGTAGCAGCAGACAGTTGTCTGATAAAATAATGACTGTATTGGAAGCAGTGACGTAGGAAATCAACAGTTAAATTTTGGCGAACATAAAAACTGTAAATTTCACATTTAATATTATTCATTACTTGCATTCCGTCCGTCACCATTCGTAATACCTACATATGTACATAACACAGGGTAAATTGAAAGCCACACATTGGCTTGTACCTCCAACGTATGTGTGACATTTAATTTGTGTTACTTGCGTAGGTTGGTATATATGAAAAATGTTAAAGAGTTGAGTTTAGTTCTTAAATTCCGTTTTGTGATATGAAAAATTTTGGATATGTGTACCGACAGAAAAATGTTCTATTTAAGTGCACAGTACGCATTTCTGATGTACGGACTGAAAAGTGTTCTGTTTCAATGCACAATACGCATTTCTGATGTACCGTCTGTAAAGGGTCCTGTTTTGGTGCACAGTACACATTTCTGATGTACTGTATCGAAAGTGTTCTGTTACTGTGCACAGTACACATTTCTGAAGTACCGTCTGGAAAGAGTTCTGTTACTGTGCACAGAACGCATTTCTGATGTACCGTCTGGAATGTGATCTTTTTTTGTGAACAGTCAATAATTCTGATGTACCGTCTGCAAAGAGTGCTGTTTTCGTGCACAGTGCACATTTCTGATGTAACGCATGGAAAGTGTTCTGTCCATGTGCACAATCCACATTTTTGTTGTACCGTCTGGAAAGTGTTCTGTTACTGTGCACAGACCATATTTTTTATGTAACGTCTGGAAAGTGTTCTGTTCTTGCAAAGTCCACATTTCTGATGTACCGCTTGGAAAGAGTTCTGTCTTTGTGCACAGTCCACATTTCTGTTGTACAGTCTGGAAAGTGTTCTGTTACTGTGCACAGACCACATTTTTTATGTACCGTTTGGAAAGTATTCTGTTTCTGTGCACAGCCACATTTCTGTTGTACGCCTGGAAGGTGTTTTGTTTCTGTGCATAGTAAGCATTTCTGATGTACCGTGTTGAAAGTGTTATGCTCCTGTAAACAGTACGCGCATCTGATGTACAGCTCGGAAAGTGTTTGATTTCTGTGCACAATACACATTTCTGATGTAACATCTGGAAAGATTTCTGTTTCTGTACACAGTACGCATTTCTGATGAAACGTTTGGAAAGTGTTCTGTTTCGGTGCACAGTCCATATTTCTGATAAACCGTCTGGAAAGGTTTCTGTTTCTCTGCACAGTCCACATTTCTGATGTAAATTCTGGAAAGGGTTCTGCTTCTGTGCACAGTATATAATTCTGTTACATCGTCTGGAAAGTTTCCTGTGTCTGTGAAATCCACATATCTCACGTACTGTATGGTAATGTTTCTGTTTCTGTGCACAGTTCACACTTCTATTGTACCGTCTGGAAAGTTTTCTGTTTCTGTGCACAACACAAATTTCTTATGCCTCGACTTGAAATTGTTTTATTTCTGTGCACAGTCCATATTTCTGATGTACCGTCTAGAAATTGTCCTATTTCTGTGCATTATGCTCATTTCTGATATATGGTCTGGAAAGTGTTCTGTTACTGTGTAGTCCACATTTGGGGAGTGTTCTGTTTCTGTGCACAGTACAAAATTCTGATGTACCGTCTGGAAAGTGTTCAGTTTCTGTGCACATTACACATTTTTTCTGTACCGTCTAGAAAGTGTTCTGTTTCTGTGCACATAACATATTTCTGTTGTACCGCATGGAAATTGTTCTATTTCTGTGCACAGTACACATTTCTGGTGTACCGCCTGGAAAATATTCTGTTTCTGTGCACAGTCCACATTTCTGATATATCGTCTGGAAAGTGATCTGTTTCTGTGAACAGCACGCATTTTTGTTATACCGTTTGGAAAGTGTTCTGTTTCTATACACAGTCCAGATTTCTGATGTACCGTCTGGAAAGTGTTCTATTTCTGTGCACAGTATACACTTATCATCTACCGTCTGGAAAGTGTTATGTTTATGTGCACAGTACACATTTCCAAATTACCGCCAAGAAAGTGTTTTGTTTCTGTTCACAGACATATTTCTTATGTACCGTCTGGAGAGGGTTCTGTTTCAGTACACAGAACGCATTTCTGATGTACCGTGTGGAATGAGTTCTGTTTCTGTGCACAGTATGCATTACGGATGTAACGTCTGGATAGTGTTATATTTCTATGCACAGTACACATTTCTGATGTACGGCCTGGAAGTATTCTGTTTCTGTGATCAGTACGTATTTCTGATATACCGTTTGGAAAATTTTCTCTTTTTGTGCACGGTACAAATTTCCGATGTAACGCATTGAAAGTGTTCTGTTTCTGTGCACTGTACACATTTCTTATGTACAGTCTGGAAAATGTTCTGTTTCTGTGCACAGTACACATTTGTGATATACCGACTGGAAAGTGTTCTGTTTCTGTGTACAGTACGTATTTCTGATGTACCGTGTGGAAAGTGTTCTCATTCTGTGCACAGTACACATTTCCGATGTACCGGCTGGAAAGTGTTCTGTTTCTGTACACAGTACACACTTCTTAAGTACTGTCTAGAAACTGTTCTGTTTCGGTGAACAGTACAAATTTGTGATGTTCAGTCTTAAAAGTGTTCTCTTTGTGTGCACAGTACGTATTTCTAATGTAACGTTTGAAAAGCGTTCTCATTCTATCAGAGCACTTATTTCCGGTATTCCGCCTAGAAAGGGTTCTTTTTCTGGTCACAGTACACAATTCTGATAACTAAAATTTGATATTCTTTTCAATAATCATATACTCGTTCCGGTTTTCTGTTGCTCCCAATGCTTCTTAGCAATTTTAACGTAATGCAGACAATTACATTCCCTGTAAAATCATATAAAGATGCAATGTTACCGTACTGCAGACAGTTCCACTTCCTGTACAAACATGTAACGTTGCAATGTTATCGTACCCCAGACAGTTCCATTCCCTGTATAAACAGGTAACGTGGCAATTTTACCGCACTGGAGTCAGATTCAGTCCCTGTACAAACATATTTCCATACTGCAGACATTTGCAATTCTTGTACACACATGTAACGTTGCAATTTTACCGAAATGCAGACAGTCTCACTCCCTGTACAAACATGTAACGTTGCAATGTTACCGTAAGGCAGAGAGTTTCTATCCCTGTACAAACATGTAACTTAGAAATGTTACCGTAATGCAGACAGTTCCAGTCCCTCTACAAACGTGTAACGTTGCAAAGTTACCGTACCGCAGACAGTTCCAATCCCTGTACAAACATGTAACGTTGCAACGTTAACGTACTGCAGGCAGTTTCTGTCCCTGTACAAACATGCAACTTTGAAAATTTAGCGTACAGCAGAGAGTTCCATTCCCTGTATAAAAATATAATGTTGCAATTTTACCGTACTAGAATCAGAACGAGTCCCTGTACAAGCATATTACCGTACTGCAGACAGTTCCAATCCCTGTACAAACATATAACGTTGTAATGTTACCGTACTGCAGACAGTTCCAGTCCGTGTACCAACATGTAACTTTGCAATGTCACCGTACTGTAGACATTTCCAATCCCTGTAAATATATGTAACTATTGAAATGATACCGTAATTCAGACAGATCAAATCACTGTACAAACATGTAACGTTTGATACCTGACTGTTTAACCAAGAGCAGTGTCTCTCTGTACCAAACATCGCGGTTCAGCAGTTAGCGATACCGCTGACGATTTAGGAGTGCTTGGTTCTCCTACAATCACATTCCATAAACATATCACAAAATATGCTAAGACAGCTTTCTTTTCAGTTCCTTATAATTCAGTTCTTCACAACCTCACCCAACAGTTCCATGCAAATGGAAATGTAGTGATGTTTCTCTCCATATTCGGCAGCCACAGGTTTGAATCACAATTGGATTACTGGATGTCCGTACTTTTACGTGTCTTTCTTTAGTCTTTCTGGGCGAATGCCGGAAACCTCCCTTCAATATACCACGTATCCCCACTTCCAATTCTTAGCTAATCAGAATTCATGATTACTTAATTTCCCTCTATAATATACGTGTACCCTAACTAGACGGAGTTTCATGAGCAGCAGTGTGAGCCCAAGCATCTGAATCATTCAATCCTTACAAAGTAAACTAAACCTAATCATGTTTAAAAATTCAAATTCCACTTCAATGCAAACACTGACAGTTTCTTATTCAGAAGTTTGAATAAATACACTTAGAGGACATTTTAATAACTGACCAAAACACGGAAATTTTTGAACACATTAAGCCCGACAGTTTGTTTCGTAAGGGCTGGCCCATTAATTCTGTGCAGCATAATATTTACTGTTTATAGTGAACATCACAAGCAACCCACGAATACAATGTGTGTGTGGACAAAATGCCGAAGTGACGAATGATAAACCTGGTGACATATAAATTAATGGCCAAATTTTAAAGTGGTTAAACCCGTACGTTTCAAACAACTACATGTAATTGATGAGAGATGTACTTACCGTCTTGCGGGCATGCTTTGTAAAACTTTTAGTTTTTCCGAGACATGCCCGTTACTGAGGCAGACAAGGAACTCCCCAAAAAACAATTTTTCTTATAACATACGGTGGACTTTGTACATCTGTAGCGTCTTTTTTATCGAAAGTAAAAATTTTGCTTCCATAATTCACTGTCAAAAATGTTCACACCTAGATATTTCATATTCCATTAAAGACCTACATGTAATTCCTCTGTATCTTTTCGGGTGTCCACGGCTTCCCTCGATCCAGAAATTTAATAATTTTTACAGACCTTTCAAATAACTTCAGCAGATTTTAAAAGCACTTTGTCGAAATTATATCCATATTTTTTGCCAAACACTTTTCTACTTACCTAAGTGTGGGGCGTATTGCAGACATAAGCTTTAACATTATCCCTATGTAATTCCTCGTATGAATTAAAATAATCTAACAAGGTTTGATAAAAGCAGTGACGAAGATAAGAAACAAATTTCTAATACCCACAATTAACACTTTAACCCTTTGACGCCTAACGACTCCTTTATTGGTCGTACCGCACATATAAACTCTAAAAGTTGCTTTTTATATATTTATTCAACAAATACAGTTAAGGAAAGTTTTGAACAAGGTATATACTGTCCATTTTTTCTCTTCAAAATGCAGTTGGTTTCATAATTCTAACATATTTGGTTCCTGTTTTATTCACGTTTAATATACAGAATGTGCTAAATTTAAGAAAAGAAAGTAATTTCCTCGCCAAAATGTTAACGTGAAACGTATAAAGCCTCCGGCTTTCATGTTCTGTTGCTTGAGTGAAAATCACAAGGCTAGGTGCGTGCAGCCATTACTGTAATGTATTATGGATATTTTGAGGTTTAGAGAGGGATAATACTGGCAGAGGAAGGCTTAAATTATAAGTAATCCTTCGGATCACCATGGTAACCAACACTGAACAGCAGAATTCCGGTTCAGAAATAAAAGGAACGAGCGTAATTATGTTTACAGACAGAAGTAGGCGCTGACTGAAAACGTTCTAGGGTTTTACAGTAATCAATTAATTATGATCACAAAGTGGAAATAGAAAAGTACGTAACGCCGAACTTCTGGACCATAAGCCATCAGTGGAAATGCAGGTTAATCATACACGATCAAAGGAAGAAGAAACGCGTATCGTCTACTGGCGAAAATCATTCTGTTAATTATTGTAACAAAAATATACAGGAAACAAATTCAAATTAAGAAATAAAGCCAACAGGCAAATTTGTCAGCATAGAATTAAAATTGAATTAAACACTTTACATATATGAACACTTACTAAATTGCAGTATATAAAACGGACAACAAGTTATTTTGACAACCCCTCCCATCCACGAGCCAAATAAATTCGCTGTTTCGTTGTTCTAGCCGAATTCAGTCACCCATTCAAACATAACCTGCACACACCACGTTACAGCAGGTACAGAAAACTTGTATTGGTTATACACATGTTGCTCAACTATGTCTTTATAGAACACAATGAAAACGGAAGCAACAAATTCCTCCTAGACGCCGGTTAACCTTTAACAAACGACATGGCTTTGTACGTCTGAAAATTTAATTTTTAAAAATACAGATCTTAAATGCACGAACAAGTTGAAAGATCGTTTAAATATAAATGGCATTCTTATGTTTATTGGACCGTGCACGCAACTATAAATGGCATTGTTGCTTATCTGTGTTAGTGGGTCCCTGTCACCACGGCATGGCACGTCCTCAGGTTGCGTATAGAGGAACGGCCTCCGATAAGGAGGGTAGCTGAGAATAAATTGAATAAGCAGTCGCAGACAGCTGACGAGGGGTTGTCCTATAGCTTGGGGTTTGGCGAGAGGTTAAAAATCCCTCCCTGTTAAACTAATGTTCAGATACACTCACAGGCGAGATGATTCCTCTGGAGACAAAACAATCCGGAGGTAAACTACTCCCTTACTCGGATCTCCAGTGGGAGTGTTTCTAGGAGAATCATCGTGCAACATACAAAGAGTTATGAAACTAGGTATGTGGAATGTTAGAAGACTTTAGAGGGCAGGATCTCTTAAGGCAGCGGCGAGGGAATTAGGGAGTTATAAATTAGGTGTAGTGGGTGTGCAGGAGGTCAGGGGCACAGTAAGAGAAGGGGTTTATGATTTTTTCTACTGGAAAGGAAACGATAATCATTAATTGGGAACAAGTTTTTTGTACACCGTAGAATAGTATCAGCAGTGAAGAGAGCAGAGTTTGTTAGCGACAGGTTGTCATATGTAGTGCTGAGAGGTCGCTGGATTAATATCATTGTTGTAAATGTGCATGCAACAAGAGAGGAAAAAGTGAGGAGTCAAAAGAGTTTTTATGAGGAATTATAGCAGGTTTTTGATCATTTCCCTAAGTACCATATGAATATTCTATTAGGAGATTTTAATGCATTTAGTGGGTTTTCTATAGAAATACTTATGAATATATCAGAATTCAATGAAAAAAAGAAGAAAGCTTTTACTATACAGTCGACCAGCGCTTCCTGACTTGTACTTTGCTATCTGGAATTCCGTAGAATTTACATTATTTTAAATTTTCTTACTTCAGTTAATTCAATTTTTTCTGCGGCATTCGATAGTCTTTATATGCTTAGAATTGAGTAAAAAATTGCAGAGTAAAGAGCAATGGAGGTCGAAGGAATCTTCAAGTAATATGTTAGTAGTAACAGGGAATCTTCCGGTAACATCACAGCCAACCTCAGTCAATCCTGTTCTGTGTTAAATTTGAATCAAAGTCATTTTACTCGTAGTTCTCATCAGTAGAGTTGGGCAGAACAGAAAGAATTTCGTGTCTGGTAGTTGGTTGGTCAGTTGCTTAATCAGTCAGTAAATCACTAAGGGATTTGTTTTATTGGTTAGATAAAGGTAAAACAGTCCCAATAGAGGCTTGGAGTAATCAAGAATGTTCCAGGACGTTAAGGTTCCTAGATAATTGACAAGGGCACAGGATGGTAGAAAGGTTGTCAGCCTTGCGGACCAGCCAATTTTACCCCCAGGAAATTTTCCTGGTACTCATTTCTGCTAGAGGCTTTGTTGACTCCAGTGCCACAGTGCGATCAGAACAATTATATCGATGAAAAATTCCAATGACAACATTTTGGATATAACCAGCGAAATTCCTATTTGAAGCACAGCATTTTAACCACTGTGCCACCACGGTCCCCTTATTGGTTAGGTAGTTAAATGAATATCGGTTATTAATTAAACAGAAAAGTCTAAGTAGTTAGCTCATGCGTGGAAGGAGGACACAAGAAATACACTCAGAATATTGGTAAAAAATCATCCGGGTATACGCAAACACGGAAAACACAGTAGATCGAAAATAATGTTAAGATGGTGAGAAGGAAAGATAGAAAAAACGAGGATCGGAAAATTAACAAATTTTGGAAAAAAGTATTATTTGTTAAAGTGTGCCAGACGTTGAAAATCCAGAAAATATACCTACGCTTATAGTGTTAGATGATTTGATGAACACTGCCTACTCTACAAAAGTGAGCCAATTATTTACCAAAGTTTCGCATCATCGTAAAATTTGTCTGGTACTAATTACAAAAACTTGTTTAACCAAGGTCAATCATCACGTGATATTTCCCTAAATAACAAGTATATAGTTGTGTTCAAGAATCCTAGAGCCTAGACTCAAATTGTGCGCTTGGCCCGATAAGTCTACCACGAAAATATTTCCAAGTTTCACAAGACGTACCTGGACATGTGTAAAGACCCGCAAACTTATTTCTTCTTGGACTTGACACAATCAATTAACGATCTTTTGAGATTTAGAACAAAGCATTTTCTCGGGGAAACTACGACAATGTTTGCAACTTTACGCGGTAATGAACCGGTTGAAGTCGCAGCTAAATTTCCTTCACGTACTTAAAGACGCTAAACCTCAAGCCAGCCGCGCGTTACTTGTGTCTGCCGACGACGACTTGATAAAGGCTATTGTCGAGTATGCAATAAATACGCTGAGTGGAAATCATAAATTACCCAAAGACGAAAAGTCTAAATTGAATAAATTTAAGAATCGTTTACGTCCGTTGATAGACCCAAAGATTAGTTTCAAATGTAAACGGAAATTTTAATTTTAAAAGGCGGGTTTATAGTTCCACTGCTCAGAAGTATTCTGTCGGGTTTTAATAGGAACACTAATTAATAACAATTAACAATTCGCGTTGCAACGTATGATTTTAGTTCCTCCGGAATTGTGGGAAAACCGTTGTCAAACACCATCAGCACCACCGGTTAAGAAGGTACTTAAAAGTAAAGACCACAATTATAATAAATTGACAAAAGTGTGTCTGCTTCAAGATCCATACTTGAAAACCGAAAACCAAAAACGCAAACCCATCACCTTTCCCATTATAGAAACTAGTAGTATCAAACCAAGTTTTAAAACAAAGCCCAAACGGCAATGTATAATCGGTTCAGTGAGTCTATTTAAAACAGAGTCTGAATCAGAAACAGATATTTCACCTATGAAATCAAAGTGTATTCAAAACGAGTTGAAACGTAAAGTATCGCACGACCCTACGTTTGGCGTGTATCAAGATGATACTGACTGTTCTTTTAAAATAGGGCGTTCGAATTTTATATATAATGACAATCACTTATTTGTAGATGGTAGAAAGTACAAGGCAAGTCAGGATTTGAGGGAATTGTTGACAAGGTCTAAACCTGATAAAAATGTGGTCACTTTTCAAAACAGACAAGCATATAAACAAATAATCTTGCAGTCTAACGCGCATAGAGTTAATTATAGTCCCTTAGGCCAGATAAAAGTAAACAGGGGTCTTAAATTACACGGTTTATTTCACAGCTGTCTAACGACAAAAAAGTGCCTTGGGAATCGGTACAATAATGTGTCTGGGTAAAATCTATTATGATCCTAAACAGGCTGCAGGGTTCGGTTCTGTAGTAAAGTTGGTAAAGGCCGGTAAAAGTAAAAAAAAATATGTAGAAGAATGGCTATCGCGTCAGGACACGTACACTTTGTATATACCTGTAAGGAAAATGTCCAATAGAAACCCATATACGGTAACAAATATTGATGATTTGTAGGAAACGGATCTTACAGATTTAAGTTCCCTCTCGAAATACAACGATAGGTACAAATAACTCATAAACGTAATAGGCATATTTTCGCGTTATGTCTGGAGCGTGCCTCTGAAGGACAAGACTGCTACCTCGATTATAGCAGTTTTAAAACCTTTATTTCAAAATAGAAAACCAATTACAATATAATCAGGAAAGGTTACTGAATTTGTTAATGCAAAAGTCCAGCAGTACTTGAAACATCAGGGAGTAAGTTTTCATACAACTCACAACCCCGAGAGAAAGGGCGCTATTGTCGAGTGATTTGACAGAACTTTAAAGACAAAGATGTAAAAATATTTCACCAAGAATAAAACATACCGTTACTTGGACGTTATAAATAAGCTTTTAAAAGTTTACAACAAATCTATGCATTCAACAATAGGCAAATCTCCGAGCAAAATCAGCCCATTCTACATTTACTCAGTGTGGCGAAGGGTGAATACACTGGGGGCTAAAATACCTCAAGGCCGTGTCAAATTTAAAGTTGGAGATCTTGCGAGGTTAACAAAAGAAAAGGTGAAGTTTGCCAAGCGATATGAACAAATGTTTCCAACAGAAATATTTCGGGTAGTCTAGGTTATTCAGCGCGTTATGATCTGTCAGACTTGCAGGATTGCCCTATCGAAGGCCAGTTTTACAATTGTCAAGTTTATTGTACCACCCAAAGTACAGTACCAACTAGATAAAATAGTGCGCACACGTTACAAGGGCGGTATTAAACATCATCGTGTCAAGTGGAGAAGATACGACGAGACATTCAATAGTTGGATAAATGTTACCGCTACAAAATAAATTTAATGGACTATTTTTACGATACATTGCCTCCAGAGAGTTCCGGTTATTATTTTGTAGGCAATACAATAGTTGACTTTAGAACCAAATTAGCCACTCCGCTCGAGTTGGAACATGATAGATGGGAGGTTGGACTAATCGAGATATCTTACCATAAAGGATAATATAAATGTTTCTTACACAATACGCTTCGTTTAGATTCGGAAGAAATCACATTTCCTGTAAAACACAATGATCTCTTTTTGATCATCTCACAAATATACCCCGAATTTTCGATCCGTCTATAAACGAAAACTTAACCGTATATTTAGCAAATACATGAACAAATATGAAGGGAACGTAAAGTGTTGTTTAATTCATGTCGCGGGGAAAATTCTATTATGATTAACGAAAATTTAGCATCGTATTTCCCTGCCCGTAAATGTAATGGTATTGATGATTTAGCAGCAACAATTATAAACCCTGCTAATTGCCGTTCTTCCCCAGTGAACCTATCCAGAAAAGACAATTATAACTTGCTCAGACTGAACCACTATACGACTACACGGATATTATCAAACCAAATTTTGTAGGAGATCCTTATTGCGACTACTAACTTCCTTGCATTTCCCTTCGGACACGGGTTACCATAGATTTGACCACACATTGTACAAGCCAGTGGAACAGTCATTTATAGAGTCAATTTCTATTCGTCTAGTTATGAAGACCGGTGAAAATGTGTTGTTTGACGATGGTGAAATTCCGTGCCTTGTAGTATGGCACTTAAAAAGAAGTCCTCAACACATTAAATCTCAGTTTATCAGTTACAATGGATCGA
>Ga0123355_10009538_pt1 | contig 14776 bp, 5 predicted proteins | sample TergutEmb28metaG_3_FD_89872 | JGI IMG/M metagenome (GOLD analysis project Ga0123355, IMG submission 89872) | Embiratermes neotenicus P1 segment gut microbial communities from Petit-Saut dam, French Guiana - Emb289 P1 | ecosystem: Host-associated > Arthropoda: Insects > Digestive system > Gut ...
ACATACATACATACATACATACATACGTACATACGTACGTACGTACATACATGCATACATACATATATACATACATACGTTCATTCATCCATTCATTCATTATTTATTTGTTCATTCATTCTTTCTTTCTTTCTTTCTCTCTCTCTTTCTTTCTTGCTTTCTCTCATTCATTCATTAAAGCAGGGTCCACAAATTTTCCAAAAGGCCTGGCAGTCTCATAAATTTTAGGCGCCACCATACATAGTTTAGTCGCTCGTGCTTTATGCACTTCTGTATCAACTGTTCCATCCCTTTTAAAAGAGACAAGATCTGGCTGGACGTGTCTGTATGCTTCGAAACACTCTGTAATTGAATTCCAATTATTCTGCCATAGGAGAATTATTGGAATTTACTGGCCGAACATATTTATGAAAAATTCTTACTAATTATTCCGTGTAACTCTCTGACTGATTTAACGCCACACGCAATAGCCTTAAAGACCGTACTAACCTGTACAGTATGCAGTTAGTAGACTGCAATTTCTGAAGCCTGTTCGGAGTAGACACACGCTTGGAAAAATATGGCCGCTGATTTTTAAGCATCGTCGAATTGTCAGCAATGTTTGACGGCGTAAGGCACACACGTCACCATCTCTTTGCCAGACCACTAGGACCAATATATGCCTATTTTATTCCTAACAATTTACCTGTTCTTGGCGCCCCAGTCTGCCATTCCTGTGCAGATATTTGTACCAGGAGCTCTATGTTGGGAGAAAATATACAGTATATGAGGTTAGGGCTTTTCGCATGCTTTCTGATGAAGGTTGGTTAATTCTGGGGTATGTCGCCGCGTACATTGGTATTAGGTACCGAAGTTTCCGAGCAACCTGCTACCCCTATTAGAGTAGCCCATGAGTATCATTAATCAGATACCAGTTGTAAGGCATCACCTCCCAGAAGATGGTACGTTAGAATGGTAGACTGTACAATATTTTGTTGTAATGAGCTCCGCGTTAATTAATGATGGTACTAGCCGTGGCGCAGTTGGTTGAGGCACTGCGCTATAAGCCGGCAAGTCACGGGTTCGATTTCCGATGGTGTCGTGGGAATTTTTCATTGACATATCCTTCCGGCCGCACTATGGCCATGGGGTTGACTCAGCCTTTAACCCTTTGGCGCCGGAATTATTTTTTTAATTTTAGCACACCCTCTATACAAAATGTGAATAATGCAGGAACCAAATACTTTAGATTTATGAAACAAACTGCATTTTGAAGAGAAAAAACCGGTGAATATATACCATGTTTAAAATATTCAATACCTATATGTGTTAAATAAATATATAAAATGCAACGTTTAGAGGTTAGCGGTGCGGTACACCACTATAGTCGTCGTTAGGCGTCAAAGCAGAAATGAGTAGCAGGAATATTTTCTTGGGGGGGGGGGGGGCGGGGGTTAAAGGGGGACGTTTTGTAGGGGTGAAAACCTTACCACATTCATGTGCCGATTGTCTTGAAATCTGGGAGCCTCAATCTCCTGGAATCCTCAGGGCCTGTCCAGGTCTGTACAGGGATTGCTTGCTTTACTAGCGGCCGACCAGGGTTTTAACCCTTATCCTGCTAACGTGGAGAATATGGTGAGCTCCTAACAATGTCAGCAAATGGCAGATGGGATTTAATGCGGCGTTTGAAGAGTTAAACTTGGGGAGCTCTGTGTTTCGAGTTTGACGGAGTTCAAAAGGCTTCGCGAAATCACGAATTCCGCTAGGGTTTTCGACAGAAGTGATTTTGAAATACGGCGTGACGCGTGTTCGATTTCTGCTCTCTCTACTAGCATCACAGGCTTCTCTTTCTCGTCATTCAAATAAACTCTTCATAATTCATTCACTAATATAAATACAAGTGATGCCAGATAACCTCAGAAGCTGAAACTGCGTCATTAAATAATCAGTACCTCAGACTGTAATGTTACAGGAAGTTCCTGTACAAATACACAAAATTTTAGTGGACTGGGGAGTTCTAGGATTCGTCGCAAATTCGCCACCATCCATTCATTTTATGTTTCAATTCCCCTTTTATGTTGGACGTAATTCATGGTTTCTTTACGCCCGTCGTTTTATGTACGTTTCGGGGGCTATGGTTAATGTTTGGACGCTTGCGAATAGCGTAAAGTTTCTGTTTAACGATTCGCAGAGGAATACGCCACAGTGAGGTAGAAGCGTTCACCAAGACATGATGTTGGTCTTAGTGCAGCAACCACACTGAGTACAGGCCTTGCTCTAAACTACTATACTACACCCCTTTGCACTGCACCAAAATTGTAATGTAACGCCGATAATGATAATTGTCATATATATTGCGGACCCGGTAGCTCAGTCGGTATAGCGACTGACTACGGGCTGGACGTTTCGGGATCGAATCCCGGTGGGGACGCGATTTTCCGCCCGTCCAGACCGGCCCTGGAGCCCACCCAACCTCCTGTACAATGGGTACCGGGTCTTTCCAGGGGGTAAAGTGCGGCCGGGGCGTGCTACTGACCACTCACCCCTTTCTAGTGCCGCGGTCATGGAAGAGTAGAGCTATACCTCTACCCACCCTCTGGGCCACACCGGGCCTGTAACGGGAACACTTTACCTTTACCTTATGTCATATATATTGATTGAAAGAAATGTGTTTGCTTCCCTTCTGGTTGAACACGCAAGTTATCAGTTGAGTTGCAAATATGTGAATGCTATGTCACGCACTTTATATATTGTATTTGAATGGAATAAAATATATTGTAGCCACATATCTCTTGATGCTGGCTGTAGGTTGGTAGACTACTGTCACTTATTATTATTATTATTATTTTCATTATTATTGTTTATTCAATTTAATGACGTTGAGAGCAACAGCAGCCTTCTTCCAAACATGATCCCGAATGTAAAGCGTATAACTTATTTCAACTTCCGTAGTTGATGTTCCAGACTGCCTTAAGGTTGCTCTTCAAGATTGTGTGAATTAAGGCTTTTCCCTGTGGTTTTACCAGAAATTCTAAAAGTAGAATTTCACCTTATATCCTGTCATGAAGGCACAGAGGGAGAGTAGAGGTATAGCTCTACTCTTTCTTTAACCTTGTTGCTAAATGGCTGTAGGTGGTCAGCGCTACGGCTCAGCCGCTTTTCCCCTGGAAAAGACTGGTTGCTCATTGCATAGGAGCCTGGGTGGAACCCGGGACGGGTCTAGGCTGGTAAGGAAAAGATCGCCACTACCGGCGTTCTATCTCTGAACCGTCCAGCCCGTAGCGAGGGTTGCTATACCGACTGTGCCATCTGGGCTGATAACAGATATTCTGAAAATTTTTAGTTTTATTAATAGGCCTATATTAAAATTCTGAAATGAAGTATGCATTGCAGGAGAGGATGAGCAGGGAGGAATATTAATTGGGCACATAATCGGTGCTGGAAGTAAGACTCGATGGCACAGCAGAGAAGGGATTAATAAGAATAATAGTGTTAATCACAGGCACTCTAGAGTAAACAAACAAGTAGCACTGGAAAGATCTGGCAAGTGTATCTTTTAAACGGACTTGTCAAGTGTTGATGGACCAGAAGGCCACATTGTCCATCATACTGTTATCAGGAGGGTGCATTAAAGCAATGCCGTGAAATGTGACTGTACCGTCAACGAACTACACATGCAAGCACAAACCGAGCAGGAACGGGTTCCGATTTGTTTTGACCATAAAGTTAAACAGATTTCAGTCCAATAATATGAACAGCTAACTAGATGCAACAATAACATTTTATTGATAATTACAATTAACTCAACATGTTTCGGGCGATAACTTCGCCCATCCTCAGGAGCACTAGACTGTGTTTACAGCTTGTGGTATAATGCACCGACGATGCTGCCTGTTGGTGACATGTCACCAGCAGGCAGCATCGTCGGTGCATTATACCACAAGCTGTAAACACAGTTTAGTGCTCCTGAGGATGGGCGAAGTTATCGCCTGAAACGTGTTGAGCTAATTGTAAGTATCAATCGAATTTGTTATTGTTGCATCTAGTTGGTTGTTTATATTATTGTACTAGTGATGTACGGTTACACAATCACCAGATTTCAGTCCAATACGCAGGCTTTACCAAGGTGTTCTTTACTATAAGAATGTTATACACTTTAACGACGCACTTGTATATGTAGTTTCCTAAAGCCCGTAAGTAAAGCATCGTCTTGTGACTGCCTATAATCACGACACTCACCAGTGCTGAACAGCAATATGTGCAGGGAAACGCTTGGACTGTAAGAGAAATTGTTTGTTCTGTATCATTCGTTCATTGGAGCCGTTATTATTCTTTTTATTTTGTTGTATTATTTTATATGTCTTTCTTTATATTTTGTGTATTCTAGGATAGGTATTCTTTCTCCTTACGTATATTAGTGTTCGTGCCTTTTGTGTACATCCTTAAGGACCGCTGTCACCGGGTGGAAACACAATTGCAGTAAATAAATATCGAATCGCAAGAGGAGGCTGGAATGACCCGCGTGATATGGAGGTTCATGATTGGTACTCTCCTGTTGAATCAAGAAGAACAGGACGACAGGAGCGTGTACTACATTACACACGTGGAAGAGAGAATAATTGTACAGCTACGCGCAAATGTAACCGTAAAATATGGAGGCAGGAACATTTTTAAAGTAACAGGATCTTGTGAACACGACAACGCCCATCCGGTTTGCATAATTGACAGCGAATTTTTTTGCCAGGTAAATAAATCTTAGATTTGATGTGTGTTTGACCTTACATCATCGACATAAATAACGTAGAGGACCAGCTAGATGCAACAATAAAAATTTATTGGTCTTCAATTTAGCTCAACATGTTTCGGGTAATTCTTTGCCCATCTTCAGGAGCGCAAGACTGTGACTTACGGCATGTGGTACAATGTCCCCAGATTGTTGTCAGCCGGAGGCCTGTATTGCGGCGGCACTACAGGCCTCCGACCGACAACGGCGTGAAGGATGTTGCTCGACTCGAGGCACGGACTATGTGTTCGGTGTGAAGGATGTTGCTCTAATCGAGGCACGAAATATGTGTTCGGCGTGAAAGATGTTGCTCGAATCGAGGCACGGAATATGTGTTCGGTGTGAAGGATGTTGCTCGACTCGAGGCACCGAATATGTGTTCGGCGTGAAGGATGTTGCTCTAATCGAGGCAAGGAATATGTGTTCGGCGTGAAGGATGTTGCTCGAATCGAGGCACGGACTATGTGTTCGGTGTGAAGGATGTTGCTCGACTCGAGGCACCGACTATGTGTTCGGTGTGAAGGATGTTGCTCTAATCGAGGCACGGATTATGTGTTCGGCGTGAAGGATGTTGCTCGAATCGAGGAATGGACTATGTGTTCGGTGTGAAGGATGTTCCTCGAATCGAGGAACGGACTATGTGTTCGGTGTGAAGGATGTTGCTCGAATCGAGGCACGGACTATGTGTTCGGTGTGAAGGATGTTGCTCTAATCGAGGCACGGACTATGTGTTCGGTGTGAAGGATGTTGCTCGACTCGAGGCACGGAATATGTGTTCGGTGTGAAGGATGTTGCTCGAATCTTGGCACGGACTATGTGTTCGGTGTGAAGGATGTTCCTCGAATCGAGGCACGGACCATGTGTTCGGTGTGAAGGATGTTACTCGACTCGAGGCACGGACTATGTGTTTGGTGTGAAGGATGTTGCTCGACTCGAGGCACGGACTATTTGTTCGGTGTGAAGAATTTTGCTCGACTCGAGGTACGGACTGTGTGTTCGGTGTGAAGGATGTTGCTCGAATCGAGGCACGGATTATATGTTCGGTGTGAAGGATGTTGCTCGATTCGAGGCACGGGCTGTTTGTTCGGTGTGAAGAATTTTGCTCGACTCGAGGCACGGACTATGTGTTCGGGGTGAAGGATGTTACTCGACTAGCAACATCCTTCACACCGAACACATAGTCCGTGCCGCCGCATTACAGGCGTGCGACCGACAACAATCTGGGGACATTATACCAAATGCCGTAAGTCACAGTCTTGCGCTCCTGAAGATGGGCAAAAAATTACCCGAAACATGTTGAGCTAATTTGAAGATCAATAAATTTATATTGTTGCATTTAGTTGGTCCTCTATTTTATTTAAATCTTAGCTTCTCAAAGTTAACTCTTCCTAATGAAGTTACGTATTTAATAGTGTAATGACGGAGCTTGTAATATTCACGTTTTTCTGGGTTATTTTTCGAAACAGAAGATGCGTCTTTTGCGATGACAGTTCTGTAACTTCAATCAGCACACGTAGTATGAGAGCATCGGCGGATGCGTAATTTTGAATATTTTACACGCGTAGAGCTGCTGTAATGCGCTCTACCTCATTCATTTTACCACCATAATTCTAGACGGGCCATTATGCTAATGCCAATTTCGTATTTTCAGTTGTTTCCAGCATTTTCTGGTTTCGTAAATAATCTGCACGTGTGTTGGCTTTTGACAGCTCAGTGCCGAACAGGACCTTCCTCTGACAGAACGCAACGGTAGACATTCCGGATTCTTTATTGACGGCTACAACTGAATAACATAAATTCGGAACTCGCTCTACTGACTATAGGCTGGATCGAATCCCTGTGGGGACGAGATTTTCCGCCCATCCAGACCGGCCCTGGGGCCCACCCAGCCTCCTATACAATGGGTACCGGGTTTTTCCCGGGGGTAGAAGCGGCCGGTGCGTGGGGCTGACCCCCACCCACATTAGGTGCCGAGTTCCTAGAAAGAGTAGAGCTATACCTCTACTCACCCTTAGGGCCTTCGTGGCTTATAGAAAAGGGTGAAACCTACCTAATAATGGATTTTGTTTTAAGCTCGTGGTTCCGTGCATCTTAATTCAATGTGAATAAAAATCTAACAGATGCAACAGTACGCAGATATTTATTTACTGCAAAGCTACTACACATGTTTCGGGTGTCACAGCACCCATCATCAGGAGTATTAAAAACTGAACCCGCAGCCTCCGGTACAGGTCATACTACTTGTACCGCTACTCCCCTCCAACGTGGTCGCATGCGACTCGCACAAACCATTCCCGATCAGACCACGTTGGAGGGGAGAAGCGGTACAAGTAGTATGACCTGTACCGGAGGCTGGGGGTTCAGTTTTTAATACTCCTGTTGATGGGTGCTGTGACACCCGAAACATGTGTAGTAGCTTTGCAGTAAATAAATATCTGCGTACTGTTGCATCTGTTAGATTTTTATTGACATTGAATGGATTTTGCGTATTTCATTTTTTACACAAAATTATCACAGTTTGAAACAACCGTACTAACAAACATTTTTTTAATTTTTATTGCGGAGAAATTGGACATTGTAATTTTTCCTGCTACCGGGGAGTGAATGGGAGAAACTTTATATTTCTACAAAAAGTCACTAATGTGTACGTAAGTTTTACGAATATCAAAATTATTAATTAACAATTTTCAAACCCACAAGAACAAGCTGGTGTTTAAAGAAAGTGAACGATATAGAAATTCGACAATTTGATTGGCGGTAACACATAGACAGGATACAAAAACTGCGTACTTTCTCTGCCACAGGAGAAAAGATGTAGGAGGATTAACAGCAGATGATAAGACCGATTAGTTTCGAAACAACTGAAGAAAACAGCAAAACATTTTACGTGAAGAAGTGTGACTTGTGGAATTTATAAATGGTGGAACTTTTCTTTTGTGCCGATAGATTAACGCTGAGTGGTCACAGTTTTGTAGTCTATTCCGTAGAGAATTCTGCTACATGGACCTTTCGAATGCTCAGCTGGCACGCGAATTAATTGAAGCTGAGACGAGAGCTGCGAGTTTCCCCCCAAAATATTAATTTTTGCGTTTTTACACAGTGGAAATTCTACTTTAGAAATCCAAAAAAATAAACCGAGATTTGTTCCTTCCTATCAGAATTTGAATAATTTGAAAGTCGTACTTTTCGCAACTGGTAAATTTTTCGTCTCGAATGTAATTTTTATTTCTGTTCGAACTCGGTTCCAGTATCCAGCTCAGAAGATGCAGCTGTCGCTTTCGTCGAAGGCAGGCTGGTAATTTATTTTGATATTCCGGGCAGATAGCAAGATTTTATGGCTATGAATGAAAGTGACAGGAACGTAAGCTGTAATTAAACATAGCTCTTGTGCAACCTGAAGCCAGGTGGCGCCAGCACGTTGCAAATGAAGAGCACTTGCTGTCACCGTTAATCTGATGAATGATGTAAACAATGTGGAATACTTTCACAGCATGGTCTTGAAACTGTGTATCTCTGAAGTGCCAGAAATGTCTGCTTGGTTGCTTAATGTCTCCTGATACAGTTTAGAACACAGCGTTATAAATTAGATTGTGTTCTTATTAATAGATAAAAGTCGTAATTACATTTTATTGTACTTATTCTGTTCGTCGTTTACATCTTCCCAACTTTTGTGGCACTCAGTTGACTTTTCTGTTGTGTGGAGTTGTTCTTCCATGCCGTATCCTTTGTTTCTTCCTTGTCATTTACAACTTCCGGGATAAAAGTGTGCTCTGTTTTTCGAAGTGATATTGGAACGTAGTTGTTTTGAGCGTCGTTGCTTAACCGCGACTTCTATGTACCGGTATGCATTTTGGACACGCTCGTTCGAAGCCGCATATAGCGTCTGGTCATGTGAAATTTATTCCGAGTATTTGATCTACCGCCCTTCTTTAAAGGCAAGTCAGACCTGTGATGTAATTTTGTGTAATTCTGTGCATCTAATTGACGTATTTTCATTAAATTTGCCGTAGAATAAGCCAGCTCGTTATACTTGTTACCTTCTAATGACAATACTTACAGTGAATTTATTTCACAGAATTAATCTTGAGAAGTAGCACAGAAGCGTGCGCACGCAAGGGAAGATAAAAAGTGAGGCAGTTTAGGAGAATAAATTTGTCAACTAAGAATAGCACAGATCACACCAAGAACAATCTCTTCCGATCGTAGTCCCCCTCCCACTTTCCAGTACACCGCACATCCAACAACTAAACAAAGAAACAGAAGCACATTGAGCTAAAGTGTATCATTACGAGTTTATTTGACTTTGCTGACGACACTTCTTTTCGAAACCTTCTACAGCAATTTCCGAGGTGTGGTTATTCTTGCTGGTGCCTGAATTTTTCTTCTTCCTTGTTTCCTGCTGTGTGCATAGGTACTAAGCCCAAGGCCTGTGTCAGATCGCCAACCGTTCTATATCTGTGCAATGCATATGGCAAGTTACGCCCATTTTACCTATACGGGGAGGTGCCAGCCCTCCAGGAGAACCGAGGCCCGCCAGAAACCTGTGAACCAGTAATTGTGTGAACAATAAGTGAAAACAATGAAAATATACCTAACAAAAGATTGAGCTGTAGCTGTATGACGTAGCTGGAATAAACGTACTGCAGTAATAAGATATAAAGTATATCCTACGTGTGAGAAAAGAGGGACACATTAAAGTTTAGCCTGTGGCTCGTATAGCAATCTTTCAGACATATTTTGGACGCCTTCCTTTAGCCCAAATTAAAAATCAAATTTATTTCTTTATTACAAGGCTCCAGAACTGAAAATAAATCTCTGCCCAGTATCTGCTGGCTTGGACAGCTGTGTTTTGGATGACTGTAAATATGTATGGTTTGTGTTTTCTGCTCCTAGTTCAGAAAATAATTTCTTACCAGTTTATTTAGCCATATGAATAAATGAGTAATTGTATCGCCGGTGTGCTGAGTATCTTCAGAATACTTTCAATTGTTTATTCTGTGTACATCCCTTGCTATAGTGGCTGTACCAAAGAACACATATAATGTCTCTGGGATTCACGTTGCAAGCTGTTTATTTTCACAGGCCTCAGTCGGGCTACACTACGTAGAGTTGGCTCAAGCTGTAAAGCTTCTGACTTAGGCCTATAGGCTATCAAGGAAGTGATTGGTTCCAGTCTTTGCTGGGATAATGGCTATCCTATCGGAAGTATTTCGTGGTTTCCTTTAGTCCCCCAAGGCAAATGCTGGTATGGTACGTCAAATTAAGCCATATCAGGTTCCTTCCACATTCCTTGCAATTCATATCTTGTACAATCTCACATTCGGTGAGCTTCACAGAACAGAATGCTTTAAAATAACGAAAACTTTCCCCGAATCATCTCTTTCTCTGCAGTAACAACACATATAATTACCTGTTTATGTCATTGTCCTGCATTTTACCCTCTGTATGATAACAGGGTATTTTGTTTGTAATTAAAGTCTAATTTAAATAAATAATAAAACGATTCCTATATCCATTTTCAAATGGTCAAAATTTTCCGTCCTGAATAACGTATTTTCTTGTGAACTCCGTGCGGAAAATCAATTATATCAGGAGTACACAAATTCTTCAAAAATTTAGAAGCCTCCTCAAAATTCCAGGCTCCAGAAGGGTGACCGGATTTTGGAGGTAATCTGAGAACCTGCAATTGTTAGGCGCCACATTACCAAAGTAGTAGTAGTAGTAGTAGTAGTAGTAGTAGTAGTAGTATCAGTAGCAGTAGTAGTAGTAGTAGTAGTAGTAGTAGTAGCAGTAGTAGTAGTAGTAGTAGTAGTAATAGTCGTCGTAGTAGCAGCGGTAGCATTAGTAGTAACGACGTACATAAACCACACCGTGGCACATAAATTTTCCAGCAGTGCATTGAGTTTAAATCTGAGGGATGCTATCCTCTTACGTTGTCTCTCTAGACACCTCACCACATTCCTAGTTATTGATTCACGTAGTGTGATAAGTTATTTTTCTTTCTTAAAATAGATACTTATAACTTTCGACATCAATGTCTAATTTTGCCAACATTTTACACAAGTTTCAGAAAATATAAACCCTCCAAATTAGTGGCTCTTGTTTTAGTCTTGGTCGCCACATGGGGTAGCACGCAGGCTGCAAGCAGGTTGTATGCAGAGTGTATATTGATTCTTGTGGTGCAATAGCAAACCCAGGCACGGAGCAGTTTTACTGTTAACCAGAAATTCTCCCGCACAGGGCGATAATTCTGGATACTGTGACGTTTACTGCTTCATATATACAAAGTGTAGTTAACCTGTGGGCCCATATGTACACAGTGGGTGAAGGGCCATCGTGCGCGTCAGACCTATCCCGGATTCGGGGACAATTTATTGCGGCAGAATTAAATTGTAAAACGAATTTTATGCTTTCTATACCGACGGCATGTGAGAACTGTACAATCGCCACCACCTCAAGATTTTTGAGAATTTTCAAGCGCAGATCGTGAAAATATTATTGGATCTCAAACATCGCAACTGTCAACTATATACTGTGTGTCGCCTTATGCTTGCCCCTTATAACAATTTTAAACCAACTGATGCGTTAACATAAATAAATAAATAAATAAATATGCATATTCCATGGCACTGGAGGCCGACTCAACTTTATGTATGGTCAGTTTCCTACAATTGGTAATATTAAAGTGGCAACTCAGTGAATTGTTTAGAATTAGAGAGAAGCTAGTGCTATTGAATTATGGACCGGGTAGCTCAGTCGGTATAGTGACTGGCTACGGGCTGGACAGTCCGTGGATCGAATCCCGTTGTGGACGAGATTTTCCGCACCTGTCCAGAACGGCCCTGGTGCCTACCCAGCCTCCTGTACAATGCGTACCGCGTCTCTCCTGGGGTAAAGAGCGACCGGGGCGTGACGCTGATCCCTTCTAGTGCCGTGGTCAAGAAAGAGAAGAGCTATACCTCTACTCCCCCTATGGGCCGTGCGGCCTGTACAGAGCCTCAGTGCCTGTACAAGGGTGCGCTTTACCTTTACCTTTTAGTGCTATTGAATTGCCTTTTTATACATCTTTGAAAGGTATATATGTTTTATTAATGTCACTCTTTTAGACAGTAATGAACAAGATGGCTCAAGAAGTCTACGTGTACTTTCTCTCTGATAGAGTAATCACTGGATGATTAAAGTTACAATTTTTTTACTTTTATCATCCGAGTGTATTAGATACAATAACAAATAAGCGAAATAAATAGTGGCAATTTATTTCGCTTCTTATTACAGTTTTTCTATCACCAGTATTTAAAAAAGGGGCGGCGATGGCGTTCTTAGAAGATATGACTGACGGTAAATGTAGTGCATCGTGGCAATTTATTGTATCGTAAAATAATCTTAGGAATAAACCACAACAACTAATACCGTGGAACAGAATCCATCATGAGAAGCTGACAGTTCCCCAACTAATCAAAAAATTCCCTGCTTTTCATGGAACCCAAAAATTCATTGCGGCTTCCACATTATCGTGCCATTTGTCTCTTCTCCTGGACCATATAAATACATTCCACACCATCGTGTCATATTTATTAAGATACGGTTTAATAATATCCTTCCATATACGTTTATACCTCCCAAGTAAGCCGTTTCCTTCAAATTCTCTTGCCCAAACTATATGTACATTTTCTATATCCCCATACATGCTACATGCCTCGCTATATCTAATTGACTCGACTTGGTCACTGCAACAGTATCTGGTGCACGGTAACACGAGGGAGAGTCAAATGAAAACCTTAAAATTGCGATAAAAATTCTAAACACAGCTCGATTCTTTTGTAAGTTGACAACAGTGATACTGATGGTTTGAAGAGTAGCCGACAGGTGGCAGTACGATGTAGGAATGCAACACGACGGCGCAGTAGTATTGTAAAGATGGCGGCCCCACTTGCAACATGCGCCAAAGAAGAACAGCGTTCTGTCATCCGTTTTTTAAGTAGTGAAGGGGTGAAACCCATCGAAATTCATCGACGAATGAAAGTTCAGTATGGTGATGCATGTCTGTCACTACAGTAAGTGTAGGAATGGACTAGGAAGTTCACGAACGGCATTAGTTCTGTAACAGACTCTCCTCGACCTGGTTAGGCACACCGAGTAGTGACACCAGAGGCCATTGCAGCGGTTGAATCCATTGTGAAGGAAAATCGCCGCGTAACAGTGAATGAAATAGCCGCACATCTGGATATGAGTCATGGATCAGCATATTGTATGGTCCATGATGTTCTGCAGTTCCATAAATTGTTCAATGAATTACGAGATAAAAAATATTTAAGGTTTTCATTTGACTCACCGTCGTAATTCGAGTTGATGCCGGGATTATTGGTTTATTACTTATGTTGCCTCCTTAATACAGACGGAATAATTTAAAAGAAATAAGAGACTACCTTCTTCTCAGGACTTTTTATGAACTTACACCAGTTGTTTTGCAAGTTAAGACCGTGTGAAGATTTATCGCAGAGCCAACGTATGATTAAGATACTGTACAGATTGTTGTCAGTGTTAAAAAATTCATAATTTTAAAGAAATGGGATTTTGGGATTTACACTCGATCCGTCCAGAACAGGAGATGTAACAGGTGCTCGTATATACTTAATAGATAGGGTAATTACAGTCAGTAATACAACAATGTATATCTAATTGATGTTGATTAGAAAATGATAAAAACTACATGTTTCGGCCAACATTGGTTATCATCAGGTTTTTCATCCGAAAGAGTTGTATGCTGGAAGAGTGTTTATATAAAGCATGCAGCCGCGTATCGATGTTGAGATCTCATCATCGAGGATTTTGAGTTAAGCATGGCTTACAGCCTGAATATGGAGCTCAGTAACTAGTCCGTGCGCTCGTATATACGACACTGAAAGATCAGATTCTGCTAAAGGCAGTGTGTCTCTTCACAATATGAGTTAGTTTTTTTTTTGCAATAAAGTCGGATTTCGATCGTTTAAGTACAAGTACTTAGAGCTGGGATCAACCACAATTTATACTGCATAGTAAACAAAGGAAACCACTTTTTGTTTTTGTGGGACAAATATTTAAAATTTCAGGTCTAATATTCTTCAGTATTTCAGTGCTGGGAATATTACAGAAAACAGCTCGGTGGCATAAGAAATTAAAGACAGTAAACACTGGTAACGAAATTGCTCTTTTTGCAGCTCAAAGTAACATATTTGCTGAAATAGGTCCAAGTCTTGATATGCTGAAGTTAAATCCACATAACTAAAGCAGTTAAAAAGGACTGTAAAGATAAATGCTTTTAACGTTGTCCGGAAATACATTTTATTTTTCACGTAAAGCAACATCTTTAAAATACACAAAGCAGAATCATTCTTTACCAAATACTGTGAAACTGGATTACTGAAGAAAATACAAAAACAGGATCAAAGTCAGGTGCTGTCACAACACAGAGAAATACACTTAGAAATAAAACAGTTCTGCAAGTATAGCCCATTGAGTGGTCGCCGTATTTACACCATAACTAACCACTGAACAAAGAAGACAACTCACTTTTTCAATGCTTATTTCACTGGGATTACGAAAACGCTTATTACAGCAAAACCAGAGATATCTGTGGCAAAATTTACTGAATAAAATGTACAAAAAATTTATAAAATCAATAACACATTTCTTAAAAGGACAGATTCTCAAATTCATTAGTATCAGTGTGAAAGTAAGCAGAGTATTCGGTCTGTATGCAGTTCTGTTTAACACAGGCTTATTCGTACTTAACCCTTTGACGCCTAGAGACCCCTATAGTGGTCGTACCGCACCGCTAACCTCTAAACGTTGCATTTTATATATTTATTCAACAAATACAGATACTGAGTATTTTAAACATGGTATGTACTGTCCGTTTTTTCTCTTCAAAATGCAGTTTGTTTCATAATTCTAACGTATTTGGTTCCTGTTTTATTCACATTTTATATACAGAGTGTGCTAAAATTTAAAAAAATAATTCCGGCGCCAAAAGGT
>Ga0123355_10009539_pt1 | contig 14776 bp, 5 predicted proteins | sample TergutEmb28metaG_3_FD_89872 | JGI IMG/M metagenome (GOLD analysis project Ga0123355, IMG submission 89872) | Embiratermes neotenicus P1 segment gut microbial communities from Petit-Saut dam, French Guiana - Emb289 P1 | ecosystem: Host-associated > Arthropoda: Insects > Digestive system > Gut ...
GGGATCCCATAGGTAAAAGCTACTGAATGTACCTTGACTAACACCACTGTTTTGTAAGCCTGATGATGGCAGAATAAGGCCGAAACATGTTGCTTAGTTGAATAGTCGTAATTGCAACTGTTATTGTATGTGTTGTGTAAAGACAGTTTAATTAAAACATTTGTTTAAATATTTTATAATAATTCTGATTGTATCTACGAACTATATATTTGTGCATCTGTTGGATAAAAAATTCTTTTAATCCCTTCACAGAATTTCGTGAAACTTACGCTGAATAGGCAAATTTGTTACGATAACTCCACTAGGATTGTTTTCCGTCTCTCTCCGGAAGTTCTAAACTTTTAGTAAATTTAATAAAGTGTTCTGAAGCCCCTATATTATCTGTGCACGACTTGATAAATATTTGGAAAATTCTCGCATAAACTTAGGATTCCTTAGTCGTGAGCAACAACAGACCTTACTGCAAGGTAATTAATTTCTGTGGCTGTCTGACGGTGTACGTCAGGCACTTGTTCAGATAAACGAACTGTGTTTGTACAGCAATCACTTAAACGACCTACATAATCTCTAGAAAGAGCGTCATGTTGCTACAATGCGAACAGCGAATGTCAAACCGCTGAAAATATGTGAATAATTGCGACTGGACATTTCCTGTCAACTCCTGGTTTTGGGAAGAACGTTTAAGATCATTACCAATATTCCCTTTTTTCTCTGTCACACGCCCTCGCTAGAAGACTCTGAGGGTCTAAGTTTATATGTAGGGTAAAGGTAAAATGTAAAGTTTTCCCTGTCCACACGGTAGGCACTAGATGGAAATAACTGGCCAGTTTAAAGGCTCCGGCCGCTTTATCCCCGGATGGAGTGCTCACGGTACACAAATATGATGCTGGGTGGGCACCAGAGCCCGTCTGGTTATTTTGGAGATGAGGCTTTCCCATACCACGATTCAAACTCCAGACAATCCATACCGTAGCCTAGTCAGAATACCGACGGTGGTGGCACAGTAAAACCATCCGGTGTGACCACGAGCTGTCAGCACAGGAAACGTGATGAGGGGCAGGAGAGACCGCGTTAAAATACAAGCAGACCTTTGACTCCCATCTTCGTATTTTAGACCCGATAATTCTAGGGTACAGCAATGAAAACTAGAAATCTAATTTTTAGGCGCTTTGGCAAAAGTGAGGAAAGCTGCTATTACCTTCGTCGTGTCTGTCTGTCCGTCCGCCCGCATGGAACAACTCGGCTCTCACTAGACGGATTTTCATGAAGTTTTATATTTGGGTATTTTCGATACTCTGTTCAAAAATTTCAAGTCTTATTAAAATCTGATAAGAATAGATAGTACTTTACATGAAGACCGATGAACGTTTTTGAACATTTCTCCCTCAACTATTCTTAGAATGAGAAACATCACAGACAAAATTTGTAGATAAAGTCAACACACAATTTATGTTCAATAAGCGGTATTGGCAATCATGCTATTCATGAGATAATGTGGAAAAATACGGTAGAGCCGGACATACCACAGGTGACGATATGGCGCATGTCCATTACAAATGCTGGGTACCTAAGGCTACAAATACACACTCAGAATATGTAATATTTATTGCTTTTCCATTGTAACAGTGGTTGCACGAAAGCCCCTCCATGTTACGTTATACGTACATTGCCTGCCTTGTTAACTCTAATCTTGACGTTATTGTTTGTTAAGTCACACTGTTACTGTTGATATGTATGTGTGCTGGCGGCCTCAGAGTGCGAACTAAATAGAGCAAATAACGATTGCAGGATTGTAAACAAGCCTGTTCTTGGTGTTTATTTGCCCGAAAGAGAGGGATGGAAGTCTTAGGCGATGAGGATTACCATTCATGCGTTAATTGTCTTTTAATTAAATCCATTCCTAATAAATATTGTATTTTTGTTATGTCGAATAGTGTGTAGCATGTTGCAAGTAATTATGTTTGACATAATTGGGCTTCTGACGTTCTTTGCAGTGTGCACTTTGGTTTCTACCAGTTTTGCGGGTCATTAATTACACATCATTTAGGTGTGGCTTCCCGGCAGACGCTTCTGCACGAATTGCTATGGATAAAATTATCCCACAGAAATTGTTAGTGACCTTTGACCGATGAACCAGATTCACGCAAAGGTTTGATTTGAAAAGATCCTGGAAACAAACGCATACCTAAACGAAGAAGCACGTAAGAATAAAATAAATCACCGAAAGGAAGAGTAGAGATGAGATTGAAATGGCTCAGTCAGTTTGATTTGTGATTTCTGTGTCCAGGACTTCTGTTACCTCACATAAAGAAGAATGCGCCACAATTATTAAAAATAAAGGAAGTTTCTGTGTCGCCTAATTTGGTAGCCGGTTGACCGGGTAGGTACGTAGGTAGGGAGACAGCAGGGAGTTACATGCTAAATTAATAGGTACTTTCATCTTTGTTGAGTAGATTGATTTGTTACTTATAAGTGTTATGTGGATAACGGATTATTAGGTCGCTAATTGTCTGGATGTTTCTTTAGGTAGTTATATTGCCTCGTTGTTGGGTGGACTAACCACGTGTTTAGTTATGTGTATTATTCCTTAGTTATTTATTTTGTCAGTTTGTGGTTTCTCTGGCAATTTGTGATTTATAGCTTGATTCATTTCAGGTCTGACTGTACTAGTACTGTTGTTTTAGTCTAGTTAACTGTTTTTATGTTATGCTGACAGCCTGGCTATTTTGTTGTTTGGTTTATTGAACTTTTAGCTATTCGGTTATTTCGCTAGTTTGTTGGCTATTATATTTCGTTGGTTGTTTGGTCACACTACTTCTTTGAATTTTTGTTGGCTGGTCATAATGCTCGGTCGTATTGTTGTTTGGTTTTACGCATTGCTTGGACAATTGTTTGATGGGGGTCTCTGGTTGGGTCGTTTGTGTGGGATGGATTGTTGGCGATGGAGTGTAAGTAGGTAACAAGAGGGCTATGTAAATAGGCAGGCGGATTTAATAGTTTGTTGAATGGAAGATGCGGGAACATTGTCAACTTCTCCTTACACCACGGTACCGCCGTCTGTAACAAGCATGAAATATCAAGAGAAATAGAAGATGTGTGATTTGTTTCAGTTATAGTTGCAGTAAAATTTGTAATGTTGTCAGCGATTGATATGAAATTATCCGAATGAGCCCCCTTTTTAATCTGCTGGATCAAGGTCTTAATCATACTATTTACTGGCTTGGACTTCTTAACTTCTATATGTGTATAGCCTACAGTGTAAAGCCTAAAAACAGTGTTTATACTTTAAAGCATTGTGTTTACTGTATATACCACGTGATTTAATATTAAAAATTTTGCATTTTACTCACAGTAGGTATTTGTATGTTTTGTGTGAATCGCAGGTAAGACGGCAGGGCTTTACTTAAACTGAATTAACAGGATGGTACTTGAAATTAAGACATAGGGTGTTTCCTATAAGGTGGGAAATGAATTTTAAACATTACCTAAGTGAAGGTTGTGTTATAAAGCACGAAGAAATATGTAAACGCTTGATAGCTGTAATCAAAATATTTAATAAGTTCAATTTAAAAATTCGCCATGAACTCGGATACGACCAAAGGCACCTGTTCTTTTTCTTATAGTCATAAGTTTAAATTGAACATTCGGTGATGCTAACTTGTCTCTGACTTGTCACAGAGCAAAAGAGAATCATGGATATATGAATAATCGTTACATATAACGTCTCACCTGAAGAATTTTTTTAATTTTTTATTTTCAAGGCTCTTTGAAACAAAGAATAGTTGTGTAATTGTCCTAAGCTCAGTTTAATAGTTACCTGTTCAACAAATTACAACTTATTGGTGTCAAATCTATTCATTAGGCCCAGGCGAAATTACGTTCACCGTTATCTTTGAGATAGATTTTTGAATTTTTTCAGACACTGTACTATTGTGTTCTTTATGAGTCCCACAACAAACAACACGACACTATTTCTATGTTAGTACTGTGCATTTTTATTGTTTAATATTTATTACTGTACCAGCAATTATCAACAATACAAATTTTACCATAAACAACCCACTGCTTTGCATAATTTTAATCATTTTAACATTTTATAACTTTAACAAACAAAATATATAAGCCCCCTGAAGATGGTACAGAGGCACCGAAACACGTAGGAGCATTTGTAATATAATTTTGTGGTTTATGTATGTGCATTTGTTGGTAAAATAAAATATATCAAGCACAACGTTAATCTATTGGTCTCTATTCTGTATGAAATAGAACTGAATTTTTGTGTAATTTAGCTCTTAGGCGTAAAGACTTTTTACTCGGTGAGCTACATGAACAGCAATTCGTGTGTGCGGGATGCTTGACTTTTCGTGAAAAACAGTGTTGTTCAACCATGTATATTGTAGCATAACTACAAAAGCCGCAGACAGGTGGTAATGCCAGTTCGCGTGTTATAGCTATGTATGTACAAAGATTTTACTGAAAATCTTAGGCCAGCCGCACCTAAGGATTAGGCGGAAATTGTCTGACCCCAGCCCGCATGTTGGACGGCCCGGATTTAGTTGATTGTCATTAGCCAAAGGGCTAATTACATGATTGCGAGATTCGTGGCTGGAGTTCGAATACCTGACTGAGCCTGGTGTAGAAACTGTAAACTTGAAAGTTAAGCGATTTCGGATCTAGATGAAATATATATGAAACAATCTCGCTATAAAAATTAACCGACTATGCCCGAACTGGGATGGGTAACCTCAGTGTGCGTGTGTGTGTGTGTGTGTGTGTAGTGAAACTTGTGGTGTTATTTAAACAAGGCTGGAGCTACATTACCGCGCGTAAACGGACGATATTTGCTTTTGTTTAATTCAGAGTTTATATTGCGTCCAATTCAATGCTATTTACCACACCTGATTGCTTTCAAAAACTTCTTCACAAGATTTTATGTTTCTGAGTACGTGTTTTGGCCTTGCCCGGCCATTTTCAAGTCATTGATCGTGTACATGTCTTAATTATTGAAGAGAAGTGGTAATTTCTTAGAATGTAAGAAATTATCAATACTCGCTGCGTAATAACCCAGAAGAGTGCAGTTCAACCACATCGTGGCCGAAGTCTGAACTCACGCAAACTTAAATACAGTTTATACAGTAAAACATTTTCCAATATAGTCGAAACAAAATTCACGGTATTAGGGTAATGTTAAGTTTTTACCGTATTAACAACCTCTTTATTATATACATGTGAGACTAATCGGAAAGCAGTATGTACAGAGCATGCAACTTAAAATTATGCTTATCAAACAATTTAAAAGTTTTTGACCTCGTTTTTAAAAACTTTTCCTTAATTTGTGTAGAATATAACCAGCTGTGACCTAAATTGCTGATCGGTTTCTTGCTTTCACTGTTTTTTTTAAGTTAATAGGTCACACAGTTACATAATGCGATCTAAACCATTCAAGCGAACACAATTTTCAAAATGGCCGAACTAGAAGTAACAGGTGGTCAAATGCACACGAACTTGCGAAGAAGAAACGAGCTGTGGCAAAAGTGAGCATTGAATTCAACTTATTCTGTATATTAGCCACGAACTGTGGAGTGCAAGATGTTAAGGTGGTAATTCAATGTCGTTTGTTAAATTACTACCGCTCAAATAATAAAACTGTCTACTTAGAAACAAAAACTTATTATTTTGTCTCTTTACAGGTAAGTGTCTTTCACTGGCAACTGTGTTGGCGAGTGCGGAGTTGTAATGCAGTAAGTACTATGAATTATCACTGTGAAATTTTTGACGTTTTGCTGACCGTGCATCTCAGTATATTTATCTCAGTAATTAACCAACTTGATGCACAAAATTTTTGTTTTACAATAAGTTTATTTCATGCCTCTACATGTTTGGAGCACCTGTGCTTATCATTAGGAGGTCAAAATTGCATTACACAGCCTGTGGTATCATCACACCTATAGGTGACCGACTCGTGCACGAGACGGCCGCCTATAGGTGTGATGATGCCAGAGGCTGTGTAATGCAATTTTGACCTCCTGGTGATGAATGCATGTGCTCGAAACATGTAGAGGCATGAGATAAACTTATTGTAAAACAAAAATTTTATGCATCAAGTTGGTTAATTACTGAGATAAATCACTGTGAATGCTATAAAAAAACACAAATGTCTGTGTTGTATATCTTCGGCTGAATTTCCGTTCTTTGTGTTTAAAGTAAAACAACGAATAATAGAGAGCTGTGCTTTCGCAAAACTCTAATTCAAAGCTGGCAAGACAATAGAAATGCAGCTCGGTAGTTGTCATATTTGTAACTGGACGTCGAAATAGTTTAGAACTGAGTTATTCCAAGGTATAAGGATATTGTATGTTTCACTCAGTATTTCGTATCACAAATTTTCTTTGTATGTTTAATTCAGGGATTTAGACGTAATTGCATTCCGTTACAATGTGGGTGGGATCTCCAATAAAACAATTAAATATTATTTGTGGTTTGAAACCCATCTCTTTTTCCGCGTCTGTACCTTTTAGGCGCGTTCACAAAATTTCGAAAAGCGACTATTAGCTTAGTCATGTCCGTCCGCATGGAGCAAATCGGCTCTCACAAAAAGGACTGTCATGAAATTTTACATTTGATTATTTTTCAAAAATCGGGCTAGAAAATTCAAGTTTCATTAAAATCTGACAAGAATAACGGGTTCTTTACATGAAGACGAATATACTTTTTTTAATGTCTTGCTCAATTCTTCTTCGAATGAGAAATATTTTAGATAGATTTGTAGAGACAATCAAAACAGACATTTTATGATCAAAAACTTTTTTTTTAAATCCTGCCGTTTATGAGATAATGTCGAAATATACTGTAGAGCCGGACAAGCTACAGATGACAATATGGTGCATGCACACTGCATGCTGGATACCTATGACTACACACTCAGACTCAAAATATGTAGTAAAGGTAAAGTAATTCCCTTACAGGCCTGGAGTGGCCCAGAGCGTTGCAGGAAGTTAAGGTTCCCCAGATTTCATGACAACGGCACAGCAAAGTGGTAAGGTTGTCAGCCTTACGCACCGGCCGCCTTTACCCCCAGGAAATGCTCCCGGTACTCATTTTCTATTAGAGGCTTAGTCGACCCCATGGCCGTAGTGCGATCGGAAGGATTTTATGACAATGAAAAATTCCAATGACACCAGCTGAGATCGAACCAGCGACCTTCCGATTTGTAGCACAGCACCTAAACCACTGTGCCAAGGCGGTCCCCCAGAATATGTAGTACGTATTGCTTTTCCACTGCAACAGTGTTGCACCAACGCCCCTCAGTGTTATGCAACACGTGCCTTCCCTTCAGATGGAACTAGCAACTTCCCCCGCAACGCCAATAGCCATAGAACTTTTTACGGCGTTAAATTCCACAAGACTGCGGTTTGCATTTCACTCACTGGAGCAGTTAACGTACAGCTTGTGACGAATGAAGAGTTAGTAAATATGCGTTAGCAACCGTAACAGGGAAGTAAAGTAAGGTAAAGTAAAGTAGTCTGTGTGCACGTCATGAGCACATGTGAAGGCTGGTTACACGTGTACTGCAGATGCTCCATGCGCTTTCTAACTGCACATTCATCACTCATTCCACAGTCTGTCTGACGACAGGCCCACAGCCTCTTCCAAAGCGAGTTCTCCGCCGAGTGCAACGTAGTGCTTCCTCTTTCAATTTCCAGTTTCATCTCGTTTCCCTAATTCTATTCAGTACTCGCTTAAGTCTTATTCCTCATTTTCCATCTGTCTTTCCTTCAGTAACGTTCCTAACTCTACTAAGCCAAAAAAAGTAATTAGACGAATAAGTCGTTTGTGAGGCTTGATGTTCTAAGCGCTAAGACTACAAAGTTTATCGTCTTCCGGGATGTGACGCCGTGTAGTTGGGTAGAAGTGTGTTAACGGTGCAGAGGAGCATGCTTCCTACATTGCCAGGGCAGATAATTGAGATTGAAGTTTCCCCTAAACATCGGCCCATTTTTAAGGTTACAAAGTTTCTCATACTAGAAGACAATAAAATTTAGCATGTGGCTTCACTACACCTGTCGACACGAAGCCGCGCCTGCATAAGTTGGCCTCAGCATAAGAATGCGACACATATGGATGTCTGGTATCCAGGACTGAATTTCAGTGATTGAATTCTAAATTAACGATTGATCGTTTTCGAATGGATTTCAAAGGGCTTGTTCCTGAAGTGGTGATGGCGGTGGTGGTTGGGAGTGTGTGAGCGTGTGAGAGAAGTGGGGGAATATGTGACGTGCTGCCATCTGGAGGCGTCTCCTCCGTAGTGCAACAGGCTGGAGATCAATACTGTACGAAGACAGGCCCTGTACGAAACTGGCTACTTGTGTTTCTGCACTTTCAGCTTTGCTGTATAAGACACGTAAATAAATCGAAGATTTTTTTTTGACAAAATTTTATTTCGCAGTAACGCTGTGACTGTCAGCTTTCATTTGTTGAAGTCATTTTACAGTCTTGCTTGAGAATTTGGTACTAGGTGAGCTACTCAAGAGATTTCTTACTTTTAGACCCAAATTTCGTCATTGCATTCTCCAACATCTGACATAGGGCCGCATCACAAACTATCTGAATGCAATCCACGTCATTAGGTCGTAATTTCCTAAAGTGTATGTCGGCACTATCCATCGATTTGCTTACCGAAATTTTTTATCATATGGCCTCCCTTATGATTTGCAATTTCTATATACAAACTTTGTTTACGAACACGAAGATTGTCTACATATTTAAATGTGCTATTTATAACGTTTCATGTTTGCAAGAGGAATCCAAAACAAGTTCAGTTGTCCCTCTGCAGGCCATGAAGGCACATACTGGAATAGCGATATATAGCTGCACTCATTCTTAATTTAAGCGCTAAAGAGTTGTCAGTTGTCAACTGCCTGCCCCGGCCGCTTTATCCCCTGGAAAGAACCTCAGTACCAATTGAATGGGAGGCTAAGTTGTCCCCAGAGCCCTTATGGACTTTAGGAGGAGGACGAATCTCTTTGCTCCTGCCGGGATTCCCATGGCTTTGCTGAGCACTGAAGGGCCAAGTGTTGATTTAGAATATGAAAATAAGTTAAAGCCATTTTCTTTCACATAGTTTTCAGTTCATCGTGTCCGAATTAAGCCTCATATACAACGCCACATAACGCACAATTTTAAGAGAATATCGAGATAACAGACCAACAAATGCACAAAACACACACACATATGTATGTTAATAATATTTTATATATGGTAAATAATCCTACATATTTCAATGCATCTGCATCATCTTCAAAGAGTCTTATTCTTCTAATTTGCTAAAATTACAAAATAATTAAAATTATTGTAATTTTAATAATATTAATAATTTTGTAACTTTAGTAAGCACAATACTTCTTGAAGATGATGAAGGTGCATTGAAACATGTAGGGTACTTACGAGATACAAAATATTATTTTATATATATATATATATATATATATGTTGTGCATTTGTTGGTCTGGATAATAAACTGCACAAAATGCAAGGCACGCACATAAAAATAAAAAATCAAGATAACAGTTTTGTAATGGCTAAATCAGATGTAGCGGGGCTGTGTGATTGCAAATCTTAATAAGGGTTTTGAAATAAAATGTTGAAATTGTACATTTCAAATACTAAGTTTCAGTATGCCCATTACTCATACACAGAACACAGGCTTGCGGCACATGGTTTTGGACGCTGCGCTTCGATTGCGGAAAATGTCAGATAATTGCTAGCAGTTAATAATGCGGGTTTCTGGACTCCTAAGAAAAGAAAGAAGAGATAAAATCCGAGACCAGGTACGGGGAATTTTCTGAAAGCAGAGAACATTAAAAAAAACGAGAGATACGCGGTTATGGACTAAATTTGCCCTCAGGTAAGAAGAGGATTCTTCCGAAAGCGTCAGAATTAATATATCTATTAAAAAGCTATTAAACAGACAAAGGGAAATGTGAAGATAATTGATGGGAATGAATTTGGACGGGAGTTGAGAAGGGCTGAATGGAGGGAGATACACTTAATAGCACGCGTAAAAAGATAGGGTGTTAAATGATCGACCCTAGTGATAATATCGCAGATGTTACGAGGTCTAAGTCGCCTGTAATTAGACTGTAATGTAGCTCATTGTGTCCACCACAACATATTGTTATGGTTGCCAACAGACGACATATATTTCTCTCGGGAACCTTTGGTCTAGTCAGATGTTTGCTATGATGGATTTTCTTTGATTTGTTGGAGTGTTAGTAATAGAGGAGAACTGAAGAAATAGGCAGAAACCTGTCCCAATTTCACTTGCGTCTTCAAAATTCTACATGCGCTGCTCCGAAGTTGTAATTATCGGAATATAAAAATGAACTTTTGTCCACAAAAATAAGTAAGACTGTATGTATCAAATCGAAACTTAATGAAACGTGCTTTGGAAGGCGTGAATTGTCAGTCTTCTAAGACATATAAATCTTACATATCCTAGATTTGCCTCAGATATTCATTATTCTAATTCTGATATTTCAGATCGTATAAACATAAGCAGCAAATGAAAATGACAGTCAAGCCATAGAGTGTTCAGTATGTAGATTGTCTTACAACAGGTCCATTGCGTCTTCCGAAGCAGCTTCTCCAGACAGTGCGGTCCAGTGCTCTCTTTTTCAAGTACCTATATCTTTTCTTTTACGTAACGTAATCCAAAACTCTTTACCCCTTTTTCTCGTATTCCTGCCCCTTATATCTTTCCTTCAGCAACATGTTTTAGAAGCTAGATGCTACGCATGATGTCGTTCGTTTTACTGCACGTAGGATGTTCCTTTCGTTCTGGAGAGGTGTTATAACAAATGTAAAATATAACTGATTATAACTAAGTCACATAGCTGTAACTAAGTTAGTCAAATAACTGGTGACTTAATTACGTTCTTACTCGCAACGCAGTACCGAGACTTCTGTAAAGATCCGACCGGAGTCTATCGGTCAGACTGACTTCTGCTTTTCAGAACTGTTTAACTGCACCACTGTGAGAGTGCGACGTCACGCAGTCACATCTTTAAGCACGTAAAGGAAACGTAACTATATCAAACCGCGATACAAATGTGGGGGCCCTCATGAACATGGCAATTAAATGTTGGTTTCACAAGAGGTAGGATATTCATTTGTTAGCCGAGTTGCTAGTTGTTAGCTCTGTTCAAGACTGACTTTTGTAGATAATAAAAAAAGCAGTCAAATTGCTACAAGAAGCTGATTCGTGGTTAAGGAATTTCGCAGGCGAGGACGTCGGTGACAGGTAAATCAACGTCTGTTGCCCGTATTAATAGGTCACCTACAGGTGTGATGGAGTAACAGAGAATTAATTATAAGCTGAAATTTAAGTAATTGGTGAATAAGTGTTTATTTAAATGTACTGATAATTAGACGAAAGGAACTGTTGCCGCTATACTGTGTGTTCTGCAAGTGGCACGTTGTAATTGTGAAAATATGTGAACGGTTAGAGAGATAAAACAAGTTCTAACGGCCACTAGATCATCAAAACCGTTTTATCGACATTTCGCAAATATGCTTTGAAATTTTATATTTAGTGTCGTAGTTGTATGTAGCTGTATTGAATGTGGCCGATAGCTGCGGTATCTGCAAAACATGACGAAATGTTTGAATTAGTTGACATTTGTACGGCCAAAACCAAAGAACGAGCATTAGTTGAAAAAATGGCAACCTAAAATACGGGACAGAGAACAATCGTGTGTAAGGACATATTCTGTAAAATTTTAATACTCACGAGGATCCTAGAAACACCGTGCTTTGAGATTGGCACGATAATTCGAAAAAAAAACCCGCTTCCATATTCGATTATCTCAAGGACGCTGGATGTAAAGAACGAAGGGAAATGGCGAAATCACGCAACGCATGAAGGACCCAATTCAAGAAATCCAAGAACGTGAATTTTGAAGAATGGAAAGTTGATATATACGGTAACTTAAAATTTTGGTATCGTTTTCTTGAGGATGGAGGTAAAATATTGCTGTGTGCATACGGTGTACATAGTGGTCACGTTCTGAAATATTACTGTGTGCATACGGTGTACTTACTGGTCACGTTCTGAAATATTGCTCTGTGCATACTGTGTACAGTACATACTGGTCACGTTCTGAAATATTGCTCTGTGCATACGGTGTACAGTACATGCTGGTCACGTTCTGAAATAACACTGCGGTCAATGGTAGACGTACATTAAAACCTAAACCACAGTTTTTGAATTTCGCTTGTGAGAGTCGCTTTAATCATTCAATAAACTCTTTCAAGTTTTACAGCTGTAAACTGTCATATAGTAGCCTCACAAACAGCCGGTTAAATATATGGACACCAAAGACAATGGAACTGAGCAGATTGACTCAAGGAGTAATAATTCTGATTTTTTGGCAGATGTCTACTTGAATTGTCGGCCTGAACACCAGCAGTTCTGGGTTTTATTGTTGGTTTTTCTAAATCTTTACCGGAAAGTGTCGGAAATAATATCACAAATTAAACCACGAATTCTTAATATGTATCCTTTCCAATCTATTAGCCACTAACAATGTATATCTAAAGCTGGTTGTTACATAAATTGAGCTTGTAAAAAGGTCTCGGTAACAGAATGAACAGTAAATAAATAAATAAATAAATAAATTATCACGCTAATGAAGTGTGAAATCGTCACAGAAAAATGTGTAAATTTTGCATAACATATTGTAGGACATTATTATTATTTGGACCTATTTCCTGCTGGTATATTCGAGTAAGACGCTGTTTGTCCTTAAGTGTGAGGTTGCTGCGCAGTCTTATATTATGACATAATGCTAGCGATCTGTTTTACAATAAACTCTTAGTTAGGACAGACTCTAAATTGATTGCCACCTAGGCCAATCAGCCTGCTGAGGGCATTCTTGTCTGGTCTCTGTTACGAGCAGTTGTTTGCTTTGATTGCTCTTGTAACTTCTGCATCACATTTTGGAACATATGTCAGTACCGTCTCGGAATGAGAACAAGTAACAAGGAATCCAACATCAACGTGATTCTTGTGATTATCAGAGTTACAATACTTCAATTACCGTCACTGGATCATTGATTAAAACAATTTAAGTAATTTTTTGCAAAGCCCGTTGGAATGTCAACATGGCGGTATATTGATAAATGTATGTAAAGGTAAAGTGATCCCGTTACAGGCCCGGTGTGGCCCAGAGGGTGTGTAGAGGTATAGCTCTACTCTTCCATGACTGTGGCACTAGAAGTGGGTGAGTGGTCAGCAGCACACACCGGCCGCACTTTACCCCCGGGAAAGACCCGGTACCCATTTTACAGGAGGCTGGGTGGGCCCCAGGGTTGGTCTGGACGGGCGAAAAATCTCGTCCCCACTGGGATTCGATCCCGGACCGTCCAGCCCGTAGTCAGTCGCTATACCAACTGAGCTAGATAAATGTATGTACGTGCTAAAATTGATCATTAAAGCCATCTCTCAGACACTTAAAATAACTATATTGTCTGTGACTGTGTAACAAATACTTCATTATAACTCATAGAAACAATTTCATATTTTATTTTACATTTTATTGTTGATTTCAGGAACAAATAGGAAACGTAACTGCAAAACCGTAACCAACGAAATACACTGTCCTAGGGATAGCTCCTTAATTTTTATAATTACTGTCCTCCAATTAGGAGTTTCTCCCTAAAAGAGAATATTGTTTAATTTTGATTATTGTAATTAAGTAGGAAATACACGTTACATGAAGCACTGTGAAGAATTTTAGTGCTTTTTAACGCTTTTCTGTTGACACAGTCGACATTACCACGCCTTTTCCAATTCTGGTGGACTTTACTTCCCTTCACATCCCTGCCGCACAGTCGGCTGCACTTCATGCACCTCCCCGCCAACACTGACACTAACACTTTCAGTTATTATTTTAGTGTCGATCATAAGTATTCGCAATCCGTAGCTGCTGAGTGACTCAAATCCCTCAAGTTCCGAGACTAAGAATGAGTACAGCCATACCTCCATTTCCCCATGCACCTCCAAGGCGCGTACGAGGACATCGTTACTCTAATTCTTGAAAGTCTTTCGAAAAATCAAAATCAGTTTGTTAATTATTATGTACCTTAATATCTTTTATTCGTTTAATTTAAGTTTAAAAGTGTGACGTGAGTAAAATTATGGATTAGTGCTTCTGTCTGGGGTTTCTCAGGCAGTTTGGTTTGTCATGTTGCTACGGCAAGGAATGGTCATAAAAGTAAAGAGATTTGACGTTTTGCTGAACGTGTATCTCAGTATATTTATCTCAGTAACCAACTTGATGCACAAAATTTTGTTTTACAATAAGTTTATTTCATGCCTCTACATGTTTCGAGCACCACGTGCTCATCTTCAGGAGGTCAAAATTGCATTACACAGCCTCTGGTATCATCACACTGAAACAAGTGAGTGGTCTAAAATTACTAAAATACAATTCTATAAATATGAGCAAATAGTAGTAAAATTTATGCGCGAATTTTTCGGGTGTGATTACTGTGTATTGCTTACTGTAAACATGTTATGTCATGTAGAGGTTATGTTTATCCAGTTATTAAACTTATCAGAAAGGTACTATGTCTATTTACATTTACATATTTATCACACATAAATTTTACTACTATTTGTTCATATTTATAGAATTGTATTTTAGTAATTTTAGACCACTCACTTGTTTCAGTGTGATGATACCAGAGGCTGTGTAATGCAATTTTGACCTCCTGA
>Ga0123355_10009540_pt1 | contig 14776 bp, 11 predicted proteins | sample TergutEmb28metaG_3_FD_89872 | JGI IMG/M metagenome (GOLD analysis project Ga0123355, IMG submission 89872) | Embiratermes neotenicus P1 segment gut microbial communities from Petit-Saut dam, French Guiana - Emb289 P1 | ecosystem: Host-associated > Arthropoda: Insects > Digestive system > Gut ...
CATTTCAGATGCTCCTTTAACGTAACGAATGCAGACATTTCAGATGCTCCTTTAACGTAACGAATGCAGACATTTCAGATGCTCCTTTAACGTAACGAATGCAGACATTTCAGATGCTCCTTTGACGTAACGAATGCAGACATTTTAGATGCTCCCTTAATAGCTGCTAAATAATAATAACCCGGTTTCTTCGTCCCATTCAACAGTGGTTCCCGTTGCTGCCGCAAAAAATTCCATCGGTACAAAAATTCTGTCATCTATAACCTGCGCAGGTATGTCCATTGGGATAAAACTGCCCTGTGCAAAGGCTACATACCTATCAATAAAGAGGGTCACATGATTCATCTCAGCCATAGCGGTTGCAATGCGATACGTGCTATGGAATTCTATTTCATATCCCAGCGGTTCAAAGAGCGCGTACATCGGCAGTAAAAGCTGCTCTCCGGACAATACTGCGGAAGTTGTAAGCGGCAGATGCATTTCGTCAAAGTAAATATTTACACGCGCGAGTTTCTCTTCTTCCCGCCTGATAAGCTCCGCAAAGCCGAAATTTAACAGACGGCGGCTGTAAGTTTGCCTTGCGTCGTTGCTGTCGGCATTCATAACAACGGCAATAACCCTACGCCCGTCTCTATATGCTGTGGTAGAATGCCCCCAGCCGGCGGCGCGTATTCTGCCTGTTTTAAACCCATCCGCGCCACTGAAATAGTGCGTACTCAATAGGCGGTTTGTACTGTTAAAAGTCCTGCCGTTAAAATATACGGTTGGCATGGATGTGATGCGCAGTATATCCGGGTAACGCTTGATAAATTCTCGTATAAGAGTGGCGATAGAGTATGCGTTTGTATGTTGCACAACAGTGCCGCAGGGAGTGACAAAGGATGCGTAAATGCCAAGTTCGTATGCCGTGGCGTTCATGCGTTCGACAAAGGCGGCTTCGTTGCCGGAAATATGCTCTGCAAGCACAATTGCGGCGGCGTTTCCGGATGGTATCATAAGAAGCTGTAGAAGAGTGTCGACCGTGATATTTGCGCCGCGTGATAACGGTACGGATGACCCTTCTACCCGCCTGTCGGTAGAAAATACCGAGGCGCGCGCACTTACTCGAATTGGCGTATCCATAGTAAGATTGCCCGCTTCTATTTCCTGATATGTAATAAACGCTGTCATTATTTTGGTCATGCTTGCGGGTATCCAGCGTGTGTGCATTCCTCTGTCGTAAAGGATTTCACCTGTATGATAGCACATTACAACGGCTATTGGCGCGCTTATGTTTGGGCTTGCATGTGCCGGAAGTAGGGGAGCTGCGGAAAGTATGAAAACCAGTGTAATCGTAAGTAATCGTTTCATATAGCAAAGCCCCCTTCTGTACTCGTCGTGGCAAAAATTTTTTTCAAAATACTATGTCACACTATACATGATTGTTGTGGTTTTCGCAAGAGATGGAAAAAATATGGAGAGCCTAAAATATTTCAACTGGTGATTCTCAGTCACCAGTTGAAATTAGATTTCTTGCAAAACTGCATGAAAAATCCCTGTCATTCCGAACAAACTCGGAATGACAGGGATTTAACAATGCCGTTTTTTCACATTTTTCTACTATCCAACATACCAAGTTAAGGTATTTGCGGCGGCCATCATGGTGACTATTACGCCGTTTATTATACCCGGTAGGTACGGATTGTTTGTGACGCGGTAGATTTTTCTTGCGATAATTGGGGTTACGGTTAGGATTGCAAGGAACGGGAACAGCCATACAACGAACATATGATACGGCCCTTGCGCAAAGCCTGCATGGTCGCCGAAGAATAGGAAACCGGTGCTAAACAATGTGATGTACTGGATGCTTAGAAGTATAACTGCTGGGAACACATTAAACGCGGAGAAAATTAGCATGTTGACCCACTTCTTGCCGCCTACATCGTTGTAGTTAAAGCTGGTGGCGGAAAGGGAATTGGCGGTAAAGAATACTGTCATAAACAGCATGTACGGCAACAACGCGCCAATAAGCCTTGCAGATTCGAACGGACGCAACGTGATTGTCCAAATTCTAAAGTCAACCATAAAGAAGAAGTCTGCAAAGAACAGGATACCGAAGAACGCTGTCAGGCTTAGTGCCGCCAGTACAATTGTTTTGCCCAGCTTTGGCAGGTTTATAAGGACGCCGCGGTCTGCCAAGGAGAATCCGGCTTTTTTGCCTTGCACGAAGTAGTATACGGCTATCAAGATTAACACAAAAATACCGTTTACAACTGCCCACGTGGAGATACCAAAGCCTTGGGTTTGTGCCGCAAAGTCGTCTGCCGTACTTGGGAATGCGCGTGTTCTTTCCAAAATTGGCAAGTAGGTGAAAGTTGCGAAAAGCGCGGCAGCAGCCATTAGCGCAAAGTACCAGATTTTGCCCGTTTTGTCTGTTGTCACGTGGCCGACTACTTCTTTCGCCCGAAGCGACTCAAAGGTTTTTGTGAACAGCATGAGTGTTACAAAGCTTACAAGGAAAATGAAAATGGATACAAGTCCCAATGTATTGAAGAACACTTTCCACTGCCAAACTTGGTTGTTTGGCGAAATAGGATTGGGTGCGCCAAGTGCCGCTTCGAAGAATTCGATTGTACCAAATGTTGCCTGTGAAGAGAAATGCGACCACGGATGGATTATGGCCGGGTTATAGATTACGCGAAGCGCGTAGTGTCCGCCTTCATAGCCCCAGTAGAATCTTTCCGCGTTTCTTTGCGGCAAGCCTGTTGGGTCTTGGCCGAAGTGCAAGAATGACTGCGCGTTATTGTTGCGTATAAAGTCGCGTGGTGCTGTGGTATTGCCGGCGGCATCCACGTCCAGCATGAAGAATTCTTCGTATTGCGGCGCGACTATACCAACATGACGGTTACCGTAGATGTTGGCCCATTCGCCATCTGCCTGCCAGACGGCGTTAGCGGAGTTTATAAGTGCCGCGGCAATAAGCGGCGTTTCGCGCCCGTTGTCGATTGTTACCGCCGTGTTGGAGGACATGCCGCCCAAGCTATGGCCGGTAACGCCTATTCTTGTGCTGTCTACATAGTTTAGGCGGTCTAGCTTGAGAACGCCTTCGTTAATACTGCTACCCACGATTATGCCTATATTAGGCACGGTACCCGAGTCCCCGTGGGAGAACATGTCGATAGCCAGTACAACAAAGCCGCGACGTGAAAGCTCGACAAAGTTCAAATCCTGCATTGCGCGGTTGTTGAACATCCCGTGGCTTGTAACAATGCCCGGTGCGGGATTTTCCGCAGAAACGCCGTCAGGTACAAACAGCCACGCGCTCATTGGCCCGTTGCTTGTCTCGAATACGACGTGACGCATATCTACACGTCCGCCGCTGGTTTGGACTAGGCTCGCACCTATCATGCTTATTGCGAGTCCGATTATGGCTATCAGAAGCCATAATTTTGCGGTCTTTTGTTTTTGTTCCATGGTAGTCTCCTTTTTGTATTTGGAAAATTCTCCAATGTAATTAAAATTTGAGTTGTTCGGATATTTCTGTGAAAATTACTCCAAGCGCGTGCGCGCCTGCATCCGGGTGACCTAAGCTGCGTTCGCCTACTGTGCCTGCGCGTCCCATACGGGCGGTGATGTTTTCGGTGGTTTTAGCACCTTCAACTGCCGCTTTAGCACCATTTTTAAATGCCTCTGCAAAACAGAGTCCGTCCTTTGCTGCCGCAGTCCATGCATCGGCGCATGGCACAAGCGCGTCTATGAGTGTTTTATCACCAACCACAGCACCTCTGCCAAAGGAACGTTCGCCGGTGGCCTGTATACCTTTTACAACCGCCTGCAAAACATCTGCCATCTCCCGCACGCTAAGCGCGGTTTTATCTCCCGCTTGCTTACCCGCAGCACGGAATGCCGAACCCCAAATTGGCCCGGACGCGCCGCCGCAGTGTTCCATTATCACAAGAGAGCATTCGTCCAAAAATTCTCCTATAGTCGGGGCTTTTGCAATACGCGCCCATTGATGCTTGAGCTCCCTAAAACCTTTGGCAACGCTTGTACCAAAGTCGCCGTCGCCTGCGTGAGAATCCAGCTCGCAAAACGCCGCTTCGTTATGGATACATGACGCGCCTATTGCGTCTACCAAGTAAACCATGTTCTCGCGAGAGAATTTTTCGCCTACCTGCGCGTATGCTGCGGGGGTTTCCCATGTTTGTGCTGCTACGGCACCTGCGCTGTAGTCCGTAAAAGGCACAGAGTCTACAGCTCCGCTTACGTTAAAGCCCGGAGTTTCGCATGGTTCGTTAAGCAGAGTTTCAAGTTCGTCGTCGAGTTTTAATAGCGTAACAGACGCACCCGCCATATCGATACTGGTCATGTAATTGCCCACAAATGTACGTGCAATTATGATTCCCTTGTCGTGCAGTTTCTTTGCTACGGCGGTGTTCATCAAATATAATTCCATAAGCGGGGTTGCGCCAAAACCGTTTACCATAAGCGCGATGCGGTCGCCCTTCGCAAGATTAAGCTCGCTGCATAGCGATAGTAGCATCCGGCTTGCAAGCTCGTCTGCCTGTTGCATTTCTGAGCGGACAATACCCGGCTCGCCGTGGATACCTACGCCATACTCCATATCGCTCTCGGGCAATTCAAAAATAGGGCTGCCCTTGGCAGGAATCGTGCATGACGTTAACGCGAAACCAATGCTTTTGACATTCTCGTTGACTTTTTCCGCCAACGCTTTAACTTCTGCAAGGCTACGCCCCTGCTCGGCTGCCGCCCCCGCAATTTTGTGGACAAAAACTGTACCCGCCACACCGCGTCGTCCAACAGTATAAAGGCTGTCTTGTACGGCTATGTCGTCGTCAATTTTTACATAGTCCACCAAAATGCCGTCTTCTTGTGCCAAGTGTGCGGCGTTTTGGAAATTCATCATATCGCCGCTGTAGTTTTTTATTATCAGAAGCGTACCCTTTTCGTTGGCGGTTGCCTGTATTGCCTTGTACACCTGAATCTGAGACGGCGACGCAAAAACATCTCCGCACACAGCCGCGTCAAGCATTCCCGGCCCCACAAAACCCGCATGTGCAGGCTCGTGACCGCTTCCTCCGCCGCTTATCAAGCTAACTTTGGCGGGGTTTAGCTTCTTACGCTTAATTACCTTCGGCTCTGGCAAAAATTCCAAATGTGGGTGGGCAAGCACTATGCCCGCGCACATTTCCATAACAACGTTTTCGGGTTTGTTAATTATTTTTTTCATTGAAGTCACCTCTGTACTGGTGTCCTAATCTATCCGCTGTTTTAATTGCCGCCATTACAGCTTCGACCGTAATTGGAAACGGCATGGAGTGGATGGACTCTTCGGGGATGCAGGCTTTTTCGGCAACTTGGCGCAGTTCTTCGTCTGTTATGGTAGGTACGCCAATGTCTTCTAAGCAAATAGGCAGTCCAACGTCCATACAGAAATCTAAAACTTGCTCCAGTTCTTCCGTTGGCGCGTTTTCGAGTACCAGCTGGCAGATTGTGCCGAACGCAACTTTTTCGCCGTGATAGTAGGCATGTGTGCCTTCGAGAATTGTCAAACCGTCATGGATGGCATGTGCGCCCGCAAGGCCGCCGCTTTCGAACCCAAGGCCGGAAAGCAAGCTGTTTGCTTCGATGATATTCTCGAACGCGGGGGTAACTTGGTTGCATTCGCAGGCATGTACTGCTTTTACGCCGTCTTCCAGCAATGTTTTGTAGCACAATTCCGCCAGTGCCATAGCGGTTTTAGTTGGTTTGGCCGGTTCGCAATGCCCTTCACGGAAGCCGCAAGGCAGTCCCGCGTTAACATTTGAGAAAGACGCGGCGGTGGCACGCGCTTCAAAATAGGTAGATAGCGCGTCGCCCATACCCGCAACAAGGAAGCGCACAGGCGCATTAGCGATAACAGTGGTATCAACCAGCACAACATGTGGGTTTTGCGGAAAATACGCGTAGTCGTCAAATGCTCCGTCTGGGGTATACAGCACTGCAGAGTGACTGGTTGGCGCGTCTGTAGCGGCAATAGTTGGCGCAATGATAAGCGGCCTGCCCTGAGAAACGCATTTGGCCGTGTCGATGGCCTTGCCGCCGCCAAGTGCTACTGTGCAGTCGCAGTTGTTTTTTGTGGACTCTTCTTGCAGACGTGCTACTTCTTCTCGTGAACATTCGCCGCCAAATCCTGCTTCCACAAATGTAATGTCAAACTTCTTAGCTGTTGCGTCCAGCTGTGTGCGTACACGCGCAACATCGTCCGGGTGGCCGATAAGCAGTGCGGACTTGCCAAAGGTGCTGACAAAATATCCCAGGTTGTACAGTTCGTTTTCCCCTTGCACGTACTTGGAGGGGCAGATAAATGCTTTTCTCATTAAGAAACACTCCCTTTGTATATATTTACTCAAAAGGGGTTGCCATTTTTGGGTGGTTTGTACGAAAATACATACAGACAACCATAAAACGACAACCCCCATTAGCTATATGCAGTATACCAAAAAGAAGTTGGATAATATTGGCGAAAAATATCTGGTTATATGCTAATAAAGTTGAATATTTATGTCCACATATCATGAAATTAACATTTTTGTGTTAAACTTGTGTGGAATTTACCAATTTGTTTGGCTTCTCCAATCTAACCAGTTGAAGTTTATTATCACACCAGTAGCTTCCGAAACCGCGCAGGTGTTATCCCTTCGTATTTCTTAAAATTGCGGATAAAATGCCCGTCATCGCTAAAGCCCACCATTGTTGCAATTTCGCCAATTTGTCTGTTGGTAGTGGACAGCAACTCCTTCGCCCATTTTATACGCGCCCGCAGCAAGTAAGACGAGTACGTTTCGCCCATTTCCCGCAAGAATAATTTGCTGAAGTAGCTCTGGCTTACATGGCATAGTGCCGCCATTTCCGCAAGGGAACATCGTTCGCCATGTCTTGTATTTATGTAATCGAGTGCGGGTTTTATTACTTTGTTGATGGCCGTAGTGTCGTCGGGTTTTAGCTTTGCGTTTAACAGAGACATTTCAAGCGCGAAGTTTTTTTCCGCCGCGCCTTCTACTATAAAGTTGCATAGGTGAAACAGCATGTCCACAATAACCTTTACCCGCTTAAGGGAAAGCCGCGGCAGCTGCTCCATTAGTGATATGTCGTCGCCAATATGCCGCACAAGCGATTCGCGACTGGATGCGCATATCAGTTCAAGTTCGTCTTCATCTCGTTCGCCGGTTAGCAGAACCTGCCCTATCATCACCGCGCCAAGGTAGGAGTTGTTAACGATTATTGGCACAGCCGCGTCAAGCACATTTGCGTGGCAGCGGTATATGAATGGCTTTTGCAGCCTTGCAGCCTCTATCCCGCCGCGAGAATCGCATTTTTGGCATTTGGCACCAAGTTCCGGCACGGCACGAACGCGTTTGCAAAATTCGCTGCAACTGCTGTGCGCGGTAATGGGTACACCGCGATAGTCTACCGTGATAATCGACATATTAGTGACGATTGCCAAAGCGTCTTGCGGGGCTTGCCATTTTTTTGAGTTTAGTACGAATGGCAGGTCTTTGTTGGTCAGTTTCATGGTGCCTCGCTTTCTAATTCCCCATTTGCGACGACCCAAGCGACCGCCCGACGGCGTCTGCCCAGCCGCTCAGTAGGTTTTCTCGTGTGTTTGCGTTCATTCTCGGGGAGAATATTTGTGATACCTTCACCTTCTCCATAATTTCTTGCCGGTTTTTGTAAACCCCAACCGCAAGCCCGGCCAGGAAAACCGCGCCCAGGGCGGTGCTTTCTGTTATTTTTGGACGCACAACATCTACATTTAATATATCGGACTGGAATTGCATCAGGAAATTATTGTTGCACGCACCGCCGTCTACTCGCAGCTGCTTCAATCTGCCGCCCATATCCGCTGCCATTGCCTTTATAACATCGTGGCTCTGATACGCCAGCGACTCCAGCGCGGCGCGGATAAAATGCTCCTTGGTCGTGCCGCGTGTAATTCCCGTTATTGTGCCGCGGGCGTATTGGTCCCAATACGGCGCGCCCAGCCCCACGAAGGCAGGTACCATGTACACGCCTCCTGTATCTTCCACTTTGCCTGCATAAACTTCCGAAAAGGCAGGGTCGTCGATAATTTTAAGCCCGTCGCGCAGCCACTGGATTGCCGCACCCGCTATAAACACTGCGCCTTCCAGCGCGTATTCCACTTTGCCGCCTTCGCCCCATGCGATGGTGGTAAGTAGTCCGTTTTTGGAATCCACGGCAGTCTCACCCGTGTTCATTAGGGTGAAACAGCCTGTCCCGTATGTATTTTTTACCATGCCGGGTTCAAAACAGCATTGCCCGAACAACGCGGACTGTTGGTCGCCTGCAATGCCTGCTATTTCCAGTCCGGCACCAGGGAAGTCTGCGTGAACTTTTCCGTATATATGACTGGACGGGTTGACCTGCGGCAGCATGGAGTAGGGGATGTCGAATTTTTGCAAGATTTCCTGGTCCCATTCCAGCGTATGGATATTAAAAAGCATCGTCCGTGACGCGTTGGAATAGTCCGTTGCGTGGGTCTTGCCTTTAGTAAGTTGCCACACAAGCCAAGTATCCACCGTGCCGAACAACAACTCGCCCGCTTCGGCTTTTTCTCTTGCGCCGGGGACGTTTTCCAATATCCATCGTACTTTCGTACCTGAGAAATACGCGTCTGTTGGAAGGCCCGTGCGCGCTTTTATGGTTGCGTCAAAACCCTCTGCCTTCAATGCTTCGCAATAGTCTGACGTTCTGCGGCACTGCCATACGATTGCGTTCATCACGGGTTTGCCCGTGTTTTTGTCCCATACGATTGTGGTTTCTCGTTGGTTTGTTATGCCTATCGCGGCGATATCTGCCGCGGTGGCGTTTACTTTTGCCATTGCTTCCGTCATGACGGAAAGCTGGCTTGCCCAAATTTCCATCGGATCGTGTTCTACCCAGCCTTCTTTTGGGAAAATTTGACGGAATTCTCGTTGTGCGGTGGAGTGGGTTTCGCCGTCCTGGGTGAATAGGATGCAGCGGGAACTGGTGGTGCCTTGGTCTATGGCCAGCAGGTATTTTTGCATAAGGTTCTCCTTATTGGTATGAAATTATGAATTGGGGGTGAAGCTGCCCGTGGTGGCAAGTTGCCGCATAGTATGTATAAAATTTAAGCGTGGATAAGATGCTCCTGCATTATTGCGTCGAAAATTTCGCCTTTATAAAAAACACATACGGATATTCCGTTAACAATTCCGGATGTTCGAGATACATTTGTTTGTCGCCAAAAGTGCTCAGGCTACCGTGGGAAAATATTGTTGAATGCAAGATAATTTCTACACCGTCCTGTATTGCAACAGATTCGGTTATTGCACCTCGTGCGTTTGCAAGCGGCGATTGCGACATTTGAAAAGAAACCCAACCATGAGAAGCTCGCGAACCGTTTTGTGCCACTGCCATTGACCACCGCATTTTTTCATGGCTTTGCTCAATGGATACAATCAATCTGTTTTCCGCATAATTGACATACGGATTGCTAATCATGCTAAGCCCACCAACGCGTTCGACAAATTGCCCGTAGGAGTATACGTCTATCCAAAATTCACTAAGCGTTGCGGTTTCGGGTTTTTGGAATTCGAACAGAAAGGTCTCGCTGTTATGGTTTTGCACAAGGTCAAGAATTTCCTGCTGGTCTGGGGTTAGTTGCATCGGACCTATATGTGGAGAATTATCCGACAAAGGCCGGGTAAAGCTACATGCTGTTAGAGTAAGCAGCAGTGCTATCAGGATTGCTAGTGGAATTTTTTTCATTTTGCCTCCTATGGATCTTAATCAAACACAATTGTTTGCGGAATTTTTATTCCCGTGCGCACAAAATTTTCACGCCTAGCCTCGGTTGTCGCATTGTTCCATTCACGAAAATTCGTTATTAATGTTCCGTCATTCAAAAATACACGAGTAGTAGTCCCGTTGATATCTACAAGTGCAACGTTTTCAATCATCATTTCCGGGCTTGGATTATTGCGATCCCACATCCACAACTCGCCATTTGTAGAAACATAATGCCACGATCCAACACTTGCTACATTTTCCGCAATTAATACCGGGGCATCCTGTCGCGATACTCTTGTGCCGTCGCCAATCTCACCGGACGCATTAACTCCAAATCCCCAAAGGCTGTTATCGTCTTTAATAAATAGTAAGTTATAACTTCTCGTGTCCAATTGTCCCCAAAGCAATTGTACGTTTCGCGCTATTTCTTCTTCTGCGCGCCTTCTTCCCGCGCTGAATAATCCACCACCGCCTGTCCAAGTCAGCCTCATAAGTGTATTGTCACTATTAATGATAAATAAGTTTCTGCGGCCAGTGCCAGGAAGATTACCCACAAAGTCAACCACGGCAAAAGGCTGAACTCTTTCTATTTCGTTACGGTTTGCTATGTGCCTAAACCACACGCCATCTTTTTTCTGTAGAAGAGCACCATTAATATCACCCAATACTCTAACGACATCGGTTGTCACTCTTACCGGCGAAAAATCACCATTTCCCCACATCCACAAAGTACCATTGATTCCAACAGCATATACACGATGACGATGAAGATCAAAAGTCGAAGCATGAGGAGGGTGAACATAAAGTTTTGCTACATTTTCCATGATTTTAACGGGTTCATCAATATTAACACCGGTACCTGTTCCCAAAAATCCTCCATGGTTACTGCCAAATCCCCATAATGAGTTGTCATTTTTTATATACATGACACCGTTGTGATGCACGTGCTCAATTGAGCGTACATTTGTGTCAATAACAGTGTGAACATCGGGTTCGCGCCTAGCACCTGGTGTTATAGAGATAAGCTCCCCGTCTGGTGCTATAAATAAGTTTACGTTACTGGAAGACATAACTGTTATGTTTGTGGCAGTTATCGGTAAATTTAGCGGAGAATCGACAGTCATTGTTTCGTTTCGCCAAGCACGAAACTGGCCTACAATCATAAACCCAATACCAACACAAGCAATCAATATAAGTGGTAAGCCAATACATAAAATCAGGATTTTGAAGAAACCTTCGTCTGACGCATCACCTTCAGGTGTCGCGACGCGCCGCCCACAACAGTAACTACCATAAGTACCAACTGACTTTTTGCATATCGGACATAAATATATTTTTGCCATTGTAAATCCTCCTTTAGAAGGTGTATTGCTAAATACTTTTTCTTCTTACATTTCAATTCCCACACGGGCGGCCACACCCGCTGTGTAGTAATGTTTGACCTCGGTTATCTCGGAAACCAAGTCTGCGGCGGCAATTATTTCATCCTTGGCGTACCGGCCTGTTAAGATTAATTCGACATTGTCGGGTTTTTTTTGTATGAACGCTAAAATATCTTCGGTTGTAAGTAGTTCCAAAAATACAGTTACGTTTACTTCGTCCAGGATTACTATGTCATAATTGCCGGAAGAAGCGGCCTGCATTGCTGCTTCGAGGCCTTGTAATGCGGCTTGCTTGTCCTGCTCGGTTGGGGCGCGGTTAATTAAATTTTTCGGACCGTATTGTTCTACTGTTACTGTTGGCAGGCAATTTTTTATGGCTTTGATTTCGCTATAATCGCCGCCTTTTAGAAATTGGCCTATATACACACGAAGCCCGGCACCTGTGGCGCGTAAGGTTAGTCCCAGCATGGCGGTGGTTTTGCCTTTTCCGTCTCCGGTGTAAACTTGAGTGTAGGATTTCATTTTTACCTCCTATCCGCCCATTAAGGGCATTCCGTCACCAGTTAAGTATGAAAAAATGACTGGTCAGTTGGGTTCTCTCAGAACCCAACTGAATTTTATTTTCATATTATGAATTAAGCGCGAATGCTTGTATTCGCATTTAACCTTCAATGCTTACTCTCAACTTAACTTTGCAACTCCAACTGCTAACCGACGCAGGGTTTCTTCTTTGCCCAGCAATTCGCAAATTTCCGTTGCACCGCAGGGGGTTGTTGCTTTGCCGGAAAGCGCGGTACGTATCGGCCACAACACCTGTCCTTTGGATAGTCCGTTATCTTCCGCAGCCTTTGTTACGGCGGCGGCTAGATTATCATGCGTCCACTCGGTTAGCGGTGTAAGCGCGGCGATTGCCGCAATAAGTCCCGCCTTAGCAACTTCCGGGTTAGTCTTCATCTTTTTGTGGGTAAAAAGCTCGATATCATACTCTCGCAACTCGTCGATAAAATCCACCAGCTCGCCGCAATCTTTCACAAAGGACACCCGCGACTGGGTTATCTTTGCAAGAGCGGCATAGTCCATGCCGGGTTTTTTCACAGATGCTTTCAAATACGGCAACGCCATTTCGCAAAAAACTTCCGCAGGCAATGCCTTAATATGTTCGGCATTAACCCATGTCAATTTCACAACATCAAAAGTAGACGGCGATTTGCTGATATTTTTCGGTTCAAAAATTTCTATTAGCTCGGCAAGAGAAAATATTTCGCGGTTATCCGTGGGACTCCATCCCAAAAGCGCACCGTAGTTTATTATTGCTTCGGGCAAAAAACCCGCTTCAAGCAGCTGCGGAATAGACGCATCACCGTTCCGCTTGGAAATTTTTTGCCCTGCCGCGTTTTGCAAAAGGGGCAAATGCACATATACCGGCAGTTCCCAGCCAAGTGCTTCATATAGCAGCTTGTATTTGGGCGTAGATGTTAAATACTCGCTGCCGCGCACTACATGAGTTATGGCCATATCATGGTCGTCCACAACGTTAGCGAAATTGTACGTGGGCATCCCGTCTGATTTTATTAGGATTTGGTCTTCCAATTCCTTGTTATCTATCGTGATATCACCAAAAACTTCGTCATGGAAGGTAGTTTTCCCTTCGGGGATAAGCTGGCGGATTACATATGGTTTGTCTCCTGGTTCTTTGACAGAAAGCCCTGCACAATGGCGATCGTATCGTTTAATACCACGTTCGTCTGCAAGGCTATCCAGCCGTTCTTTATCGCAAAAACAGTAATATGCTTTGCCGCTTTCCACAAGCTGCTTTGCGTATGGCAGATAATTAGCCTTACGCTCGCTTTGAATATACGGGCCGTAATCGCCACCCACACCCGGGCCTTCGTCAAAGCGCAGTCCTGTCAACTCTAGCGTTTCAAAAATGGCATCTGCCGCGCCTTCCACGTACCGTTCTTGGTCGGTATCTTCGATGCGCAGTACAAAAACGCCACCGTCATGTTTGGCAATCAAATACTCGAACAGCGCGGTTCGTAGGTTGCCGATGTGCATGAAGCCTGTCGGACTAGGGGCGTATCTCGTGCGTACTTTACTCATTTGGAAAACTTCCTCTCGTGTTTGTAATTTATATATTAAACAAATGTCCTGTGGTGGTACAGTACAGCCCCAGAACCCGGCCGTCTACTGTAAAAAAATTAAATCCCATAATCATGACTATGTCCGTTGTTGTCAGACGGTCTATACCAAATGCTACGTTATGACCATGTAAGCCTCTTCCAAGCACTTGTGTAACATTGCCGTCCGGCGAAAGTTTTACGGCTTCGTGCCAATCGGAATCGTATCCCGGTTCTGTATAAACGGTTGCAAAAAGTTGATTGTTTACGCTTAGTAAACTTACAATATTAGTATTTTCCTGCAAAAGAGTATTTTCCGTACCGTCAAGCCTGATGCGATATAAATAGTGGTGCATCCAATCGCGGTGATAGAGATAGTAAACCCAGTCATCTACAATTACATGTTTGCTTCTCCATACTCCCCCAAGTTCGCGGATAAATTCGGGAGTAGCCACTTCGAAAATTGCAGGAGTCCAATTAATTTGCTCATATTCTATCACCGCCGCTTGAAGCTCGGAGTTAATCAAAATAAAATCCGAACCCCATTCCTTGGCACCCCAACGACTGTTGATGAATATAACGGCATCGTTTTCCAATTGCCACCAGCCTGTACCAGAATCGAAATTATAGCTCTCAAATTCAAAAATTGCACTACGTACGCCCGTATCAAGCTGCATGGAGTCCAGTCTAACCGATGTATTAGAATTTATATAATCAAAATCAAAATCCGTATGTGCAAACAAAATAGAATTACTTGCGGGGTGAAACAGTGGCGGACCAAAGAATGTACCGGAATCTATAAATGTAGTTTGCAGCGTTGCAAGAGAAATACGATAAACTTCATGCTGTTGTAAATTCCAGTGATCACAGCTTCGGCTTACGAATAGGTATTGCTCGTTTATTCCCACAATTCTAATTTCGCCATAACCTGGTACGGCAACCTGCTCCCGTTGTTCTATATTGTTAAGTGGCAAGCGATACAGCACGTGATACGTTTGGTGTACCCTTTCGCCATCGGTGTCATAGTAAACTGTGAAATAAGAATGCGGGAAGAAAAAACACGTAGAAGTTTTTGCCCAAGTAGACGTGAAATTTATATATGAAGCAGGAGCGGCAGTTATACCGTCCGAAGGAGGATACCCGTTGCTTTCATGCTCTGTCGACTCTGTATAATCGTAACTTTCCACTATTTGTGTTTGCTCTACGTGAAATGCGTAAATCACGTCTTCCGGTTCTTGCTTATATTCATTCGATTCGCAACCTACAAAAAGCAAAAGTAAGGCAACTGTCGATACTTGCAAAATTTTTTTTGGAGGCAGCATAAGTTAATTCTCCTTTCCGGGGTGCTGATATGAAAATATCATACCACTGAAGTAAGTTTATCATAGGCAATGTGGCTTTACAATAGACCTTTTGGGGGGTAACTTAGCGAGCATGAAATTTTCAACTGGTGACTGAGAATCA
>Ga0123355_10009543_pt1 | contig 14775 bp, 8 predicted proteins | sample TergutEmb28metaG_3_FD_89872 | JGI IMG/M metagenome (GOLD analysis project Ga0123355, IMG submission 89872) | Embiratermes neotenicus P1 segment gut microbial communities from Petit-Saut dam, French Guiana - Emb289 P1 | ecosystem: Host-associated > Arthropoda: Insects > Digestive system > Gut ...
AGGATGGAGATAGTAACTTTCTCCGAAACGTCGGTACCTATATAACATAGCACAAGGCGTTATATCCCAGAAACTACGGGTTTTTGTAATGCACTGTGACAGTTTACGAAAGTAGCCTAAAATGTTATAAGGACTACCAACAAATTTCGGGGACACGCGGAGGTGCAGTTGGTTGAGGCACTGTGCTACAAGCCGAAAGGTCTCGGGTTCGATTCCAGATGGTGTCATTAGAATTTTTCATTGACATAATCCTTCCGGCCGCACTATGGCCCTGGGGTCGACTCAGCCTCTAACAGAAATGAGTACCAGGAATATTTCCTGGGGGGTAAAGGTGGCCGGTGCGAAGGGCTGACAAACTTACCACTTTCATGTGCCGACTGTCCTGAAATCTAGGAGCCTCAACTTCCTGACACCCTCTTGGCCTGTCCAGGCCTGTAATGGGATTGCTTTAACTTTAACTTCACCAACAAATTTCACCATTAAAACGTATTTATTGATTACTGATCCAACATGTTGCAGACGCCCGCCTTCATCAGGGATCACATTAATTGCATATGAAAAAATGTAAAGACCTACAATTTTAGGTTGGGATAAAATATAGAATACATAAAGCTATAAATATTATATATTCAATTTTAAAAAAAATGTATGCCAAACAGTTACTGAAACTTATACATACAATGTTTTAGCGATTTACTGAGTCTTTTATCTCAACCTAAAATGTAGGTACATACACATTTCCATATATATTCATGTGATCCCTGATAGTGGCGGTCAACCAAAACCTGTTGAATCTATAACCAATAAATACTCTTTTAGACGCATTCGCAAAATTGTGAAAAGCGACTAATAGCTTCGTCATGTCCGTTCGTCTGTCCTCACGGAAAAACTTGGCTCCCACAGGACGCATATGCATGAAATTTAATGTTTGAGTATTTTTCGAAAATATGTCCAGAAAATTCAAGCTTCATTAAAATCTGACAAGAATAAAGGATACTTTACTTGAAGACCTATACACATTTACGACTATGTCTCGCCCAATTCTTTTTAGAATGAGATATGTTTAAAAAACGGTGTAAAGAAAATCAAAACACGCATTGTATGTTCAATAACGCTTTTTTTCGAAAATTGTACCGTTTATGAGATAATGTGGAAAAATATTGTACAGTCGGACAGGCCACAGACAACAGTATGGCGCAAGCGCATGGCATGCTGGATAACTAAGTTTACAAACTCACACTCAGAATATGTAATATTTATTGTTTTTCTACTGCAACAATGGTTACATAAACGCGCCTGGATGTCACGTTATAGTGCACTGTCTGTCTTGTTAATTATATGCTTTGTTGGTATTTTTGTAATGGGATAATGGGAATCTCGTGTTGCTTTATCGCATAGACAGCCGATGACGGCTGTCTATGCGATAAAGCTGTCACGTTGAGGGACACGATGAAGGAGAAACCCTGACTACAGACAGTGGCGTAGGAAGAAAACGACCATTTCCTGTGCCAGGCAATGACTGAAGACTGCAAAGCGAACAGCGCGGAAATTCAACGACAATTTGGTCATCAGACCCAGCAAAAGTGTCAGATATGTATAATATACAGTCGGAACACAACTATGTTATATTATCAAGCATTACACAACTTGTCAACTACATGTTTCGGCCACTTCACTTTACTTGGCCATCATGTAGTTGACAAGTTGTATGATACTTGATAATGTAACATAGTTATGTTCCGACTGGATATTATACATATCTGATACTTTGTAATTTGATGAACACAACTGGGACGACTCTCCTCACATTCAGCAAAAGTGTGCACAGTTACTCAGCACTTACGCAGAAATGAATGTTATGCCATTTAAGTACGACTGCATCTACAGCTGTGTGCGTTCTTTGAAAGCGAGCACGTGTCGGTTCGTACGTTGTAGAATTGAAATTTCTTCACAAATTTCGACAAAATGTGATACTGAGCATCTACGCTGAAAGATATCGGATAAATTTTTAGTTCGTGATGGTCGAATTGAACACATGCGTTACGTTCATATTCTGACAGAAGTTACTGTTGTCTTTCGTGTGTATGGGATGCAGTGTAATACTGCGGGAATTTATTGTAGCACACTATACCAAAATGTCGTAGCAAATTTAGAGGAAGTTTTTCCTACGTTAATTCCTTCCAAATCAACATTATATTGACTTACACACAAATTTCGAACACGCTCTTTGTTAAAGAAATAGCTATTGCAAATATGACGTGTTCTTTCAGAGGAAATATTAGTTTATATTGGGGCGCGTTCAGAAGCATGTCCACGAACATAATCAAGACAGGTAACCCAAGAAACCAGAGTACCAAAGTCATCCGCAGTGCAGCCACAGTATTCCTTAATTTGAAACCATTCAAATTTACAAACGTGCAAAAACTCCAGGATCCATATTGCGTTGCAAAGGTACAGTTTTGTGACTGGTTCTGTGATGCAGATTCTTTTGGTGAAGTCGATCACTGCCAACGTGTCTTAAAGCTAATATTACTTAAACCAAGAGTAAACAAATCTCGGACGCCCGGTAGCTCGGGCAACTACGTTTTGTACGGTGGCGCATGACTTTTTTTAGCATAATTATTTCACGTCTTCTCCTTCCATACAAAATGTGTATCACTTCACATCCACAAGCAGAAGGAGCCAGTAACAGAGCAGTTCGCAGCTCGCTCCAGAATGGCGAGTCTTACCACAGAACGCGTTTCATTTCACCGCCTAGAATTTGGAGGTTGCCCCAGAATTTTTGGAAAACGTGTGGACCCCTGACTTAAGCAAAATTAGGGACTGCAGTCGGCAAATAATTCACACACACACACACACACACATACACACACACACACACACACACACAGAGGAAGAATTTAAAGAAATTATTAAGCCCTAGTACCGGCAATTTCTATGCTAGACTTTGAAACTGATTTTAATACCGTGTTCACCATGTGTCAATCATAAAGGAGGTAATATTAGACACGTGCCTTCACATGCGGTGAGGTATAGGACAATACAGACTGTTAACGTGAGGGGGTTCCGCAAAAGTTGGACCTCCTGTCCTTTGAACGCATACTGGACAGGTACAGTATCGATGGAGATAAGCAGTTACAACATGCTGTTTTCAGATGTACTTAATTTATCTTTCAGTCCTCTATGCCTCACTTTCTCCGAGAGTTATCAAAACAAGAGCAGCACTGGCCCAGCCAACAGCAATCAGATCCTTGTCATGCAGTGCAACTGTTCTGCAAAATATTTCCCTCATGAGAATGAAATCTATCGCATTCTCTTGATATGCAATCACGCTCCCTCTTACTATTCCTGCAACAAAATAACACTGAGCTCAACAGTTGAGGGGACAGCCGGTGTAAGTAGGCCGATAAAAAAGAAGCTAAATGTGGGAAGACCATGGCCCTCCTACAACATGCACACGACGCTTCACACGAGCAACAAACAATCGTAAATTGAATAAACACGTTTCAGATCTAAGCTCTTCACAATGTGGGACATACCACACATCGCGGATTCAAGTACCTTTTTGTGTAACAAAGTAAAACGAAGAAACGACTATTTTGAATACCTATTCTTCAAAACAGGCCAAGGCCAGTACCTGTTCACTCAGAATCAAACAATGAGATGATTATAACGTAAACCGCTATAATCTACTGACAGGAGAAAGTAAACAACGCCTCTTACGTCACCCTGATATTCGTACTCGTTTCTGAATATCATCGAAATACGTAAATTCGTGAAGCTCACAGACTAACTTAGACGATAATAAATAAATATAATGTAACAAAATAAACGAAATGGTGATGTAACAAAGAGACTCACAAGTTTCCAGAAGTCTACGAGGCACCTCAAAATTCTACGCTCCCGAAGAGTGACAAATAAATTTCCATACCTAGGACCCATAAATATTAAGCACCATAGTACAAAATTTTGCCGCCCTGGCCTGCAGCTACTGCGTTTCAGCCTGCACACAAAAACGCACAGCTTTTTGAAAAAGCTATAAATTGTTAATTCTACCTCTTCATATTTTCTGGGGGAAGCAGGTGTGATTTCCACTCTCAGGAGAGAAGATAAATGTTTTGTTTTTAAATATACGATATAATACTACCATACAGGATGCAGATGAGGATACTGGGATATAAAACATGTAACGGGTAGATGAATAATGTTTCATGACGAGGAGCTTCAAAATATGAATTCTTCGCCAAACACTATTACCGTGAACAAATAAAGAAAGACGATAAATGCTTGATAAATTTTAATCGTAACACCTGAAGGGGAGAAGCTACTTGGCGGACTTAGGTGTGGAGCGAAGCCTCAGGACCGGGTCCATAATTCGGCTCTTTTAAAGACACGAATTAAGCTTCAGGTTTCAAAATAGGGGAAAAATACCTTTAATCGAGTCAGCGACTACAGGCTTCTCACGGACTTTACCATTCCATGCACAGAACTGCAGACAATACTACCCGATTCCCCATTAATACCGTGCTAGAAGTTACGCAATATGTTATGCCACATGGGTTATAAGGAAACGCCACTGCAAAAACAATCCCTTGCAGCACACCGTGACACAAGGTCAGGTGATAAGTCGCCAGTTTCTCATCGTGGAAACCCCACCTGAGGTGGAAAAAGTGGCACTGGGACACTACTCTCTCCGAGCACTTCGGTTTATAGTTGTGCATATTCATCCCACCAATGTTCCACATTCAATTGATTTATAGTTGTGCATATTCATCCCACCAATGTTCCACATTCAATTGGTTTATAGTTGTGCATATTCATCCCACCAATGCTCCATATTCAATCACATATAATCTAAAGGGTCGACAAAGGGCCCGTTAGAAGGCGCAGCTCCTAAAGACATAGTCTCAAGCCATCCCAAGAATTAAAGAAAAAACATTCGAGGGGAGGTGCTGGCGGGTCTCCAAATGGACCAAGTTCAAAGACATATAACACGTTCATTTCGAAGGCAGCAATTTCATTCTCCACAACTGTTCAAAATGTGCAATGCTTATGTTCTGTAACCACAATGACACTGCGTTTCACGCTCAATAATAGGGCCTAAATGTAACAGACTGGACACCAAATGTTATCAGCGTATTTTACCTTACTACACAAAAACATAGCTTTCAAAGCATACAACAACCAGAACATAGAACATATCACAGTATTAATAACTGCTGATAGATCCGTTGACGATTGGAGACAAAGCAGGCTATGTGGAAAAGTGTGGGGGGAAAAAAAAAGTAGAAAAAAAGATCAGAATTAACTCAGGACATGCGCGAAATTAGTACTGATAACGACACGAAACTGGTAACTAGACTAATTAATTATCACTGACAGTCCCAGGGTTCTGCAGCTCACTGACCGTCATTAAACATAATTTATCGGAATTTCAAACTGATTAATGGGTAACATGTCATTTACATCGCTGATACAATTGCTTGGCATCAACGATGTAGCAAAAATGTGTGACAACTGCAACACAGAAATAAACATATCATGCCGAAATATTTGTTTGCTTAAAATCAAGCAAAATTTCGTTTAAGGTAAAAACACGTACATGGACTGAAGGTACAGTGTCTGTATCTGAGAAACAGGAGAAAAATGCCATCCACAGCGACCAACTTATGCGCTACACTAGCCCCAGCAGAACACTGCAAGAAAATAGTTCTCAGCCATTCCCGTTACTTGCATATATTCCTCTTTACACGCTTTCGGGAAGGTGAAAAGAAGTCGCAAATGCTGTCTTCCTAGCTGCTAGCTAGCTATAATGCATTCCGTTTTGAATCAAGAACATGGGACTTGTCCTAGGGATTATTCGGAGACAAAACCGAGATGGACCGCTGTAACTTTTGATCGTTGATGACATGAGAATAAACAATGACGTAATCACAGTGTGCTCTGTAATAATCTGGTGTGTTCATAGTTACTGCACTACTGGCTGAATAATATGAACACCGGTATGTTACAAGGGGTACAAATAGTTACAACAAGGATACATCGAGATACTCAAATCACAGGCTGGTCTTCAACTTCCAGCATTCCAATCGTCTTGAAGTTCACATACAGACACATCACACTCGGTAGGACTCCTCCTCCGGACGAGTGATCGGCCCGTCGCCGAGACCTCTACTTGGCAATACACGACACTCACAAGAGAGACATCCATGCCACCGGCGGGATTCGAACCCGCAATCCCAGCAAGGAAGCGGCCGCAGAACTATGTCGTAGACGACATGGCTGGTTACAGAGTGAAATTCGAAACGGCTTGTTATCGTCCAAACAATTACAAAACATGACTACAAATTGTCTGACACACTTTTTGTATAAGTTAAAAACCAAGTATAAGTTTCATATTCTCCTTATCAGCCAACCTGCCTGGCCCGTTTCGACTGCTAGATTGTACACTCTGGCCTGCACTTTACATATTATTTCACTTTAGTACTGATCAAGAGTCAGTTTAAGTATCCAAATGACATTTCACGTGTCTATTTCAAATCTTTCCACAAATTCTGATAAAACTCGATATAATACATTTTCATTGTAGCCTATGAGAACTGCCATGTGCGAATTCTTCACGTTATTTCAATTCAAGGACTGAATTACTTAAAAGACAAGAGTACGTGCTTCAGGATTATTTTGATACAACTTCAATGTCATTTCTGAAGTAAGTCTAAAAAGGCTAAGCAGGGGGAAGATTCCGCTGTAGCATTCAATAGTTTGATTTCCATTCCAAATAAGCCTACAGTCTGGTATATTCCTTACGTATTAACCCGTTTTTTTCGTACATATTAATGCCAAGAATACAAAAGGGGCAGCTTACTGTGGCGCTGCAGTGAGTCGTTTCAAAACGTGGCACAGAAAGGGTCAAACAGTAAGCTTGTGAGACCACATCACATTGATTTATAACGAGGCATTGCCACACTCCCCACGGAGCGTAATAATGAAGTTGTGATCTCGCTGAATAAATTTTATGCGTGTCTCCATGGCCAAGTCTGACAGAAGAGTAGACCAGAATCACGAAGTCTTTGTATGCAGATATACAGTTCCTAAATGATGGCTAACGCTATAAAAGAGCACGTAATGATCCTCTGCTAAGCTAGGAAATTGCTACGTAACTAATTACCATTTCAATCTCCACGAACGCTTTAATTGCAACACTGGTTATACAAACAAGCGCTATCGCTACACGTGCACCTTACCAGATTCATAACCGGCAGTGTAGGCCTAAAGCATGGCAAGCAAAAACAAGGTGCAAAACTTGATACGCCGAATTTATTAATATTATTGATATTTAGCCTCAATGCATAAAAACACATTCATACAGAATGTGCAATCGTGTTTACCCTATAAAGTCTTTCCACAAACACAAATCAGGTATTTAAAATTTACATAATTATTCAACGGGGTAGGATGGAATAACGCAAACTGAGCCCTGGAAATAACAGTAAAAAATTCTTAGTTGGGAAGCTGAAAACCGTGGGTTATTATATCCACACAGTTTTGAGCATTATCACTTAAAGAAAGTACTAGTCATTTTATATTGCCTGGAGTACAGAAACATACAACAGTGCAATCGTGGCGGACAAAGATCACATACGGCACTGGTGAAACACTTTTTAAAAAATCTAGCAGATACCTCATAATTCTGGGCACCAAAGGGGGTGATATGAAGCTGGTTCCATACGGCGGAACCACAAATACTAGGCGCACGGCAAACAGGTTTGTCGCCCGGGCGAACTGGCGCCCAGGATTTGCGCACCCGTTGTAAAACATACAATGTAAGACATAACCAGGACATGATAAAAATACATACTTGGGAGGATTCCAAACGTCTAAACCATATCTGGGTCTTGTAGATCAAGATATGGTGTAAACAGACACAGGGACACATAACTGAATCGCATATCCGGCGACGAAATAAGAATACACGTACAACAGCGATCACGCCTAAACATGTAAGTTCGTTGTTTCAGTGACAGATAAAAATTAATTACTGTGAAGTACAACTGTTACGATTTTACAGTTTGCAAGGAAGAAACATAACAGAAACCGACACTACATTAAAACAAACAATAAAGCGTATCACTTACGATACACAGATAACTACATTGCGCAGTAACCAGTTCAAAGAGATAGAACCGCAAATATAGGCGTCGACAGAACACTCGAATACGTTTAAAAATGTACGTGAGTAAACAATAATGTGAATTAGGTCTAATATGAAGTGCCATTAGCACCTGTCGAAACTTATTCAAAACAAATTACAACAAATTACGGTACATCACATCATGTGAAAAAAAGATAGCATGGTCGGTACAGCAGCTCGCTACGGGCTTCAAGGTCTAAGGTTCGAAACCCGGTGGGGACAAGAGACTTTCTGTTCTCCAAATCCGCCCAGACGGGCCATGGGAACCACTCCACCTCCTCTAAAATTGGGTACCGCGCTCCTTCCAGGGGATAAAGTGGCTGTGGCGTGGCGTTGGCCACCCACCCACTTTTAGCGCCGACGTCGAAATTGGGTAAAGCAAAACCTCCACGTACCGGCTGCGCATGCACTGAAATGTTACGGGGTGACCTTTACCTTTACAACACATCACGCCAAAACATGGTGTGCGTCGCAAAACACAGAATGACTCGCTTCTTTGTGCACGACGTCCAATAATATGACCTGGCCTTGTGAACAATAATTACAAATCACGATACGACCAGGTAGGAGCAACGTGTGTCCGCATTATAGATCGCCTGTTATGAAACAGATCTGCTGGAACGAACGTTGGTAAATGAAACATGCAAACATATTTGTAAAACGTAAAACAAAAAAATGTATGTATGTATGTATGTATATACTCACTGCCAAGAGAAACTCCCGGTTATGCCGTCTTTGAGCCGATCTTTGAGCGAACGCTGCCTGGAAGGACCAGCACCCGTGAATGTTTCCATGGTAAAGATCACTTGATTTCTTTGTCGAAGACAGCATATATCAACAAGAAGGAAAAACGAGGAATGGCACCCAAAATGCCAGCGGCATCCTAGACGCGTCTTCTTCACTGAAGGGCATCCCTCATCCTCCAACAGTTACCATCCTATATCCTTGTTCCTCTCACCACACTTACTTCTTTTCCACTTCATAAGCAGAAGCAAATCCGAACACAACAGAAAGTTCAGCAATTCTTGAAAAGAAAATTGCAGTTTTTACAAATTTCACATTGCTCACTTTGTGATCTATTCTCTGTTTCTCTTCCTAACGTCAATGTTCGTCTTACCGGCAGTTGTAACTTAGCAGGTTATTCGTCTTGCAAGATTTCTCACGAAACTGATATATCCAGTATGCTAACAGCAATCAGTCACATCAAGTGTTTTAAAAATTCGTAAGCATGTTTTAAAGCAACATAGGTGTATTAATGTCATCTTTTCAATATGTATAGTACTTGGGCAACGTATTTTTACCTAGCGTTTAAGTGTCCCGTTCGTATGAAACCGATATATACTTCGATTATTCCTGAACGTAACACGAAACAAATTCTTCGTAAATAGCCACATTATTAGCAAAGACCACGGGACCGTGTTTTAGAATATAACAGAAAATCAGTTGCAAGGGCTATCCCAATGCATGGCAAAATGGGAAAATCGAAACATACTGTATTGTGCAACCGATAAGTCCCTAAATTCACCTCAGTCCCATAATATACGCCGTGAAAGCTCCTTGTAATGTTAGATTTCTCTTTCCCTCTTCAGGCGAAGCTTCCATTGGTCTTCAGCTGACCTGTATGTAGTAATTTACTTGAAAACAACTGTCTCAAAACACGCATCACTTCTGTCATCCAGACTGCACAGATCGCAACAAAGCCCTTATAAGGCCGAAAATGTTCTTTGTTCCGTTTTAAGCACCACTTAATACCCTATATCGATGTTATGTTTCAACAAACTTTTGTATTTCTTACAACTCAGACACTTTTTAGAAAATTTTATTTTTGGGCAAAGGAGAAGACGTCGAACAAACTCTTGTAGTTTTACTAATATCCGACAGAAGTGCCTCTTGTTCCAGGCGGACCAACTCTGAAGGCCGACGACGTCGTTCCACGTCACAAGAAGGTGAAATCCGTCTCTGTAAAACATAAATAAAAGATAAATACGTCACGTGATTACTACAAGGGTAAAATTTCTCAGTATTTGTCCACATGGACTGGAAAAAGAGCGAACTATCCCAGCTCGTAGGCAGATTTGGATGAACACTGAAAAAATACCAAATACAAGATTTCAATTAGGTCTAAACATCTAACGGCGGTGAAAATAAAGATCCTTTTCTGGGACCTGACGTCATGTAGTTGTGTACTATCCTCCAAATTACACGCGTCACATGTCAGAAGACACTAATCTTCATGAAATTAGGGGTGCTCTTGGAGGTGAGAATCGGATTGTGGTTTTCGGTCTTTCCGGTTATGACAGGTTCAGTCTGGTTGACGGTTACTGAAGTTCCTGAGGAACCTTAAGCCTCAATCTTACACTCTTCGCTGAATATCTCCACAGCATATCTCTCCGCAACTTGCATAATCACATACCAAAACTACATGATGTTGTTACGACGAACACCAAACTCAAAGATCAATACTGTCTCGTACCAAACACGCCTATTACGTGCATTGTCCTATATGTAACATTACAGTCATTCACTTTTGGGATTCTGTAGCCTTACCACATAGCCTGAAGACCTGAAAGGAAGTATGCGTCTCAAGTTATTTCCAGGAGGTCCTGTCGATCATAAATGTACCGTGTAATTCCTTATAAGAGAAGGCGAAGAGCCCGTAAGATTCATATTGGTTTTGTAATATTTTCAAGCAGAATGCAATCAAATTCGTTCACGTAGAGCAAAAGTAAAGTAAGGAATTTCGGAAAATGTTTCCAACACGCTATAAAGATACGTAATACACTGTGGACTGACTGCTTCTGCCTGTGGAATAAATGTTTATAATTTTAGTTTCGCAGTTTTAGGTCTATTTTATTCCCCCTAATTATGTTTTCGGAAAACACGCACATTATGCAAGCATCTAAACGTCTTAATTGGTTCGCTTAGAATCTAAGCCTTAGATAAAGACCAAAAGAATGTTTCGCGCAAAATACGTAGCAATGATAACGACTTACACCCAAACCCAATTTCATAATCCTGGTTCCAGCGGTTCGTCGGCTACCGCCACCAAACGGGAACCGAAACAAAATTCACGCGGTAGGTATAATGTAACTTTATTCCTTTGAAAAACACCTGAACGAAAGTTTCGTATTTTACGATCTATCGCTATCGCTGCACGGCAGTTCGAAGCAACATTTAAGCAGAGATATTGTAGCTTCCACTTCATTAGTGATACCATCTTCCTGTTGCTATTATGACGATATTAAACCAAAACGCGTAAAGTAAAGCGTCGTTTCAGAGAACAGTGCTGACACTAAATTTCAGGAATCTGTCAGTCAGTTCTAAAGTTATTAGGAAAACGGGCAATTTATAAGGGCCGGCAGGCGATATCACCAGCTTAGGCAAACTTCACTGACCACAATATCTTCAGCGACGTTACAGTCTAAACGTTCGAATCATGCCTCCAGTTTGAACATACAATACTTTAAGGACAAGTAATTAATACGAGTTAATAAAATAGGCAATACATTACAATGTAACATAACGGCGTGTTCACGTATTTTTTAAACCGTCTCTGCTATCCTAACAGCTTCATACAATTTTACTCCAAGAAAGCGCTTTTATGGTGATTTAATTTTGCCGGCAACAAAAACACATATTTAGGTATTCACGTAAAGTTTCTGACAGTTTTGTCTGACTTTAATAAAATTCAGATTTTCTGGACAGATTTGCATAAAAAGTCCCCAGTATCAAATTTAACAGAAATACCCTCCGTAGCAGCCGCGCTGACATTTGCGGACAGACGGACATAATGAAGCTAAAAGGTGTTTTTAGCTACTCTGCGAACGCGCAAAACAGGTGTCAATTCAACACACATAATTGCCACAAACGTTCTTTTCCCTAACATTAATTTTTCGACCAATTAAAATACATTTTTTATGTAAATGTACAAACAAATTACACATTCGTAATGTTTTGTTTGCAGTTTTGAAAGTACAGTCGGGCCGAACCAGACCCGCGGATCGGCTCTCGCCCTCTCCTATACGAGGCAACAGACCACAGTCAGCTTTATTATTATGACATAACCGACACACCTCAGCCAGTATTTGCAGTCAGTAGGTGATGGGCAGGACGACCGTTGAAAAGGGGTTCGATTCCCGGTACAGATTTTCCTTTCTCCTTAAGCTTTCAGACTATCTCTAAGGTCTAACCAGCCTCCTACTTGAAGGATACAGGGGACACTTCCGCGGGAGCAAAGCGGTCGGGGCTTGAAGCTGACCACTGACCTCCATATGATGCCAAGATTAAGAAATCGTAACACCACGCTTCCACTATCCCGTATGGCTTCAGGATGTGATGTTTAAGTACGCACAAGGACAATAGTAATTTTTCTTTCCAATACTATTCGACATGATGGAAGCAAGATAAATGTTTTTTGATATGTCAAAGACGGGAGGGCTCATATTCGACATAACATAAGGAAAGCAAAGATAAATGTGTTTTTTGATGCGTGGGCTCACTTTCAGTCGTCCCTAATTCCATAAACCTTATTTTCTATAATCACATTTTATCTGATCCTTGAGATAGAACTGATTTCTCTGCCGCACAGACGCCATTCAGAACACGATGCATCTACCTAAGAATCAGAATTGTCCTTCATATCTGCAAGCTGCATATACTGCACTTTACAATACACAAACTGATGTACTTTCAAAGATGACCGAATATGACTCACTCATTCGACATCTCAATATAAAGAATTAATCTTCCAAGCCACGTGACGTAACATCGCGTGTATGACAAACGACGCTGTCAGAACATATTTTTCTCCATCCCGTAGTTCAAATGATTGATAGCACAATCATGGACAAGCAAGAAAAAAACGGTGGCCACTCAAAGTTCTTGTCCTTCCAATTCACACGAGCACTCTAATTTTTACGGCACTTCGTGGAGGGCAGCGGCCAATTGCCAAGGTCTTCACTATTAAAGGATATACGTGCTTAGCTGACGAAGAAGTGAGTAGCCCTAGGACACGGCAAAGAATTCATACTATGATTTAAACGTAGAAAATATAAGAAAGAACGCTGAAAGTCCAGTTTAATTTATAACAAGACAGGCAATGCACGTGTAAAGTAATATTTAGGCACGTTCGCGTAACCATTGTAGCAGTGGAAAGGCAATAAGTATTACATATTCTGAGTGTGTGTCTGTAACATTAATTAACCAATATGCAGAGTGCATGCGCCGCATTATATTGCCGTCCGTGGCCTGCCCGGCACTGCCACATTCTTCCACATGATCTCAAAAACGGTACGATTTTCGGAAAAGGGGTAGCGATAATAAAATGTGTGTTCAGATTTTCTCTACAACTTTTGTCCGAAAAATTTCTCATTCTAAGAAGAATTAAGCAAGATACTATCAGAAATGTAGCAGGTCTTCATGTAAGTATCTGTTATTCTTGTCATATTTCAATGAAACCTGCATGTCCTGACAGTGCCCAAACATCAAATTTCATTAAACTACGTCCACTGACAGCAGCATTGTTTCATGGACTGACAGACAGACATGACGTAGCTATTCGTCGCTTTCCGAAAGTTTGCGAACGCGCTCAAAATGATACGGCATACATATAAAATATTAAAATTCTTTAATGATTTGTATTTATTTGTGAAATTAATTTAACTTAAGAGTAACTGTTACGAGGATCCGACGCAGCGTAGTCTGTTTAGTGGGCTGGATAATCCGAGGTTGGAATCCTGGGAGGACCAAGAGATTTTTCTCTTTTCCAAAACATCCAAACCGGCTTTGAGGACCCCCAGCCTCCTATTCAGTAGGTGCCGGAGTTCTTTCCCGGGGTTAAAGCGGAAGGGGCGGGTTGACCACTCACCTCCATTTAATGCCAAGGTTATGAATCAGTGGAGCTATACCTCCAGCGCCCCCCCCGGCCAATACGCCATCACGGAGTGGACAGAAATACTTCACCTTTCCATTTACGTAACTGTAATGATATAGGCCTATTGTGTGACGATTGTGGGTCTGCCTTGTAGCGGCTCTCAAAATCGGCTTGAGCCTTTTAGTAGTAAACAACACTATCACAATTTAAAAGACAGCGACACACGTGCGAGGGAGACTCCGAATCTGCGTTATATTTAGGGTCTATCTTGCTGACAATGAGAAGTCCAAAAGCCACTCCCAATTCGAAAGGGAATTAGGTACTTATCGGCTTTTCACGTCGCGAGTTTTCTGTACTTATTTACAGTGGTCTTAGTCGGCTAGTGAGGAAGTCTTCGATGATCAGCGTCTGTAAGTAATGACCACACCGGCAAATCCGGGAGGCGCAAGGAATCGCACTGTCCGGCCTGGACGAAAGATGATAGAAGCTGTAGGTACTTCAAGCGTAAATGTAATTATTCAACATTTCTCGGAATGCTGCAGTTACGACGCAAAAGTATCCAGCTTTTCCGACTCCGACCCTAAGGAACATGGATGTGTAGTGGCATTCCCCCCCCCCCCCCCCCCCCCCCCCACCACAAAACAAAAAAAAAAAAAACAAAACCCAAAACAAAAAAAAAAAAAAACAAAATATTTTTATAAAAGAAGTACAA
>Ga0123355_10009544_pt1 | contig 14774 bp, 8 predicted proteins | sample TergutEmb28metaG_3_FD_89872 | JGI IMG/M metagenome (GOLD analysis project Ga0123355, IMG submission 89872) | Embiratermes neotenicus P1 segment gut microbial communities from Petit-Saut dam, French Guiana - Emb289 P1 | ecosystem: Host-associated > Arthropoda: Insects > Digestive system > Gut ...
CAGTTACAGTAGTGCGCTGGTAGCCATAATGGGGCGGTAAAATTACAGAATGCAACAAATGTAAATGTGTACTGTACTGCTGCCACCGTGTGTCAACACAACTGCAGTTAACAAATATATCATGCCATATCAAGTGTGCAGTGCGGTACAGTTACAGTAGTGCGCTGGTAGCCGTAATGTGGCGGTAAAATTACAGAATGCAACAAATGTAAAACACCCGCGCTAGATTCCTTGTTCCCAAAATGGCTGATTGTTAGCATCATTTATAAATGTCAAATGTTCATATTTAAACATGACGGATATAGTTACATTTTAATTCCAAGGCGCCAGGCTGTCTGGCACGCTTGTAGCAAGCGCTACTCCGTCATATTTGCTTTTAGTCCGTCAAGTTTAATTTTCCACTCGGTGGCGAAGAGCTATCTGAAGAATGGGAATTCATTAATTTCATTATTTATTATACAATCAAAATAGGATACATAATTGTTATATCAAATTTATTTGTACATTATTTGTAACAATGAAGCCTAATTTGTCATCATTTTTTACATGTGACGTCATTTCTGTTGCTGTCCGTGGTCGTACCCATGCCCTCCATGTACTTAGTCCTTCTCGACCACTCAGAATTTGATCGTTTACTGCCCCCCCTTTTAATTTTGACCTCTTCGAATCTTTTTACCCTGACATTGCCCTTGCGCATCTCACAAACTACTTGTGTCTCCTTGAACTGTACGCCATTCCCCATGTCCATTATCTCCTCCTTGACATTTCTTCTTATCCAACGTTCTCTGTTCCCCCAATCCCCCATGTCCATTCTGCACTCCTGGACATATCTTTTTATCCAACCGTCTCCTTTCCTCCCGCTTGGCTGTGGATTGTTCATATTGGCTGTACACTGCTCCTCTTTACACAGACTAACTCTGTGAACATCAGAATTAACTGTATTAACGGGGTGAGAATTGAGGGCCTTAGAGCGGTGCTGAAGATGACTGGAGATTCCTGGGACTTAAGGCCTTGTTGACTGGCGAAAATTGTAATGGGTACTGAGGTGAAACGTTGTGATTTGGGTAAAGTTTAAATTACTCGTATATACGTGAGCAAAATAATGACAGATTATTATTTTTTAATAACTCTACTGTGAATTTTTCATTATTTTGTACAATGACCAACCAATGCACAATTATTTAACAAATTATCACACTCCTATACTTTTCGACACAATCGTGTCATCCTCAGGGACCTGGTAGTTAGTACCCTGCTAATTTACAATAGAATGTCAAATGCAGCTATTGGTAATACAGTTTAAAGTTAAGATATTTCACATAGGTTTTATGTTGTTGAAATCTCAGTTTTAAAAATATTAAATACCAAAACTATCTTATTTATAATAAAATGAGCTAAAATTATTTTGTTGCTATAATTCCCATGAAGTCCTTCTGCGTGTTGGCTATATATAAAAATTGTATGTTGATGTCACAACAAAGAAGGATTTGTGTCATTGTTAATGTGACATGGAAGTGAGGAGTGGCATTCAAAGAAACAAAGCCATAAGATGAAAGAATTTCCCAAAATATATATTTGAACAATTATTGACATTTTTACATTGGAAATTCAGAATGAAGGCTGTGGAAAGTACTCAGATTTCTGGACAGGAATTGGCAGAATGGATCTTTTAAGGGTTTTTGATATTTGATTAAGGGTAGAATATTATTTAAATACAGCTGTGAGCTGAACTGTATAGGTGTGTAGGTTGCTTGCTAATAATTAAATTAGTTAGTGTTAAATAGGTTACTTAAACTGTTTAAGTTTAAAAAAATGATGTAATAACTTAATTTGACTGAAAATATCACAAATCACACGACTGTCAATGAAATGTTTAGAACTATTGGATCTGTTGTAACATGGACAGCAGCCTAAGTTAACAGGTGTGTTACAGAGGCGGCTTAATTTTGTTATTAAGGCAAGAGAATTATTGTAAAGTAGAGTAAGGCAGTATGTGGAAGTTAATAAACAGTGAACTTAGGTAAAAAGTGCCCATCATTAAACTGTTTGAAATAAGGACTCATTTTAATGGCAGAAGAAAATTTTGCCACTGACGATAGAGGAAACTAGAAATGCCATATGTAGGGTTGTATGTAACACTAGGGAGAGAAATATAACTGATACGATTAGCACAAAAATTACTATGGTTTAATTTTTGCTCTTTGGGATGGACCAGTTTAAAATTAAGAGAGATTGGAGGAACATGGAAAGGGTGGCATATTGCACACAGAATTATGGATGTGGTGTCAAGCCCAATTTGAAATGTGTTGCAAAATGCTGATGTAACAGGCAGTATGCTAATGCGTTTGATCCACTCTAACACTGCGTAATAAGAATGAACAGATGGTAATTCGCACAGACATCTGCAAGGTTACGAATATAGCAGGTTTCATTGCACATGCATTATATGGAACACTGGATTGCAAGATTGAAGGAATTTAAGAATTCAAAATTGTGCAATTATACATCAGAGTGGATGAAGGTGACTGCTGATTAGAATTATGTCCTGAGCAAACTTTCCATAAAGCTGTTGTGAATTAAGCCTGTCCGCGCCCGTCTGGTACAGGGGAACATTTAGATGAATAGAAATTACTCTACTCAATGTAATGATGCTGGTCGAAGCAATTTAATTTCTACTTTAAATGTCAAAAAACTAATTTCTATATAAACTGGTTATTATACAAATTATTACATTGAATATAAATGTAGTGCTCTCATGTGGTAGCACTATATATTGTGATTACTCTGAATATAATGTAGTGAATTTATAAGGTTATTCTGTTTGTATATAAATTATTGTAGTAGTTAACAAGCCCACTAACTAGTTATGAGTCGAAGTGACTTATATAACACAACCTTAACCACACTGACACTTGTTGAATAAATGCCCCAGGTGGACATGGAACACAAAAACACTGTAGTAATAGTGAATGACATGCTGTATCACGTCTAAGGGAGGATTAAAGTAACACACTCACAATAACATGAAACTAGTTATGTGAATTGCCTTAGTGGCAAGCAAATTATACACTGATTAATTTCAGGGTAATCACTATCTGATATGGGGAATGCCCAGAAATGTATGTTGGTGGGGATGCCATCAACATCTAGACCATTGTGGTCACACAATGAACACTTATACATTGTTATGTATAAAGCAGGGATGCTGCTTGATATTGATTACACGATGTACACAAAGAATATAACAGGGATGCTGCTTGATGTTACACTGAAAACACTGATCGAAGCACTTGTGCACAACACTGTAGAAATGTGGTACTCACAATCAACTATATGTAAAATGCTGCACGATCAGCATGATGTGGGACAAGGTGTCACATAATTAAGTGTAAGGCAGGGATGCTGCCTGATGTTAATTACACTTCATTGATGATCTCCTTTGTTTCTTGGAGATCATACCGATGCAGATCTGGAGGCCGTGGAGTCTGGTTTTTAACTAGCTTAGCTTGGCCCAGGAGGATGCTAGCTTGGGTTTTGAAACAAAGACCATGGCCGGTCACTGGCGTCACCTTGGCGGACAGTAAGAGGGGGTGCGAGTAACATTAGACAGCGCTAGGGTCTCATACAAAGACCAAAGTGTGGGCCTAGCACTCTTGGAAATTTCCAATACCATTTCATCGGCTTAGATTCCTGCTTACCCAGCAATATCCTTGTTGCCAGGGCACGTTTTCAAAACACATGGCTTGATTTCACATATAGGAGCAAGAAACTTAAGCCATTCTCTATAGTTACAAGAAACATATGTTGTACTCTTTACCCTCTTATGAATAATACACAATAAAAAATGAAAACACAATGAAAATACAAAAATTTTGTCCCTTCGTGCTTGAACAAAGCCAGTTCAGAGAAGGTATTGAAAGACGTTAGATGTATATTAATTAAGTTTGGAATAAGAAAATCAAGAAAACACTGCTACTTAACACTTAATAGTCCATGCTAAAAACAAAGCAATTTAGAAGAAAAATAAGAGAATAATTTAGTAAATATATTTATTAAAATATGTTTTAAATGAAGGGAATGGAAGGTACTTCACAGCAGGTGGACAGTAGTACTGTAGCTTGAATATATTGCGTTACAGTGAACATTATCTGGAAGATAATGCACAGCAGGTGGACAGTGGTACTGCAGCATGAATGTAGTGCATTACAGTGAACATTCTCTGGAAAATTCTACACAGCAGGTGGACAGTGGTATTGTAGCTTGAATGGAGTGTGTTACAGTGAACATTACGAGGAAGATAATTCACAGCAGGTGTACAGTTGTATTGTAGCTGGAATGGAGTGTGTTACAGTGAACACAAGCTGAAAGATAACTCACAGCAGGTGGACAGTTGTATTGTAGCTGGAATGGAGCGTGTTACAGTGAACACAAGCTGAAAGATAACTCACAGCAGGTGGACAGTGGTATTGTAGCTTGAATGGAGTGTGTTACAGTGAACATTATGAGAACAGTACTGCACAGCAGATGGACAGTTGTATTGTAGCTTGAATGTAGTGTGTTACAGTGAACATTATGTGGAAGGTACTGCACAGCAGGTGGACAGTGGTATTGCAGCTTGAAAGGAGTGTGTTACAGTGAACACTAAGTGGAAGTTACTGCAACGCAGGTGGACAGTGTTATTGTAGCTTGAATGGGGTGTGTTACAGTGAACATTATGTGTAAGTTACTGTACAGCACGTGGACAGTGGTATTACAGCTTGAATGGAGTGTGTTACAGTGAACATTATGTGTAAGGTACTGCAATGCAGGTGCACAGTGTTATTGTAGCTTGAATGGGGTGTGTTACAGTAAACATTATGTGTAAGTTACTGCAACGCAGGTGGACAGTGTTATTGTAGCTTGAATGGTGTGTGTTATGGTCAACTTTATGTGGAAGATACTGCACAGCAGATGGACAGTGATAATGCAGCTTGAATGTAGTGTGACACAGTGAACTTTCTGAGGAAGGTACTGTGCAGCAGCTGGACAGTGTTATTGTAGCTTGAATTTGGTGTGTTACAGGGAACTTTATGTGTAAGTTATTGCACAGCAGGTGGACAGTTGTGTTGCAGGTTAAATGGAGTTTGTTATAGTGAACATTAGGTGGAAGATACTGTAAAGCATTTGGACAGTGATATTGTAACTTGAATGCAGTGTGTTACAGTGAATATTTTGTGGAAAATTCTTCACAGCAAGTGGACAATGGTATTGTAGCATGAATGGAATGTGTTACATTGAATATTTTGTGGAAACTTTTTCACAGCAGGTGGACAGTGGTATTGTAGCTTGAATGGATTGTGTTACAGTTAACATTATGTGAAAGGTACTGCACAGCAGGTGGACTGTGGTATTGTAGCTTGAATGGAGTGTGTTACAGTTAACATTATGTGAAAGTTACTGCACAGCAGGAGACAAGTGGTATTGCAGCTTGAATGGAGTGTGTTACACTGAATAATTTGTGGAAAATTCTTCACAACAGGAGGACAGTGTTATTTTACCTTGAATGGAGTGTGTTACAGTGAACATTATGTAGAAGGTAATACACAGCAGGGGAAGAGTGTTATTTTAGGTTGAATGGAGTGTGTTAGTGTGAACATTATCTGGAAGATAATTCACAGCAGGTGGACAGTGTTATTTTAGCTTGAATGGAGTGTGTTACAGTGAACATTATTTGGAAAGTACTGCACAGCAGAGGGACAGTGGTATTGTAGCTTGAATGGAGTGTCTTACAGTGAACATTATGTGAAAGTTATTGCACAGCAGGTTGATAGTGGGATTTTAGTTTTAGTGGAGTGTGTTACAATGAAAATTAGCTGGAAGATAATTTACAGCAGTTGGACAGAGGTATTGCAGCTTGAATGTAGTGTGTTAGAGTGAAAATTATGTGGAAGATACTGCACAGCATGTGGACAGTAGAACTTTAGCTTGAATGGATTGTGTTACAATGGACATTATCTGGAAGATAATTCACAGCAGGAGGAGATTAGTATTACAACTTGAATGGAGTGTGTTATGTTGAACATTTTGTGGAAGGTACAGCACAACAGGTGGACTGTGTTATTGTAGCTTGAATGGAGTGTGTTACTGTGAACATTATGTGGAAGATACTGCACAGCAGGTGGAGAGTGGTATTGTAGCTTGAATGTAGTGTGTTACAGTGAACATTATGTGGAAGGTACTGCACAGCAGGTGGACAGTGGTATTGCAGCTTGAATATATTGTGTTACAATGAACATTATGTTGAAGGTACTGTACAACAGGGATTATTTCCTTATACAGCATTAACTGACTGGTATTTTAAACTGAGATATAACCCTTTACAGTCCAATGGTCACTATTTATACCACGAGTTAACATTCACCAATTCTATGTTCTTCCCACACTGTATTTATATGTTTTTTTGGATCTGAGAAAATAACAGCGATTATTTCCCTATACAACATTAACTGCATGATTTTTATAAGAGAGATCTAACCCTTCACAGTCCTGTGGTCATTATATGTACCACAAATTTAACACTCACCCCTTATACGTTCTGCCCCCACATGGTATTTATGTGTTTTTTGGGGATCTTAGAACAAACAGCGATTATTTCCCTATACAACATTACCTGTCTGGTTTTTATAACAGAGATATTACTCTTCACAGTCCAGTGGTCACTATATGAACCACCAGTTTAACATTTACCAAACCCACGTTCTACCAACACACTGTATTTATAAGTTATTTGTGGATCCGAGAACAAACAGCGATTATTTCCCCATACAACATTAACTGCACGGTTTTATAAACCATTTTGTAACCCTTTACAGTCCATTGGTCACTATATGTACCACGAGTTTGTCATTCACCAATTCTACGTTCTGCCCCCATAGTCTATTAATGGTTTTTTGTAGATCTGGGAACAAACAGCAATTATTTCCCTATAAAACATAAATTGTAAGGTTTTATAACCCTTTTTGTAAACCATTACAGTCCAGTGGTCACTATATATATCGCCAGTTTAACATTCACCAATTCTACGTTCTGCCCACACAGTATAATTATGTGTTTTGTGTGGAACTGAGAAGAACAGCAATTATTTCCCTATACAGCATTAACTGACTGGTCTTTATAATATAGTTTCGACTCTTTACGGCACAGTGGTCACTATATGTACCACCAGTTTAACATTCAGCAATTTTACGTTCAGCCCACACAGTGTATTTATGTGTTTTGTGTGGATCTGAGAACAAACAGCGATTAATTCCACATATAACATTAACTTACTACTTTTTGTAACAGAGATATAACACTTTACAGATCTTTGGTCACTATATGTACCACTAGTTTAACATTTATCAATTTTATGTTCTGCACACACAGTGTATTTATGTGTTTTTGTGGATCTGAAAACCAACAACGTTTTTTCCCTATACAACATTTTCTGCCTAATGTTTATAATAAAGATGTAACTCTTTACAGCCCAGAGGTCACTATATGTTCTACCATTTTAACATTCACCAATTTTACGTTCTGCCCACACAGTGAGTATTTTGTTTTGTTTGGATTGGAGGACAAACGGCTATTATTTCTCTGTAGAGCATTAACTGTCTTATTTTTATAACAGAGTTGTAACCCTTTAAAGACCAGTGGTCACTATATGTACCAGCAATTTAACATTCACCAATTTTACGTTCTGCCCACACAGTGAATTTATGTTTTTTTTTTAATGTGAGAACAAACAGCATATATTTCACTATACAACATACAGTCTATGGTTTTTAAAGCAGAGATGTAACCCTTTACAGTGTAGTGGTCACTATATGTACCACCAGTTTTACATTCACAAAATCTACGTTCTGCCCACACAGTGTATATATGTGATTTATTTTGTGGATCTGAGTACAAACACAGATTATTTCCCTAACAAAGCTTAACTTTCTCCCTCCAAACAAAGTCTTGATTTATTCCACACCCTCTCAGTATATCAGTTGCAGTATTGCCATTCAGTGTACTTTGTACGTTGAGTTTGGAATGGTGTTATCAGTAGGCTAGGAAAGTAGAAAACGTTAAAATTTTTTTATATAAATTGGAGATGATTTTCTGCTTGTCATAGAAACCTTATATTTTGTGGTTACTTTAATTCGGTAATTTCCCGGGACACTAAACAAGTTGGAATGTTATGTGAGAACATGTTGTGGAGTGGGTCAGCAAAATTAGTGACATTTGTGTGTGACTAGCTGTACAATAAACTGAAATCGTTTAGAGAAAATTTAACTCCTTGAAATTTCCCTGGTTTCTCTAGTAGTATCTCCTGTGTGCTGCTGGTCAAATCAGACCAGGTTAACGGTTCATCTCTACTTATAAATCTATTCCCAAATATTCTCCTGCTTATGTGTTGCAGGAAAGTAGCGATGTTGCTTCCGATCGAGTAGTAAATATGATTTTGATGGCTTCTGTGTTAAAGACTGTTCGGATTACGTCTTTTGCTTCTTCATCCAACTGCTGATTGTCCTCGCAGGCAATCAACAACAGATAAGGTGTTACAGTTGACTGCATTAATGTACTTAAGTCCATCATCTGGTAAACCTTTAACAAACGTTTTAATTTCAGTACGGTGTATAGATCTTCAACAAAACAACCTGTCTTTTGAAGAGCCTGATGTAGACTGCGTTTGAATTGCGATGGCACACGTGCAGAATCCAGATTTATTCTTTCAGTGAAACAGACTAGTCCATTTAAATCGGCGAGGGCATCAGTTCAGTCGACTGCTGGCAGCCGAATTGTGCGCATCAGCGGTAGTAATGTTGGATACACCATGTTCCGAGGTAGTGTGAAGGGTACTGGCTACCCACTGCATTCGCCGGTTTCCCCTTAACTTGCCCTCCCTTGTGTCACGGTGTGCCATCACATTTCAACTGGACAATACCTTGATTAGTCCTGTCCATTCCTACCATTTAAACATTCGTAAATGCAAAACTTTCTGTTGTTTACTTTCTAGAAATTCTCTGAAACTCGAAGCATCGCAGTTAAATTCCAGTGTGCAATGGCTAATACTTTCTGTATAACTTATTGTTTGAAACTGATAAACCCCGTTTTTAACTTCATCTGATAACAAAACACGTTTTGACTCATCTCTTATCCCAAGGAACAGCTGAAGCAACCGTTTGACCTGGGGAATCAGTGCCTGTAATACACTGGAATTTCTACTACGTATTTTGCCACTTTCTATCTCAAAGCATTGCAATGTTTTTTCAGCATCTTCTTGGGCCTGATTTTCTTTCAATTCAGAGAACAATTCTTTTGGCTTAAAGAATTCCGGCCACTGTCGCAACCAACGATAGTTCTGTAACAACTCCTGCTCTTTCTCACTAAATGTGCTTAAACAATTCATCCGCTCGTCATTAATTTTAGTTTGATAACGAATCGGATAATAATGCGAGTGATGGAAAGATATCTCTTTAAAATTTGGATATTAATTATTCAAATGGGGACCGCGGTAGCACAGTTTTTATTGTGCTATGCTACAAATCGGAATGTCACTGGTTCGATTACAGATGGTGTCATTGGAATTTTACTTTGACATATTCCTTCCGATCACACTATGGCCCTGGTATCGACCCAACCTCTAACAGAAATGAGTATCAGGAGTATTTCCTTAGGCTAAAAGCGGCCGGTGCGTAAGGCTGACAACCTTACCACCATCCTGGGCCATTGACACGTAATCTGGAACCCTTAAATTCCTGGAACCCTCTGGGTCACTCCAGGCCTGTAATGGGACTGATTTACCTTTTAATTATTCAAATGCTTTGCCCATTCAAAGAACGCCATGTACTCTCCGACTCCCTTTAATCCTTCACTACCTGGCTAATCAATAACCAATTGTACTTTTAGTGGACCTTGCTCATCTTTACATTCTTGTCCCGTTTCAGGGTCAAATGCTTCCACAATTTTACCCATACTATGTGTTGCTACGTTACACAGTGTAGTACTTTATTTCCGCCCTCCCATGTCAGACATTTCAGCGAAGATGCGATAGACCGTACCTAAATGTGTGTTATATATATAAATGCGATTTGGAGCAGACAGATATCTAGTGATATCTAAGTTCTCTAACACGATGGAACGAGCATCGAGGCGTACATCTAGATTGTCAGTCATTTTAACAACGTATTCTTGCAACCTAGGCTATCAAAAACTACAATGTTGTAATGAAATGAATCTTATTCATCATTAGTTTAAAGGAAAATAGTTTCATCTCCCTTAAGATACTCAGCAGTGAATGTGGTTAATTGTGCTAGCCAGCCCCCTAAAGATTATCAGGTAAAGAACGGTTAAAAAACAGGCTCATTTTATTGGATTACATTCTTGCAGCACTTCAACAAATTTAGGTGCCATTTGTGGAACATGGTGTTTAAACACCACACCAAATACGTCTGTCCACAATGCTCCTAAATTTGTAGGCTTTGTGCCTCGATGAGCAATCACAACCTGCTAATGTTCTGAGTGCCAAAAGGCCGCCCGAATATGGACATTATTTTTGCTACTATTAGTCGCTGTCGTCAATAACTTCCTACCGTCCGGTAAGGCTAACCGCCCTTCATACTGAGCGTCAGTCTCTCGTTTTTCGTAGTCTCTGTGTGCTTTGGAGGCAAACTGGGCCTGTAAGTGGCAATGTGAACAGTCAGTTGGTGAAGGTATGGGGACTGAGGGTGTGTGATATTGTGTGGGGTGTTGGTATATGTGAGGAGCAGAGCGGTGGGTGTAATGGTTGGGATGGTTTGTTGGAGTTAACTGTGTGAGGGTAGGACGGTGGATGTAATGGTTGTGATGGTGTGTTGGAGTTAACTGTGTGAGGGCAGGATGGTGGGTGTAATGGTTGTGGTGCTTTGTTGGAGTTAACTGTGTGAGGGCAAGACGGTGGATGCAATGGTTATGACGGTTTGCTGCAGTTAAATGTGTGAGTGCAGGATGATGAATGTAACTTTTGTGATGGTTTGCTGGAGTTAAATGAGTGAAAGGCGGGACGGTGGAAGTAATGGTTGTGAAAGTTTGCTGGGGTTACCTGTGTGCGGGGAGGACGGTGGATATAATGGTTGTGATGGTTTAGTGGAGTTAAATGTGTGAGGGCATGTTGGTGGATGTAATGGTTGTGATTGTTTGGTGGAGTTTACTATGTGAGGGCAGGACGGTGGATATAATGGTTGTTATTGTTTGCTGGCGTTAAATGTGTGAGGGCAGGATTGTGGATGTAATGGTTAGGATGATTTGGTGGAGTTAACTGTGTGAGGGCAGGACTGTGGGTGTAATGGTTGTGATGGTTTGTTGGAGTTAACTGTGTGAGAGCAAGTTGGTGGATGTAATGGTTGTGATTGTTTGGTGGAGTTTACTATGTGAGGGCAGGACGGTGGATATAATGGTTGTGATTGTTTGCTGGCGTTAAATGTGTGAGGGCAGGATTGTGGATGTAATGGTTAGGATGATTTGGTGGAGTTAACTGTGTGAGGGCAGGACGATGGATGTAATGGTTGTGATGGTTTGTTGGAGTTAACTTTGTGAGAGCAAGTTGGTGGATGTAATGTTTGTGATTGTTTGGTGGAGTTTACTATGTGAGGGCAGGACGGTGGATATAATGGTTGTGATGGTTTGCTGGAGTTAACTGTGTGAGAGCAAGTTGGTGGAAGTAATGGTTTGATGGATTGCTGGAGTTAATTGTGTATATTAGTGACTATATACAAAATTTAAGATATTTTAGGAACTGATCATTCAGTGGTGATTACTTGTTTAGTTTTTTGTGGTTGTGTTTTGGTGTATATACATATATATATATTTTCCCACATACATATATTTATACATTCTTACTTATATACACAGTGTGTACAATTCAATACACTACTGTAGTTTTCCAGATTAACAAATGCACACAATAATGCACATTGAGGGAAACATGAACATGGTATAATATTACAGTTAAAACACTGAATTAATTTTCCAGTACACAGTACTAATAGGAATGTAAAAATAATATTTCTATATATAAATTTCAACAAACAATTATAAATAATATATATTATGCTATTTGTAATAAAACAAATAATTTGAACAATCATTAAAATATTTAAAGAATGATAGACAGGATAAAAGGATTGTGTAACCAACATTACCTTGTACAAGCCACAATATAACCCACTTGCTCTGTGCCATACGGTTCACATACATCTTTTCACCACACAGCACACAGCTCACTGTACATATATAAATGATCCGTCTATCCTCTGGCTCTGTTGTTGGCTTCTTCATGCTGAATAGTTAGTTTATCCCCTACTTTGCAATTCATACATACATGTATACATGTACTGTAATAAATATAGCCTTAATATCATCTTCAAATAGGTGCATAATGATCCGATATGACACTATTTAGTTCTTCTATGGAACTGAAGTTAAACAAACACTGTAATTCAGTCTGCATTGTGCACAGTGTTGCAGTGAAACACAAGAAGTAGTTTTTTTTACCTAATTAGCATTAAATGGAATTTCCCAAGAAAGTATGTTTCTTGTAAATAATATACAGTACAATTAACAGTAACCCCTACAGTACTTGTATATTCCATACCACTAATAAACTCCCGAATCAACATTCTCTGACTGACATTCCAACCAACAGCACTCGGCCCCTTAATAACAACTTAACACAGTGCACTGCTGGTGCTAAGATTGCTCCATTCTCTACAATACAGTTGCAGTCTGTGCACAGTGACCTTACTGAAGACATTTTATATACACTTTACTAACTAAATATGTAGAAATGTTTTATGCAACAGCAAGTGAATTCTCAACACTGCACATTGTTACGTACAGTAAGAAATCAGAACAACAAACTTATCCTACACTTAACATTCTTTATCATGACCTGCAGTAAGTGTGTAAATTATGTCTTTGTAAAATAAAGAATTACAGCTACTTGTAAACTAAAAATATTTACAAAGAAGGATGTAAATCAAAATAACAAACCTATCCTACACTTAACATTCTTTATCATGACCTGCAGTAAGTGTGTAAAATAGGTTTTTGTACAAAAGAGAATTACATCTACTTGTAAAGTACAAAATATTTACAAAGAAAGATGTAAATCGAAACAACATACCTAACCTACACTTAACATTCTTTATCATGACCTGCAGTAAGTGTGTAAAATATGTCGTTGTACAAAGACAATTACAGTTACTTGTTGTTCGCCCGCTCTGGTAAAGGGAAACATTTAGCTGAATAGAAATTACTCTACTCAGTGTAATGATGCTGGTCAAAGAAATTTTTAATTTCTAATTAAAATCTCTACAATTTAATTTCTATATAAACTGGTTATTATACAAAAATACACTGAATATTAATGTAGTGCACCATGTGGTAGCACTGTTTGTATTGTGATTACTCTGAATATAATGTAGTGAACTCGTGGAGTTATTCTATTTGTATGCAAATTACTGTAGTGGTTGACAAGCCAACTAGCTAATTATGATTCGAAGTGGAGAAGGAATGCTCACTTGCACAGACTCTATAAAGTTGCACCGTAATATGATTTAATCGTTGCCCTGTAATTTATATGTGTCAAAGTGACTTATGTAACACAAACTTGATAACACTGACACTTGTTGGATAGATGCCCCAGAATGCCCCAGGGGAACATAGAACACAAAAAACGCTGTAGTGATAGTGACTGACTTGCTGTTTCATGTCTAAGGGAGGAGTAATGTAACTCACTCACAATAACACGAAACTAGATATGTAACTTGCCTTGGTGGCAAGCAAATTATGCACTACTAGATTTCAGGGTAATCACAATAGGAGGTGGGGGAGTGCCCCTTGATATGCACAGAGAAATGTATGTTGGTGGGGATGCCACCAACCTTCTAGACCATTGTGGTCACACATATTAATAAAACACTTATACATTGTTATGTATAAAGCAGGGATGCTGCTTGACGTTAATTACATGGTGTACACAAGGAATGTATGTTGGTGGGAATGCCACCAACCTTCTAGACCATTGTGGTCACAGATGTACACAAAGCTTGTAGTAGCAATAATTACACATTATATTTAGCACTTGTGATAGCACTGCTTGTAATGTAATTTACTGTTGTAAATTGTGACATGGTCACTTGTAGCAAAACACTGATTGAATATAGAGTGACATGGTCACTTGTAGCACACTGATAAAATCACTTGTACAAAACACTGTAGATGTGGTACTCACTTACAGTCTCGGTGTCAGGAGAGCAATAATACAACAATCTCGCACTAACCCGAAACTTATACACTGGAAATTTGTGGGACATGATCCCGTGACATTACTGATGATGGGGCTTCATCAGTAAGACGAATGCCTTCGGACAAAACAATATAAAAATTATTAGGCATTCGGTGCCTTGGAACACAATCAAATTATGTATGTGTTTTACGTGATTCAATGTAAGGCAGGAATGCTGCAGGATGTTAATTACACTGAATTAATGATCTCCTTTGTTAATGGAGATCATACCGACGCAAGTCTGAACCTCGCGGAGTTTGGATTTTAACTAACTTAACTTGGCCCGGGAGGACGCTAGCTTGGATTTTGAGACAAAGACCATGGCTGATCAGCTGGCGTCAACTTGGTGACAGCAAGGGGGGGGGGGGGGGGGGGGGGAGTGGTAAAACAAAAAGGAGGGGGTTTTTAAATATAAAACAAATGCGCCACCCACCTTTTGAGA
>Ga0123355_10009545_pt1 | contig 14774 bp, 6 predicted proteins | sample TergutEmb28metaG_3_FD_89872 | JGI IMG/M metagenome (GOLD analysis project Ga0123355, IMG submission 89872) | Embiratermes neotenicus P1 segment gut microbial communities from Petit-Saut dam, French Guiana - Emb289 P1 | ecosystem: Host-associated > Arthropoda: Insects > Digestive system > Gut ...
GGGGGGGGGGGGGGGGGGGGGGGGGTCAGTTCAGTCGACTGCTGGCAGCCGATGTGTGCGCATCCGCAGTAGTAATGGTAGGAATGCTGGATACACCATGTTCTGAGGTAGAGTGCAAGACTACTGGCTACCCACTCCACTCGAATGTTTCCCCTTCACTTTCCCTGCCGTGCGTCACCGTATGCCATATCATTTCAACTGAGTTCTACTAACGCGGACAATCTTTCTCACATTTGAAACCGCAGATGCGCCTGGATATGCGACAATTGTGTACGCATGGTACAGCGTGAAATCGTATGCACCAAATCCGGTGCCGTATTTTAGATGTAAAACGATTAGACGTATATGGAACCCGCGCAATTCTGACATCATTCTTTTGAAGTGTGTAATGGCGGATGGTGATTCACAATGCCATAACCTATTCCTTTTGCAAACTGTTCTGCCAGTCACTTATCTAGCAAATCTGACTCTCCTGTCTTGGTAGAAGTGAGCGCATTATAGATAGGTCTATGTACAATCCTATAGTTTCAAGGGGCGCAAAAACGTACTACGAACTACTGTCCTGAGTTTAAGATATTAGACAAGCATAGGCTGCCGCATCGCGCAAAATGATCTGTGACGTATCCACACGAATAGAAAATGCATTTGGCTTCGATTGTATGAAGGTTTATCCCCTATAACTTCGGCCAATATTAAAACTTCAAAACTTCAGACAAATCTGCGACGTCGTACAAAACCCACACACTACCGGGTTCAAGAAGCTGCTCCGATTCATACGTGTACGCTGTCTCCACGAGTGGTGCAGGGTAGAGTCGCCTGCCACACCGAAATTAATCTGGTGATGGTTTCAACACCAGCAGCTACTCTGAGACTAAAACACAGATGGAAGCTTAAAAACTTAAATATATGTATCTTATACTTTACAAACTTACTGTGTGCGGTGGATCTTTGGCAGACACCCCATTCACGTCTCTGAATTTAGCTTAATGCGGAAACGTTTTGTTCAGCCACCCGCTGTCGGCGAGCAACACATCATCATGTGCGTATGACGGCTGTCAGAGCTTAGGTTTTTCACAGTTACGGTCGTCTGTGCAGTGAGAGAGGACAGTACAACTGCCGTCGGTGTCAGAGATAGTGTGTTCTCCGATTTATCTACACTTTAATATGCAAGCTACAGTATTTGCCCACACATATGTACGTGTACAGATATGCGCCTTCTTTCTGTGAAATGCGTCGTTAGGCGATTTCGTCATTGTGCGAAGATGTAGTTACACAAACCTAAATAGAATAGCGTACTGCACATCTAGGCTATATGGTATAGCCTATTGCTCCTAGGCTACGGACGTGTACAACATGTTACTGTGCTGGATACTGTAGGCAATTGTAACAGAATGGTAAATATTATAATAGTATATTATAATATTATGTTAGAGTGTTATAATCTTATGGGACCACCGTCCTATATGAGTTCCGTCGTTGACCGAAACGTCTTTATGTGGCGCATATCTGTACATATGTTTATATGGTTGCTCATACATTCACAGTCTTTATGTGTATCTCCCACACCATATTTCCGTAACACTGACAAATCTACGGACTTTAGTGTCAGCTATCGACTGCTTCCTTACTGCTGGGAGATGTCAACGCAAGACATCCAGTTTGACGTAGTGGGTACAGCGCTGAAAGTGGATTTGTGGAGGTGACATCAGTACTCATACGTAACCTCTTGGTGCTAAATACAGACAAGTCCACACACACATACACACACACACACACACACAAATTATCTCTCTCTCTGTCGACAACGTCATCCAAAATCTCGCGGTTTCGTTGCAATAGATATGTAGATTGATGAGTAATCTGTTTCGAAGTGACTGCTTTTCGATCTGCATCTTCTTTCAATCTGATATCTTTGAGGAAGTGCTTTTTCCAAACTGAGATGCAGCAGCTTGATATGGCTCTGTTTTCACAGTTTAACGCAATAAAAGGGACTTACTTTCCTACTATGGGTTCTGTGTTGGACAAATTCTCGCCTACCGCACCTAGAAATTTTGAATACTCTAACCTCTTAAGTCTTCCACCCATCCGTGCCTTATTCCTTCCCTATGGCGGAAAAAGGAATTTGCGGATTTTATTCGGGCTCCAAAATGTGACACGCTCAGTTATATCTAATCAGTTTAAACATCTCCTAACGTAAAACGGAGAACCTTTCCGCAACGCAAGCGGAACTCGAGAGAAAAGCTTATCTGTTCATTCTCCGAATCTACGCCTTTAAATTATGGCAGTTTCAGGATTATATATCGGATAAATATATTAGCATCACTATTTGAGCGTGTTCTGTAAGTAAGGAGATGTATGATTTCACACAAACTGGCATGGTGAATACAAACACGAATGGGATTTTGGCTTGAAGGGCTTCGTGTATTATAGAAAGGGATCATTATAGGTGATACTGTGAATTGTGCGTGTTAGTTCATCGGGATTTTTTGAATTTGTGTATTTTTCAAATATCCCTGCAGTCCATGCGTCATCATGAGCTTTTTCAATGCCTGTGTATAATGTCACCGTGACTTCCTTGTTTTTAAGCTGTGTGTCATTCATTTTGTATTCCTTAACAGTTCTACAATGTGCATTGTTTGAAATGCCTTACTTTTAACCCATATGTTTCATTAACAATAAATTTGAGCTCCTGAATTTGAAAATTATGTATTTTAAAATTTCTTGTTCCATTATATCGACAGAATTTAGTAAGCGTGTTGGTCAATAGTTCGATGGGTATGCATAAAATTTCATATACTACAGCCTGAAATTCATCTGCTAAATATTTAAATTAATCCATTTTCTACCTCACAGAGAACGTACTGCGGCTTCATTACAAAGACCATCCAGTTAATGATGTGATACAAATTAATTACTTCTAAACAAAAATACACTCTATATGCAAAGTACAGGGCTTATTAATATGCACTCTGGTGGTAGTGTAACAATCATTGTGTATTAAATTGTGATGCATCTCGTACTTAATACCTTCAGAACGCCAGTCATGTCTGACGTACAGTTTGGTCTTTTTATTAAGCTCCTTCCGGAGACGAGCCCTTGAAGAGTGGTTACACGGGAAATATTTGGGCTGTTCCCTCCACATTCTGTGTGCTTCACGACTTTCCTAAATGCTTTGGGGACTGTAGGTGGGGACACGACTGAATCAAAGATGTGGAATTCTGAACAGACTTCTGTCGTGCAGGAAGTAGGCTTCTATTTGATTGTTATGATCCTGTAACATGAAATGAAACAGAGTAGGTTCAAGCATTGTTCTCTTTGACCGTAAGAACTTAATATAAAAGGCCATTTGATGTCCCTCGTGATGTTGTTAACACGAAATAAAATTGGGGCATTCTTATCTCACTGACCAGAAGTGCATTCTGAGAAAGGAATGTAGATTTATTAGGGTCAGTCAAGTCGTGACGAGAGTACTTCTGATAAAACTCTCGGCACTGCTGACAAATTGGAATGCATTCTAGTGCAAAAGGGCAACCCGCGGTACAGTGAACATTACCCCTTTCTGTGCTACATACTTGTCGGTTTCGATTCTAAACCGAGAGGCCCGCTATAGTAGCCTGTCGCGATCACAAAGATTCTAAAAGCGACTCTGTGCTTAGTCACGTCTGCCTATCCGTTCGTCTGTCTGTTCAACTGGAACAACTCAGCTGGATGGATTTCCGAGAATTTTGATATTGGTGGTTCCTAAAATCTGTCTCAAAGTTTTTATAAACCTGACAACAATTACAGGAACTTAACTTGTGTTCCTACATACATTTACGACTACTGTGATTACTGACGTTAATACGGTTGTCTTTGTTGCCAAAATTACCGATGTTTGTATGGTTGTTATGGTTGCCTAGGTACCTTGGTTGCAGTGGTATGACATCGCCGTTGGTCTTCTGGTTACCTTGGTTTTCAGAGTTACAAATATTCCTATGATTGCCTTTGCTGCTGTGGTTTACCACGGTTACCAATGTTCTTCGCTCTGTGCACAATTACTATCTTGTTACTTACGTTACACGTTTTGCAAGGGCGGTACATGATCCACCAAAGAAATCACGCTTGTTCTGACACAACAACAACAACAATAACAATGACATTAATGATAATTAGGCACGCTCAAAGTGTTACGAAGAGCACCTATTAGCTTCATCATGTCTGTCTGTCCGTCCACATGGAACAACTCAGCTCCCACCGAATGGATTTTTGTGAAATTTTGTATTTGGGAATTTTTCGAAAATCTGTTCAATTCCTAGCCCACGTACATTTTAAATGCATTTTTATCCCTTCGTTGAGGAAGGATTACTAGCATATTTCTTTATAAACAGGGAAAAAAGTGCCCAAGTGTTTGGAGCAAATAAAGGAATATACCTATTGATCTTGAATACTTGTTTCTTACTGACGCAAATTTTGTGATATGAGAACACGAATTTATGTACTGACTTCCGTATTTATAAATGGTCCTTTTGAATTACACGAATGAAACAAGCTGAATTTTTAATTTCAAATATTTTGTCTTTTAAACTTAGGATATTCTCTGAATCCTAGTTGTTTGTAGGTCAACTCCGTGTACCACGCATTCTTACATTAAAATAATCTTAATTTTAACGTGTTTGATGTGGTTGAGATATTTAAACTTTGTTCGTTATGGGTTTCCGTAATTTAATCGAACGGTTTTCTGTCTGAGTTACGAAATCAGTTCTTGTAGAGAATTCAATGAATGTTCACGTAAAAAGGAGTGCATATTACATACGTGTACATTTAGTTGCTTTGGTAGAAACAAAAAGAAATTTTCAAAATGTTGGTGTCTATTTATTTTCTACCAAAATGCAAAAAAAAAGTCAGTGAATTCAGTTCCCGTTGTAAGATTTGAGGTTCTCGCGGGACTATTGATCTCTTTTCATGTACTTCAGCATGTGAGCTATTTGACAGTCAATATGGCGTCCTGTGTCAGAAGAAGTTAATGTGCTTCAGCGTCATGTATCGTCACGTTGCAGTCCAACTTTACTGTTAATATCTACAGCAGAAAACACTTTTTTATTTTTCACATTAATTGAAAATGTTTTGAATTATGTAGACTTTCACTTCTTTTAAACATTTTCTAATATTATGTAACATCATGTTTTGTTTGATGTAAATATCTTGTATCATAAATTGAGTCTCTTAAATTGGACCTAGTTATGATTGAATTTACTATGAATTAGAAGTTATGATTTTGCTCATTAATACCACAAGTAAGTTCACATAAGAATGTTCGGCATGTACTACCCAGTATGAGATTTATTCGACATGCTTTCATTAGCTGCAGACCCCACACGTGGCGACGGGTAGGTACAACATTACGATGTGATTTCGTTTATTCACTTTGTGCAAGGAAAGCAAATAATTTTACGCACAATATTCGAGGTAATTGCGGAAAATTCATTCAGTAGATTTGCTAAAATATTTATTTCTTTTTGAAAGGGGTAAGCACTACAAAGGTCGATGTGGTCAGAGCTGAGTTCTGTGGTTTCTCATAAGAAGAACGTGTTTAAAAATACTTCCTTTTCATTATTCTCACACAGACATATTGGCTGCAGGAACTTGTCGGTTGGGAGATAATTTTACATAACTCAGGGATTGATTGCTTAACATCAAAAGAATAGTTAGGTGGAAGTTCTGAAGCAGTAATCTGCTGGCGAATTAAACAGAGACCCCACATATAATTATTCCACTGCTCAGGAATGCAATAAGGGCGCTACATTGGAGAGAGAATCAGGAAGCTTATACTTGCGATTTTGTAGTGAAATTGGAAATAGTACACATGAATAAAATACTACATATTTGCAAATCGTAAATTACTCAGCTGACTTACTTATTGACTCGCTGGAAATAAGATTCCTTATATTCGACAATTCAAACACCGAATTCCACCTGTGTACCCAGTCTTAAACAAGTTCCTTCCCTATCTGGTATCTTTGTTGGGCAAATAAAAATGGGACATGTTTATTCCGGGTAGTCCGCTTTGTGACCTCAATATCATTCTACCGTTGCACCATATCCATTCTTCTTTACGTTTGTAGCAACTGTTAGTGTCATTCATTAACACACAATTCCGTCCAATTTTTACTCCAATTTTTTTCTAATAGTGAAGTATTTGTTGCTTCTTAATGTTACCATAAATGTTGGCGTGGCGGTAAGGATTACGTCATCTTGAGAAGAGGTAAGATTTTCTGAATACTACCCGGTGTATAAACCATCTCGTCTGAGATGTATTGTGTATTTACTCAGGCTGTCCATCTGCATATAAATATGGTAGTCTAAAATAAGCCGCGATTGTCTTCTAAGTACTATTACTTTTCTTCCTACTGCTCATCATTATTGCCGGTCCCAGTGGCCGCGCGGTCTAAGGCGTAGGTCTGCGGCCGCTTGCCTGCTGGGATTGTGGGTTCAAATTCCACTGGGGGCATGGAGGTATGTCGGTTGCGAGTGTTGTGTGTTGTCAGGTAGAGGTTGCGACGAGCTGATCACTCGTCCAGAGGAGTCCTACCGACTGTGGTTTGTCTGAGTGTGATAGTGAGTCCTCGTGAATGAGGAGGCCCTGATCCACTGGAGGCTGTTGCGCCGAAAAGAAACAAACTCATTATTATTGGTAATAATTTCGTCTCGTTTGACTTCATACAAACCTTTTAGTTGAACTACCGGGTTTTAATAACTGAAAGTCTTTCAACGAATTATCAAGTAAGTAATAGTTCCCCACTTCAATTTTTCAACCAACGAATGCACATATAATTTCAAATAAAACACTTTTAAAACACTTTAAAACACTTTAAAACACTCCGACATGTTTCAATCTTGTCAGATCATCATCAGGGAGCTTTGTTTCTTACTAAAGTTATATTACAGTATGCACAATTCAATTCGTATTCGTACGACGCACACCTAGCCACTGCTCTACAACACATTCCCACACAACATGATATGCTGCCACAACACCTCATTTGCAAATACGAATTGAATTGTGCATACTGTAATATAACTTTAGTAAGGAACAAAGCTCCCTGATGATGATCTGACATGATTGAAATATGTCGGAGTGTTTTAAACTGTTTTAAAAGTGTTTTATGTGAAATTATATGAGCATACGTTGGTTGAAGAATTGAAGTGATTCTTCGAAAATGCACGGTGCTACAATAAGATTTATAGTTTCCCACTACATTTTCTGTTAGAATAAAGTAAGGTTGCAAAAGAAATTTATGTGTTGGAAAATTTATTTGAGCCTAGTTCATGTTGATAGAAATAAATCCATTAGATATACGTGTTACTTATCTCTCTAATCCTTTAACCGTTAGGAAGGGTTGTTGATTGTTATTGTTTTCAATTATTAGGGTAAGCTTCATTCATGTGACCGACCCCGCAGTTTACAAAGGGTAGGATTGTATTTCAAGACATAGGCTTCAGTAAACTCCAAAACGCGTGTTTCGATATGTAGAGAGAAAAAGAAAATCTACTGAGCAAATTGTCGCATAGTAATATAAGTTATTAATGCTTTTATGAGAGAAGGTCTTCCAGAGAAATAGATATTTTCTATTGCAATTTGTACGTAGAAGGCTACATCAAAAGTCAATGGAGTAGCATTAAGTGGTTCGCGAACAACAATTTAGGAACCATTAATAAAATGGAACTTCTGTCCTTCCAAGAACATAATCGCTGTGAGCACTGAAGTGCCTTCACGCTGGCAAATTGAATATTACACCTACGGATTTGCAAGTGATCCCTCCTGCGTTTTTTATCGACCGGATTCACAATTTTTAATTAGAAGACCGGCACTCCACCCGGCGCACAGAGTGCAATGCAGATATCTCCCAAAAGGAGAGACACACTGCCTATGCCATACGACCGTGTATTGCCAGAAAAATTGAAAATGGGCGCTACGGCAAATCAGTTTTGCACACCGTCAAAAATGAATCTGACTTTCTGTGGCTAATTAGTGATTTCAACATAGTGACTGCTCGAGCGGGTGGCGGAACGGAGGATGTTATATTGCTGCCTGTTTTCAGTCAGGCCCAATACAACGAACAATTATGAACCAAAACAAGGAAATTAAATATGCTATGTAATGTATATAATATAGGATATAGGATGTTGGTCTGGAAACCTCAAAGGAAGACATCATTTCGGGCGGGTCTGTCTTGCAAGACAAAATTTTAAATCTATATTCGAAAAATGACGTGTAAGCTATTGATGTGATTATGTCAACTGCTTCATGTTAACGTGATATCCAAGGCTTTAATTAATATACGTGTATTTTTAATCTCATTATTGTTGATTTTCTAGACTATCTCTGTTGTCAAGTGTTCCGAACAAGACTGTTGGTCATACTCTTTATTTAATTTTCTATATATGCATTTATATTTTCCTCGTTTAATAACGTTTGCAGAAACTTAAACAGTACAAAACGTTTTATGCAATTGATAATTGGCAAGGATGGTGGAAGGAAGCTCTACTGGCATAATTTGAAATAGACTGATATCCTAATATTTCCCAGAACGGTCCGCCTATAACGATGTAAATCCTTTGGGAAGCCGGTCTTGAGGCAGATATTTGAACCGGCATCTTCCTGGTGCGCTAACCGCTCGCCTGCAACTTCCAGTGGAAATGCTTATTATGTCAGAGATTATGTCTCTCTCTCTCTCTTTTGTAAATTTCAATTCTGCACATATTAAATTGAGACCATATTTCTGCCTTTATACAAGGACTCTTAATTTCCCCTGTGATTACAGAAGATTAGACAGTGATGATCAATACTGCGAAAAGTGTGAGATTTTAGGGTATCGTTGCTATTTACATTAAAAATAGAGTATTCTTCGCTGTGGGTAGGCACTATATGCACCAATGCACAGGGTCACACCCGTGAAGCGTGGAGCCTTAAGTTAAACAGTAATACTGATGGTTGAAGTAAGCCTTCATGGAAATATGTTTATACTTACTTACTTACTTACTTACTTACTTACTCCATGGTGCAGAGTCCTTCTTGAGAAGCTAAGTGGTTTGCAGCTAGTCAAGAAATTCCCCGCATTTCACGGAACCCGAAAGTTCATTCCCGCACTTACAAGCGTCCGCCACTTGTCTCTATCCTGGGTCAGCTCAATCCAGTCCATATACCCACATCCCACCTCCTGGAGATCCATTCTAATATTATCCACCCATCTACGCCTAGGTCTCCTCAGTGGTCTCCTTCTCTCCGGTTTCCCCACCAAGATCCTATACACCCCCTCTCCTCACCCATACGCGCCACATGCCCAACCCATCTCATTATTCTCGATTTTATCACCCACACAATATTGGGTGAGGAGTACAAATCATTTAGCTCCTCGTTATGCAATATCCTCCATTCCCCCATTACCTCGTCCCTCCTAGGTCCAAATGTTCTCCTCAACACCATATTCTCAAACACCCTTAGCTTCCTTTCCTTCCGCAATGTCAACGACCAAGTTTCACACCCATTTAAAATAACAGGCAAAATATGTTCATAGTGAATTCAATAGCACATAGACTTAGGCAGGCCGGGTATTCGTTCTGTATTCAAACACGAAATGAGATACGATAGAGGAACGTGAAGGAACAGAACAGGCCGTTGGTGTAAAGGCGTTAATATTATTTCATAGAGATACGTCGTACTTTATATAAATCAATGTCATTACAAGTGAAATGATGTGGACAGTAATTATTTATTAATGATCACCCTAGCCATAGGAAAGAAATAAACATCAGGAATTTTGTGGCTGGTAGAACGGCGTAAGTAGGGACAGTTAAAACTCTATATACATATAGTATTTCGGAAATAAACGAGTCCGTGTCTATTTACATCAGTATTTGATATTATGTGTCTTCCATATTTGTCGGATTCGAAGTAGGTTTTCACTCTGCCTTCAATTGAAATCCACACTATTAGATTATTTAATGCTGGTGCATTAATTTGTACCAATTCCCGTACACTGTACCGTTAAAATAAGCACAATTACACCTTGTACTGAAACTACTTGAAAATAAGAAAATGTTTTGAAGCATGAGAGAGTTACAAGAAATTACAATGCTCAATTTTTGCATTTACTGCTCATTTAATACAGTTAAAACAAAGAATTGTAGTTTGATTATTGGTAGTTCGTGGATCACTTATTTAATTGTTGTCTTTAAATTAACTATACAATATTAAGTATAAAATTATAACCCTTTAAGGGCTTAAAGTGTCTATTTTATATAAGGCCTCAGTGCGTACCGCGATGTAAACAGTCTCCACATCGTTTATACAAAACCAGTCTGCTAAGGTTGTGTAAGACAAAGGCCGTTGTTTGTTGTGAGATACGTTCAAAGCACATAAACGCATGTGAGCACCATGTGAAATTTTTTTATGTTAAAGCCGGTGGTACGTAAAGTATTCGCTAGGCTCTAAAAGGTTGAACTAATTGCTTAATGTTATCAAAACATCTTCTGGACCTAACCTATATTCCACTAACTTAAATAATGCAGCTCTTGTTGTGTGATTATTTAGAGCCGTAAAATCTATCAGCCGAACGCAAATGAACGTCATGAATGAGTATGGCGCCGAACTTGCAGAGGGGGGCATCCAAAACCGAAGCCTTGGGGTAGAAGCGCTTCGATGTTTCAAGATTTATGCAATCACCCTAAGGGCCTGTACAGGCGACTTTCTTCGCACATGTAACAACAAGGAAGTGTCGAGTAGCCATCGCTTTCTTGCTAGACACAAAAACAAGTATCGTTGTGGGTGACTGACAGTGAAGAATGACCTCCAGCCAAGGGAGCCCCCTTGGGACATCCGTCGCCAGCAGGTGGATGTCTGAAAGATTGGGCGAGGAGAGAAATTACTCCAGTGGGAATAAACATGGACGTGGTCAGTCTTATTAAAGACAATTTATCCAAGTGCTGTTCATTTACAGGAAGAATACTGGTGTAAGAAACTAGAGACATCTTTGTTGGTTCTGAATTATTTTGACGACACCTTCTTTCCCTAAAAATGCATGAGACATTTACTTATTGAGATAGAGTATTTGAATATGCATGTCCAATTTCTCCAGAATATTTTATGTATGTGGCTTCGGTGGTCTAGGGGTAGCGTGCTGGCCTTTAGTACCCAAGTTTGCGGGTTCAAACCCGGCCGAAGCCGTCGGATTTTTAGAGCGAAAAAATCCTCAACACGCCTTCCTTCGTAGATTTACGGCATGTAAAGGATCCCTAAATTTAAGGAAGTGGAAGTCGGAATTTAGGCAAAATTCTCGCCCACAGTTCCACCTTTCGCTGCTAGGATCTCTCGCGTTCTTTGCGGACGGAGGCGCCTGGCGGCTAAAGTGGGAGCGTCTAAAGGTTGGGGAAAGCAATGGCAAACTACTCCCAAGAACTTGCCCAGGATGCAGTGTGCCAGAGCCATACCGGTCACATGACTGGGCTCTGGTTCCTGCCAAGCCCGGCCTTCAAGGCTGAATAATAATGAATGAATGAATTTGATGTATATTGATTCAATTTAGGAGTATTTATCAAAAGAGTGCATTTCGGGGAGTTTAATATTTTGTCGGAGAAATGTGATGAAGTTTGAAACCTGTCCACTTCTGGGATCTCACGCAGCGTACATTGGTATTCCGAACAGACATTTCGGCGACAACCTACTTGTTCTATCTTCAAGGATCAGGTAGTCCAAGGAATACTTGACCCTTGAAGATGGGAACGATAGGTTGTCCCGAAATGTCGTTGCGGCAGTACCAATGTGCGCTGCGTGAGATCCCAGAAGAGCGCACATCTCGTTTTCACCGCGCCGGTAGTCTGAAATCACTAATGAAAAAGTAAGGTTACATTTTTTTTAATAATGTGGATAACCCGTAGTGTATATGGACATAAGAAAAAGTATTTGATTTTCAAAAAGAATAAAATATTAGTTCCCATACATGTCTAGGTACGTCACTATACGATGTATTACTGATATACTGAACTTTCATAAAGCTACTTTTGAATAAAAATTCCTGTAGAGAAACAAGGATATTACGAATTGCTGAATTTGTGCAGTAATGTCTTTGGCGTGATGAGGATGTCAAAATCGGACTTCATTTTTTAATAAAAAATGTGTATACCTATATGTTGAGGAATGCAAAATCTTAAGCACAGATTTCGCGAATTAGATGTAGCTAATTTCCAACTATGATTATACTTTGTACTGTCGTATATCTGTGGATAATTTAGCGTACGCTCTCTTTGTGCTGTTTGAGATTTATCAAGATTATAATCGTATTTATGTATTGTTAATTTATATCTGTTAGCAGATAAATTCTGCATTCAGCTACTACTTTTTATAGGGTTTAACGGCACAGAACATTCGCACAGTGTAGGCTACAAAGTTTTTAATATAACCATATCAATATATTGTTCAGGAAAGTTAAATTGTTTATTACTGAATTACGATTAATGTGCAAACATGAATACGATTGTAAGCAGCTTTGAAGGGCGCAAAACGGTTAATGTTCTGACATATTTGCGAGAATTAAATACGGGAAACATTATTTGTGTCATAATGTTAAATACTGAACAAAATGGGTTTAAAATACTTCAATTAAACTAATCGTATTATTTTTGCATAATGTGCCTAATGTAGGCGCTTAGTGGAGAACGTATAGACTTGTCTTGAGAGCAATGAACCCTTCTTGATTTTGATGAACAACTGAAATTGAGAAAGTACTTGCACATGTTCTCTTTCTGATTTGATTCCCTGTCTAACACGTGAGGATAAAGTATACAAAACTGTGATTTAATCCGTTTTGCGGCCGTGCTACTAGGTCTCTCTCTCTCTCTGTGAGGGAAGGTAAAAACTTTGTACTAAGACAGAGTGTTAAAGAAAATATTTGGACCTATGAGAGGGGAAGATAGAGGAAGATGGAGAATGTCACTCAGTGAAGAGGTACTAGGTATAATCTGTGCTTTACGTCAGATATTACTGGAATATGGTTTCAAGTAGAACGAGAGAGCTGGATCCTGTCGCGCGCATGAAATAGTCTAATCCCAATACTGAGCAACTTTCGGCACCCTTGGAAGTCATACACATTTCGATTTACCGCCACCCTCGATGTATCGTCACAGAATAACGTGAATAACACCGGCGCAATTTCGATGTGTGAGTGTTTTCCAGTCATGTGTATCTTTTTTTTTTTTCAAAAACTCAGGCGGGAACACTAAACAGAATATTAAATAAAATGGTTTTGAGAGTATGGACTGAATTTTCCTGGCTCCAGGGGGCTCATAGAAAGACTGTAATTGAATTTATTTTTCCAAAGAACATATGAAATGTCTCTACTAGCTGAACTACTATTAGGTGGTCGTGAGAGATTCTTCTCCATGCAGTTGTTTGAAACAGCGTTGTTAAAAAACCAAAATCTTTGCGAAAGATTCTGGCACTTTTTTGCACCGTCTGTAAGACATTGTCTTAGTATATTTGCTCTATTTATTGACAATTAAAATTTACAAATTTTGCAGTACCTTAGTGTGTAATCTATCCTATTTAGTGCCCTTGGTGGGACTGAGTTGCACTCAGTTTGCGTGGTTACCATGGCTTCCATGGTTATAGGGTCTCTATTGAAAACAGCTGACCACAAGAGACACTTACTGTAGCCACACTGGATGCCTCTAACCCGATTCATGGTATTAACACTCGGTTTGCTTTCAGTGTCCGATAGGTGGCAATAACACTTGGTTTTTGAATGAAGTCGCTCGCGTGTTGCAGTTAACGCGAGTATTACGTTCGGCCAGTTACAAGATTTTTTTGTAATCCTATTCGCCTTTTCTCTTTGTCATACTATTATCCTTACACTTTGTGGAGTATGTCTGAGGTGGTGGTAGTGGTGGTGGCGGCGGCGGCGGTAGTAGTAGTAGTAGTAGTAATAGTAGTAGTATGGAATTTAAAGTTCATTTTTTGTCCCATGAAATGCTATCAGCTCGAAACTGAGGAGACGAAGTCATCATGCTGTTACTGCAGATAGCTTGCGAATTTGCTATAGTTCTTGCAGTACTGTTTTTGGTTGTTTTAGAAGAGCAACATCAATAACACCAATGTTGGAGAACCTAAATCACATTATTAATGTTATCATTATTCTTTTTATTATTATTATTATTATTATTATTAATTGATGGACCATGTTAAGCCTGCGCTTTAATAAATTTATTATTTTTTTATGTTTATGTGACCGTGCATCATTGATACAATAATATAAACAGCCAAATAGACGCAACAATAATAATTTTATTGATAATTACAATCAGCTTAGAATGTTTCGGGCGATAATTTTGCCCATCCTCAGGAGCACTAGAATGTGTTTACAGCTTGTGGTATAATGCACCGGCGATGCTGCCTGTTAGTGTCACCAGCAGGCATCTTCGCCAGTACATTATAACACAAGCTGTAAACACGCTGTAGTGCTGCCGAGGATGGGCGAAATTATCGCCCGAAACATTCTGAGCTGATTGTAATTATCAATAAATTTTTTATTTTTGCATCTAGTTGGCTGTTTATATTATAGTATAATTATTTTATCCACATACCTACATTCACAGCAATTTAGCTGGTTCTCTAAAGAGTACCGGTCTCACTGACCGACCACTTCTTAATCACTCTTCTGCCAAAGCCTTTCTGACAATGCAGCTTGCATTTCATGTATTATTATTATTATTATTATTATTATTATTATTATTATTATAAGATA
>Ga0123355_10009546_pt1 | contig 14774 bp, 10 predicted proteins | sample TergutEmb28metaG_3_FD_89872 | JGI IMG/M metagenome (GOLD analysis project Ga0123355, IMG submission 89872) | Embiratermes neotenicus P1 segment gut microbial communities from Petit-Saut dam, French Guiana - Emb289 P1 | ecosystem: Host-associated > Arthropoda: Insects > Digestive system > Gut ...
ATCGCATCTGCTTTAACTGAGATTAAAAATTCTAAACCAAAAATAACCAATCAAGAATTAATAACCTCTGGCTTTAATATTGGTAAAGACATTATGGGGTCAATGGTTAATACTTTAGTTTTGGCATATACCGGAACAGCCTTAGCTACTATTTTAATCTTTGTTGGTTTTGAAATGAGTGTTAGTGAAATTCTTAATTTAGAATCAATTGCAACAGAAATCATTCGCGCGATTTCTGGAAGTATTGGTCTTCTATCAACAATCCCTTTTACGGTATTTGCTTTTATCATGATTAATAAAAAGGAGGTTAAAAATGCTAAAAAAATCAAAAATCATAAAACTAATTAGTTATTTATTAATTTTAATTATCTTATTAACACCTTTTAAAGTTTTAGCCTGTCCTCACGTTGATGAACAAGGTCGATTACACTTTGCTTTTTACAATGAAGATTGGACAATTGTTACTAAAATGTATCCCCAACGACTTCATCTCTTTAGCCAGGAAGTTTCAATGGATGATTCAACTCATTTATATAGTGAAAGCTTTGGTTTCCCAATTGTTAAAAGCCGTGAAGCTCACCTCTCAATGTACGCTTTATTTGATGAGATGTTTATTAATATGTCAAACGAACAGTGGCAACAAGTTGGAAGCTTAGAACTTACTACAACAGTTGAAAACATTGACAGAATGTTAGTTAATGGCACTAATTTTAATTTAAATATCGGTCTAACCAATACTTTCCAAAACTCGGTTAGAAACTTAGCTCATGATATTTACGAAAAATATTTTAATATCCATGCTCGAAGATTAAATGATCTTACTAATCGTAACAGTGATTATTTTATTAGAACTAACCGAATGATTACTCAAAGAAATTTAGAATTAGTAGTTCCAGAAATATTGCAAATAACTGCCGAAAAAACCACAATCAATGATAACTGGGAAACCAATGAAATTCAAGTAAATCAACTACATGATCCTATTGAAATACAAATCTATGCTAACCAAAGAAATCATGAAGTTGTTGCAATTAATTTGAATCAAGAATTAAATTCGAACAATCTAATTGAAGTAGCTTTTGATGAAGTAAATCAAAGATATTTTTTTGAAATTGAAGAACCAGGTATTTTTGCTTTAATTAATACTAATTTTAACACCGAGCTTTTTGATTATGAATTTCCGGAAGATGAAGAAAATGATGCAACCATTCCTTTAGAAGAAGAATACAGCAATATTAGTAACTTATTCATTATCATTCCCTCTGTTATTCTTATCTTAGTCTTTTTATTTTTAATTTATCAAACTGTTAAATCAATTAAAAATAGTAGTCGTTAAGAAAAGCCTTTTAATAAGGGCTTTTTTTATATTAATTTTTAATTGAATTTTAGTTTTAGAAATGCTAGTATAGATACCATTAGAAAAAAGGTGTATAAATATGCTCGAATCACTAAAAAACTTTATTAAAAGACCAAAACCGAAACTACCTAATGATTTAAAATCCAACGAAACAAAACAAATAAATCCAACCCCAGAAATCATTTTGTTAGATCAAACAACAAAGCCGACTCTAACAATTATCGAAATGACAAGTAACAGTATTAAAGTTATTCCATCAGGTGGTGATGGAACAGGTAAATATGAAATTGGTAAATCAACCGATGCTTCTTTATCTAATATAAAATGGAATACCGACATCAAAAAAAATGAAGATGCTAGCTTCACTCTAAATAATTTAGAAGCAGATACTAAATACTGGTTAAGAGTTGAGAAAGTTACAGATGGCGTTTATTTAAAATCACGTATTGGTACAGTAGAGGCTCAAACTCCCCCACTAATAAAAGAAAAAGTAATTAAAGAATTTCAAACAGAAGTTATCTTATCAGCAATTACTGGTAAAATATCAAATACTAATCTTCATGAATTATATGAACTACATCGTTTTGTTTTTAACGATCAAAGCATTAATACAGCGGAGGCCATTGATGCTAGATGGGATCTATTAAGGGAACATATCTTCAAATTATATCCTCAACTAGATGGTGCCACTTATGATGCCAATTTGGAAACTAGTCATGAAGCATGGAATAAAGCCTACGAAATCATTCACGGCAACCTTTTACCAATTTGCCAAATATTTGAGACTTTAGATAAGCATCCAGAAAAACAACTATTGTATTACAATAGTTATAAAAGAAGCTTAAGACACTGGAATGGAGCCCCTATTGTCCATTTTAGCTTTACAGATGTTAAAACCGGTGAAAAAATCACTTTAGCTGAATGTTTTAATAATAAGGAAGTATCCGAATATTTAGGCGGCCCTTGTTATAAAGAAATTGAAGCTGCTATCAAAGATTTTGATATCTTATGGCAAATCGAAAATGAGCAAATAGACCCTCTTGTTCAGACTCTTGAAGAAGTCCAAACTGAATATCAAAGATTATTAACAGAAGGCACCCATTCTTCTAAAATAAATGAAGCAATGATGGAACTATTTAAAGTTCAAAATAAAAGATTATAAAAAAAGAAACAAATTGTTTCTTTTTTATTTTAGTTTTTATCGACAAACGAATCCGTCGCCAACTAAATCTGCTCTGATTTCATCATAAGTCAAATCATCTGGAAAATTTAATGCATCGACTGCTTCGTCTGACGCACGAGCAACATTTACTTCAACAGTAACAGTTGCTGATGATGCTGTAATATCTGTGCTACATTCAACGCCTTCGAAATCAAATTCATCACATGCTGCTGCAAACATCATTTCAATAAATGCATAGTCTTCTTCTTCAATAGTTTCATCACCGAAACTTACTTCAGAAATCATTTTGATAGTTCTAAGTTCATCATTTCTAAATGTTGAATCAACAGTGATTTTCATTCCGTCTTCTTCTAATACACATGATAGAGTTCTTTCGTTTGAACTACACCCAGTTAACATTACTACTGAGATAAGCATTAGACCAAATGTCATTAAAGTTTTTTTCATTTCTACCTCTCCTCTATTTTCTAGGATATCACAATTAATCGAAAATGTACAAACACTTTTTTTTAAAATTTAAAAGATTCAGTATCACTGAATCTTATTCTTCTGAATTTTGCTCTTCTGGTTCGGTTTCAGATTGAACTGGTGGTGGATTATTTACATTACTAGATCGGTTTATCACCTGAATTGTTAATCTTGTTTGAATAATAACTAATTCATTTTGATGGATACTTTGACCAACTACCGTTCCATTAGCCGCATTTGGATTATATAGTGAATCACCTGGATTAACATGCTGAATTGTTACATCAATTCCTCTTGCTCTTGCCCATGCCTCTGCTTGATAAGCAGATTGACCAGTTAGGCTCGGCATTAGTTCTAAACGATCACCACTTCTTAATCCACGGCCTAATGGTCTTGGTTCAAATGGATTGTTAACTGAGAAATCAATTGTTTTAATTAGTTCTCTTTCAGCTAAGCCCAAATTCACTTTTTTACCTTGAATAATCTCATCTAAGCTATCTTGAAAATAACCTAAAGCCCAAGTATGACTTCTTGCTCTTGGTAAGAAAACTCTTAAGTCATAAACTTCTAAAACCATTCTTTCTACCGCAAAGACAGGATTATCATCACGCATATTTCGAATAATACCCATCCCAACATTATAAAGTGATAAAATTTGGTTAGTACTCATATTAGTATCAATATTTTGACCTAAAATATTAAGAATATCCACAACATCACTAATGCTACGAAGGTTTCTTGCTTCACTAGCAATTGCCATAATTAATTGTTGTTGGTGGCGATTACGTGCTGCATCACCATCTCTAAATTGATAACGATTTCTTGCGTATGCCAAGGCTTGCTCACCATTTAATCTTTGTTCCCCAGGAGTAATCCAAACGGTGTGTTCTCCCCAACGACGTTTCGAATCTTGTTCACATAAACGATCTCCACAATCATGCCCTTTATTCATTCTAAAATCAGGAGCTTCAACATCAACAGTTACCCCACCTAAGGCTTCAACTAAATCAACAAAACCAAAGAAGTCAATTTTAACATAGAAGTCAATTGGAATTCCCATTAATTTTTCGATCGTATCAATTGCGCAGCCCATTCGGCTAGCTGATGAATTTATTTTTTGAAAATTATTATTAAAACAGGTTATTTGAACATATAAATCTCTTGGAATACTAAACATTGTTGCCGCTAAAGTTTGGGGATTATATGTTAATAACATTAAGACATTACCATTAGGAATATTAGCATCTACCCCAACAATTAATACGGTAAATGGTTCAGTAAGAGTACGATCATTACCTAAGGCATCATTATCAAACTCCATTGAATAATCAAATAAAACATTTAAATTTTCAATAATTTCTTCTAGACTCTCAATATTTCCAAACATTGCTCGGTAATTACTTGGAAAAAAAGCTCCTTCAATCTTACCTTCTGCTAAATCAGCAATCATTTCAAAATAATCATCAAATAAAATAATTTCATTTGCGCTAAGAGCTTCGGCTTCAATTAATCTTAAAGCTAAAACATGCCCAGCAATATCCTCTTCATCAGCAATCATCCCAATACGGCTTGCTTCATCAATCTCACTACCATTTAAGACAATTAAGTTAGTTGTTATAGTTACTCTATTGGTGTTTAATCCACCTAATTCGTCATAAATTCGATTAATAAAACTTGAACCTAAGCTAAAGACTGGTACTAATAAAATCATAAAAATTGAAAAACACATTAAAGCTAAATATCGCTTTGAAAATAAACAAACCAATCCTAATATAAAATAAGTAAAACCTACGATATAAAAGAAAACTAAGACTAGAATTCTAATTAAAGTCTCAACATCTTTTAAAAGTAATAAACTATGAGTAAAAAAACCTAAAGCAACTGCATAGCTGATTAAAGCCACTAAATAGACCATTAATAATCCTTTATTACTTCTTTTTAGTTTATTTAAAAAACCCTTCATTTAAAACACATCTTTTCTTAACCCCTAGTATTCAATATTATACAATATTATGTGCTAGAGCACAAATTATATTATTCGCCATTTGACGTTTTTGAACCCTTATGTTATAATGGCTATTAGTTTTAATCAAGGGACTCCTTTGTTTTAGAAGGAATCTCTTTTTTTGTGAAAGAGAGTCATTATGAAATTTAATGCATTAAAAATAAATGAAGAATTAAAAAAGTCTTTAACTGAGATTGGTTTTGATGAAATGATGCCAATTCAAGAAGCAACTATTGAGACGATTTTAGAAGGGGTTAATGTTATTGGTGAAGCTGATACCGGAACTGGTAAAACGGCTGCTTTTGTCGTACCATTACTTAATAACATTAATTTCAAACAAAGAAATGCTCAAGCCTTAATCGTTACTCCAACTAGAGAATTAGCAATTCAAATTGTTAATGAGATTAAAAAGATTGGTAAACCTTTAAAACCATCAATTACAACCCTAGTTGGTGGTATGTCAATTAGAGACCAAGTTAAAGAACTAAAAATGAATCCAACCATCATTGTTGGAACTCTAGGACGTATTAATGATCATTTAAGAAATAAAAAACTAGATTTAAGTAATATTAAATACTTTGTTTTAGATGAAGCTGATGAAATGTTAAAAGAAGGCTTTAAAGATGATATTACCGCAATTAATAATGAATTACCAAAAGATAAACAAACCCTTTTATTTAGCGCAACCATTTCTAAGCCGATTTTAGCCCTATCCAAAACAATTATGGATGATTATCAGTTTATTAGTGTTAAAGATGAAGATTCAACTTCAGTTAACATTGATCAATATTATATTATTATGAAAGAAAATCAAAAATTTGCTAGTTTAACTAAACTATTAGATTTTGAAAAACCAACCTCAGCAATTATCTTTGGTCGTACTAAAAGACGTGTTGATGAATTAAATGAAGCCTTAAATAAATGTGGTTATAAATCAGTTGGAATTCATGGTGATTTATCTCAAGCCCAAAGAAATGCAGTTATGAAAAAATTTAGAGAACATCAAATTAATATCTTAGTCGCAACTGATGTTGCTGCCAGAGGGATTGATATCAGTGATATTACTCATGTTTATAACTTTGATTTACCTCAAGAGCCTGAATTCTATATTCACCGTATTGGTCGAACTGGTCGAGCTAAAAAATTAGGAACATCATACTCATTTATTAAAGAGTCAGAATTAGAACATATTCGAAAAATTGAAAAGCTTGAACATGTTAAGATTAATGAAAAAAGATTACCTAATTACGATGAAATGGCAAACATTCGAAATAACTATATTAACGAAGTTATTAAAAAAAGATTAGGCGAAATCGATGCTACGCAAACCAAAGGCTTTGCTAAAGAACTAATCGAAGAATACGGTGCTGAAAAACTAGTCTCAGTCCTTATTGAATCATTATCTAAAAAAACTGATATTAGTAAAATTTCTTTAACCGGTGAACCACCAGTTGTTACTAAAAAGAAATCATCAAATAGAAACAACTATTTCGCTAATAAAAGAATGGATAAAAAAGTTAACTCAGATAAGAAACGTAAATTCTATCCAAAAAAACAAGACAGTAAATTCAACAAAAAACGTGGAAGATAGAAAAAAGGAATGGCAAACCATTCTTTTTTTATTTAAGTTTAAATTATACAAAAAATAAATTCGAATAAATTATAACAATTACTTGGCGTTGATTTTTCATTATAAAAAACATTTTGTAAAATCTTCCTAAAAAAATAAATTTTAAATTGTGAAATAATAAAAAAACGGGTATAATATAAAATACGGCGGAGGTAAAAATGAATATTGAATATTGGAAAAAATTTAAAGGAGAGCACTGGAAAAATAAGATTGATGTTGCTGATTTTATTGAAAAAAACTATCAAGAATATTTAGGTGATGATAGTTTTTTAGCTAAAATCTCAGATAAGACTCAAAAAGTATGGGATATTACTTCCCACTTAATTAACGAAGAAATAAAATCTAAAATGGTTAAAGTTGAAATGAATGAAGTTGCTGGCATTGATAATTTTTTGCCTGGCTATATTGATCAAAATAATGAAGTTATTGTCGGTCTTCAAACTGATGAACCATTAAAAAGAATTATTCATCCTTATGGTGGCGTTCGAGCTGTTGAAAATGCTTTAGGTGCTTATGGTTTAAAATTAAATCAAGAAATTAAAAATGTTTTTGAAAAACATCGTAAAGATCATAATCAAGGTGTTTTTGATGTTTATACTGATGAGATGAAAATTGCTCGTTCTAACGGTTTATTAACCGGTCTTCCTGATGCTTATGGTCGCGGTCGTATTATTGGCGATTACCGAAGAGTAGCACTCTATGGTATTGATTTTTTAATTGAAGAAAAAGAAAAAGATTTACAGGTATATATTGAAGATCTCAGAGGTTTTAATATTCAGTTAAGAGAAAATATTGCAGAACAAATTAGAGCTTTAAGAGCAATGAAAAAAATGGCTCAATCTTATGGTTATGATATTTCAGAACCAGCTACTAATGCAACTGAAGCAGTTCAGTGGCTCTATTTTGCATACCTAGCAGGTGTTAAAGAAAATAACGGAGCTGCTATGAGTTTAGGTAGGGTTTCAACATTCTTAGATATCTACATTGAAAGAGATCTTAGCGAAGGCATTCTCACCGAAGAAACAGCTCAAGAATTAATCGATCAATTTGTGATTAAATTAAGATTAGTTAGACACTTAAGAACTCCTGAATATGACAAGTTATTTGCAGGAGATCCAACTTGGGTTACTGAAGCAATTGGTGGTATGTCATCTGATAACAAAAGTCTTGTAACTAAAAGCTCATATCGCTTTATTCATACCTTAGAAAATCTAGACCCATCTCCAGAACCAAATATTACAATTTTATGGAGTGAACATTTACCAGAAAACTTCAAAAGATATTGTGCTTTAATGTCAATTAAAACTGCAGCTCTTCAGTACGAAAATGATGATTTAATGCGTAACATTTATGGTAGTGATTATGCTATTGCTTGTTGCGTTTCTGCAATGACTTTAGGTAAACAAATGCAGTATTTTGGTGCTAGATGTAATTTAGCTAAGGCCCTTCTCTATTCTTTAAATGGCGGTTATGATGAATTATCCGGTGATAAAGTCATGGATAACTTAGAAATAAATCAATCAGAAATTCTGGAATATGATAAAGTTATTGCAGATTTTAATGTTGTTATTAATCGTTTAACCAAACTTTATGCTAATACTATGAACGTTATCCATTATATGCATGATAAATATGCTTATGAATCTGCTTTAATGGCGCTTCATAATAGCCATGTTGAAAGATTAATGGCCTTTGGGGTCGCTGGTCTATCAGTAGTTGTCGATTCTTTATCAGCCATTAAATACGCTGAAGTTAAACCAATCCGTAACCAAGAAGGAAAAATCATTGATTTTGAAATTAATGGGGACTATCCTAAATATGGTAATGACGATGATCGTGCAGATGAAATCGCAGTTAAAGTCTTAAAAGTATTCTCTGAAGAATTAAAGAAGCACCCTCTTCATTTAGACGCTAAACATACCTTATCAGTTTTAACAATTACTTCAAATGTGGTTTATGGAGATGCTACTGGTAATACTCCGGATGGACGTAAAGCTGGAACACCTTTTGCACCTGGTGCTAATCCTATGCATTGTCGCGATAACTGTGGTGCTCTAGCCTCTTTAAATACAGTAGCTAAATTACCATATGAATCAATCTGTGAAGATGGTATCTCAAATACTTTTACAATTAATAATTCAGCTCTCGGTAAAGATATTGACCATCAAGTAACTAATCTTGTTTCATTATTAAACGGTTACTTTAAACAAGGTGCTCATCACTTAAATGTTAACGTTTTAAATAAAGAAGCTTTAATTGATGCAATGAATAACCCAGAGAAATATCCAAGCTTAACGATTCGAGTCAGTGGATATGCGGTTAACTTTAACCGATTAACAAAAAACCTTCAAGAAGAAGTAATCTCGAGAACCTTTCACGAGAGTATCTAATGAAAGTAGCAAAAATTGAAAGTCTAGGTATGGTTGATGGACCAGGAATTAGAACCATTATCTTTACTAGTGGATGTCCTCTAAGATGTTTGTATTGTCATAATCCCGAAATGTGGAACGCAAATAAATCCGACCAAGACTATTCAGTAGAAACATTAATAGCTACCTTAAAAAGATATCAAGCTTATTACGAAACATCAGGTGGTGGCGTTACTTTCTCAGGCGGTGAACCTTTATTTCAAGAAGAGTTAATCGAAGTTTTAAAAGCTTGTCAAAATGAAAAAATTCATACCGCAATCGATACATGTGGTCACTTTAAAGATTTAAAAACCGCTGAGGAAATCACTAAGAATGCTGATTTAATCATTTTAGATATTAAACATACTAATTATGATGAATACTTTAAACTTACCGGTCAACCAATGGATCAATTATTTGAGTATATTAAAATTTTAAATAAACTTAATAAAGATATCTGGATTCGTAGTGTTATTATTCCTAATTATAATGATACTCCGGATTATATTAAATCTCTTACTGAGTTTGTTAAACAAATTAATAATGTAACTAAGATCGAGTTGTTAGGCTATCATAATCTAGCCGATGACAAATATCAAAAGCTAGCTATTAATAATCCACTAAAAGGAACACCAAATATGGATGGATTAAAATTAAAAGAATTAGAATCATTATTAAAATAAAAAGCACCCAAAGGTGTTTTTTAATGATATAATATTTGAGGAAAAATAAAGATTGAGGTATAGAATGGATTTATTAAAATTACAAAAAGAAGTTTATCAAAATAAAGTTGATAAAGGATTTAATATAACGGATGTTTATAAAGAATTCTGTTATCTATATGGCGAAGTTGGTGAAGCGCTTGAAGCTTATAACAAGAAAAAGAATGACTTAGGTGAAGAATTAGCTGATGTTGCCATCTATCTTCTTGGACTAAGTGAAATACTTAATATTGATTTAGCAAAAGAGATTGAGGCTAAGGTTGTTAAGAATAAAAAGCGCACCTATAAAAATATTAATGGTGTTAATTTAAAAACTAATGATTAAAAAAAGAATCAATAAGATTCTTTTTTATTATTCAACAGTTACTGATTTAGCGAGGTTTTTTGGTTGATCAATATTACAACCACGTAATTTAGCCGTTTCATAGGCAATCATTTGCAAAGGAATAATGGCTAAGATTGGTTGTAAAATTTTATGAACAACCGGTATGATAATTTGTTTATCAAAAACATCTGTATTTTGAGCAGTGTCTTGACTATTAATTAAAATAATTTTAGCTCCTCTTGATTTAACCTCTTTGATATTACTCATAGTTTTTTCTTGAATATCAGGATTTGTAATAATCCCGAATACCGGAATTCCTTCTTCTATTAAAGAAATTGTGCCATGTTTTAATTCACCAGCAGGATAAGCTTCACTATGAATATATGATATTTCTTTAAGTTTTAAAGAGCCTTCTAGAGCTAAAGCATAATCCACTCCCCGACCAATGAAAAAAAGATTATTATGCTTGTAAATATCATTAGCAATTTCTTGATAAAGACTTCGATTATTTAAGAGCTGTTCCATTAGAGTTGGAATTTTTTTAATATCATTAAAGATTTCTGCATGTTTATCTAAAATTTCTTTCTTATTAGCAATTGATAATGTAATTAAAGATAACATTGTTATCTGAGCTAAATAAGCTTTTGTTGTAGCAACGGCTATTTCATTCCCTGCTTTAGTATATAAAACTATATCAGCTTGACGAGCAATACTACTTTCAACAACATTAATAATTCCTAAGGTATCAACTTTTTGACCTTTAGCAATCTTAATAGCTGCTAATGTATCAGCTGTTTCTCCAGATTGTGAAATAACAATCACCAAAGTTTTTTTGTTTAAAAAGTTTTTCTTATAACGAAATTCACTAGCAATCTCAATTTCAACAGGAATATCAGCATATTCTTCTAGAATGGTTTTTCCAACCAAACCGGTATGATAAGCACTTCCACATGCAACAATATGCAACTTTTCGTATTTGGTAAAATCCGGCATAAGAGCCATTAAACTTTCTAGTTCTTTTTCGGTATATGCTTCGGTAGTATTCTTAAATACAATTGGTTGCTCCATCATTTCTTTAAGCATGAAATGTTCATAGCCTTTTTTTTGAATATCTTCTAATTTACCACTGAATTCATTAATTGATTTTTCGATTATTTGACTATTTTGATTAAAGCAGGTTATTTTATCCTTAGTTATTTCAGCATATTCAAAATCTTCTAAAAGTAAGTATTTATTGGTAAATTGAAGGATTGCTGGTACGTCACTAGCTAAATAATTTTCTTCTTTACCTAAGGCAATTATTAAAGGACTGTCTTTTTTTATGGCGTATAGCTTATTTGGCTCATTCTTAATGATAAGTCCAATTGCATATGCTCCTTTAACTTGTTCAAAAAAGCACTTAATAGTTTGATGAATATCTTTAGTTTGTTGATATAAATCTTCGATTAGTATACAAGCCACTTCAGTATCAGTCTCTGATTTAAATTCATAGCCTTTTTGAACTAATTCTTGCTTCAATTCATAGTAGTTTTCAATTATCCCATTATGAACAATCGTTATCTCACTATAACTATGAGGATGAGAATTAATTTGATTAGGCACTCCATGAGTCGCCCATCTTGTATGACCAATACCTAAGTTGGATTTTTCTTGATCATCAATGATTTTTTCTAAGTCTTCTATTTTTCCTTTACATTTAATAATTTTAATTTCTTGAGTTTCTAGAAAAGCAATCCCGGCCGAATCATAGCCTCGGTATTCTAATCTTTTTAAGCCGTCAATTAAAACTGGTAAAGCCTGTTTTTCTTTACCGATATAACCAACAATTCCACACATAATTTTGTCCTCCTATATATGCATAATAAAAATATGTGTGATATTTTCTTTGTTACAATATTAATTTTGCTTTTTAAAAATATCTTTACGATTCACTTTTCGTTGCAGCATCCGCCGAATATTTCGATAACTGCATCCTCGTCACCAATTAATTGGCCTGGCGCTAATTATAAATTACACCTTTCTTAAACTATTTATAATTTTCTACATTTATTATATGAAACTTGATATGTTTTTGTCAAATAGCATAATAAAAAACCCTTACAAAAGGGTTTTAAGTTCTTATTGGTGACCCGTACGGGATTCGAACCCATGAATGCATGCGTGAAAGGCATGTGAGTTAAGCCACTTCTCCAACGGGCCAATAAAAATGGTGGGCTTGAATGGACTCGAACCATCGACCTCACCCTTATCAGGGGTGCGCTCTAACCAGCTGAGCTACAAGCCCGTATAAATTTTATTTCCTTTGAATAGTCAAAAAAAATAAACTACTTATACATTATAACATAAAAACGCTAAATTTCTAGCCTTTTTTGCACAATTTATATATTTTATTCTGATAACTAAAAAAAACAATAATATTTAACTCAAAAACTGTCAAAGAAGTGCCAAAATATCACAAAAAAAGGCTTTCGCCTTATCTTGATATTCTTACTAAATCAATTGGTATTAAATCGTATATTTCTTCACCATTAATGGTTGTTCCTTCAATAATAAAATATAAGCCTTCTGCGTTAGCAATTTGACTAACAGATTCTAGTCTTGCAAAAGCACCTTCTCTTGCCGGCTCTACCAGATTAAAGACACTTGTATGTTGAAGTAAAGCTCTTAATGAGAAGCCTTCTTCATCTGAACCAGTAATCATAATTAAAGGATACATTTCTAAACCACGACGAATATAGTAACCAATAATAAAGTTTGACATAATTACATCTTCTTCTTGAATATAAGTGATATGACTACCAACAAAGAGATGAGTATCATGATTAATTGATATCGCACCATTAATGATACTAACAAACTGACCTCTTCCAGTAAAAGTGTAAGTGTGATTATTTCTTACTAGGTAGTTACTAAACCATAATAGGATTGCCACTATAATTAATAAACCAACGATTATTAAATGTCTAGAATTAATAATCTTTTTAAAGATTTCTTTAACTCTCATCATCTTCTTCGTTTTCTTCTTCTCTTTCAACTATACCACCTCGGTTATCAAGAGTAATTATTAAGTTTTGTCCATCAATTATTTCACCTTGATTAATTGATAAACTTCTTACTCTCCCATGTCCATTAATAGTATAAGGTAAATTAGCCATATTTGCAAACGTTATTATCTCACTACGACTCCAACCAATTGCGTTTGGCATCGTTATTTCATGACTATTAGTTTTTAAGAATACTTTAGTTCCAGTAACCACTGAAACATTTCTTCTTGGGAATTGATTAATTATTACATCACCATTACCAATGATGACGGGAACCAATCCTTCTGCTTCTAAAATTTCTGTAACTGATTCTAATGAACGGTTAACATAGTTTTCTAAAGCAACGATTTTTGTTTCATCAACATCTGAAGGACGATCTTCAATATTTTTATAACGAGCAATTGATTCAACGATTGCTGCAACGTAAGGCCCTAAAGCGGTTCCTCTAAATCTTTTGGTAGCAATATAAATAATATATTGTGGGTCTTCTTTCGGAAAGACCCCTGAGAACGCACGAATATTTTCATATGTTCCTTGCGAATATTGTCCATTAGGTAAAATAAACTGAGCGGTTCCTGTTTTACCAACTAACCTAACATTCGGAGTTTGAAAACGAAAACCAGTTGCAATACGATCGTCAGTGTTAACTGAAATATCCATTAAATGCATTAGATGTTCTATGGTTTCTGAACTAGCAACTTGTCGAATTTCGGTTCTTTCTGCTTGAAAAACTACTTCGCCAGTTTGAGGATTAACAACTCGATCAACAATAAATGGTTGAAGCATCATTCCATCATTACCAAAAACCGTTAAAGCTTGAATATTTTGAATTGGCGTTGTTGTCACACCTTGTCCGAAAGAAGCCGATGCTAATTCGGTATTCCATCTAAAGTGACTTCTTCCTGCATATTCATTTGGCAATTGAATTCCGGTTGGTGTCCCAAAACCTAAACTATCATAGAATTCCATTAGTCTCGTAACTCCCAATCTTTGTGCTAACATAACTGCAGCAACATTGGATGAGTAAGCAAAACCTTTATCAAAATCAATTTGTCCCCAACCAACATTATTCCAATCTCTTATTCGAAAACCATCAACCATAATGTGCCCTGAGTTAAATAGTTCATCACCACGATATAAGCCATGCTCCATCGCTGCCATATAAGAGAATATTTTATGGGTTGAACCTGGTTCAAAAGAAAATGAAGTTAAGGGATTACGGTAATTCATATCGGGAGTTAGAGCATTTGGATTAAAGCTCGGAGTTGCTGCTGAACCTAAGATCGCTCCAGTTCTTGCATCTGCTACAGTAATTGTTACCCATTCAGCATTCTCACCAATTTGCGCAGCCGCATTTTCTAAGTAGATTTGAATATTTGAATCAATTGTCAAGTGAATATCATATCCATCTTCGGCTTCTTCAATATATTCTCTCGTACCAGCAATTCGAAAACCATGTGGATCAGATTGAAATCTCCTTCGACCATCAGTACCTTGTAAATAAGTATTAAATCTCGCTTCAATACCCATTCCTCCAGTTATTTCACCTTCATCATTTGGTCTTGCATAACCAAGAATATAAGAAGCAAAATCTCCAAAAGGATATTCTCTTCTAACACCTTGAATAAAACC
>Ga0123355_10009547_pt1 | contig 14773 bp, 8 predicted proteins | sample TergutEmb28metaG_3_FD_89872 | JGI IMG/M metagenome (GOLD analysis project Ga0123355, IMG submission 89872) | Embiratermes neotenicus P1 segment gut microbial communities from Petit-Saut dam, French Guiana - Emb289 P1 | ecosystem: Host-associated > Arthropoda: Insects > Digestive system > Gut ...
CGGTTCCATCTTCATAGGCAGGTGAATGAAGTATGTCAGTGGCAGGATTGTGCGTGGTATATATATCTGGTTGGGTTTGGAGCGGGGAAGTGGCCGAGCCAATAGGAAGTGGTGTGCCCGTGCAGGGCGGTTAGAGGTCCAGCAGGTAGTGGAGAGGGAGGGGAATTACCCAAAAAGGAACAAATTACGTTTAGAACACGGTGAAAGCTTAAAAACCTGAATGGTGATGTTTACAATTTTGTCGGTGTGTAGAGGTTAGCGATAGGTCCGTGCATAAATGTTATTAAAAAAGTTATATCATAAAAGTTAAAAGTGTAATTCATATGTGATTATATTAAATAAATAAAAGAGCTACAGAAAATGCAATGAGAGTATTATTAATATATCAGTGGACATACCTGTATAGCTGACTGTCTGGTATGCAGGATGGAATGAAACTGGTTGGGCCATGTTGAGATGGAGGTATTGGTTGAGAGGTTTTTTTAATATATGTATAAAAATGACGAAATGCCCTAAGAATAAATCGTGCACCAAGTTGGTTTCATTTACAAGTATTCATTGTAGCATATCTGTTTTAGAAAACAGCACTTCTTATGGGTTTGGTTTCTTAATTTAATCTCTCTATTCCACTGCTGGATTTTTGTGCAGTGTATGATAAATGTGGTGGTATTTTAATTTTAAGCCTGATATTACAGAGAGACGGTGTGCCAGACGACTATGACAAGCACAACCCAGAGCATCGTCAGATCTACAGATTTGTGAGGACATTATTCAATGCCGCACAGCTTACAGCTGAATGCGCAATAATAACTTTGGTGTACTTAGAAAGGTTTGTCTAAAGTGTGATATTTTACATTATTAGATGGATTTTTGTTTTAGTTTTCTTTATATGTGGCATTAAAACCTTGCTAATTTAGAATAATTGGGACCAGAGTACAACTTAAGAATGTGTAATTTTGACTACAGACTTATCAACCGGCATAGTTGATAATGTGTCACCTTTGGACTAGGGTGCTAATGAACACTAAAGACTAATTATAAAATTAGGAAAATTACAAGTGGTTACATTACTTTAAATGTTAATCACAAATTTGGGCTGAGTATTAATACACAGCTGCACAATAACTCTGTTGTGTCCATATGCATCATACAATGCATCAACATTGCCCAGTCAGTACGGTGACCAGCTTAGGGCTGGACAACCAAGGTGCTGGGATTTGGTGCCTAGGAGGACAGAAATTCTTCTCTTCAGACGATGCAGGCTGGCTCTAACCTACTGTTCATTAGTTACCAGGGTCTCTTCCGTGGTGCATTAAGCTGATGGGTTGTGAGGTGGTGACTCACCTCCACCTAGCACCATGGGTAAGACTGTGGAGTTTTATCCACTCCACCATATACTTATGGCATGATGCTTTACCTTTTACCATTTTTCCTCTGTTTGAGTTAATTCTTTTGCATGCCTACAAATTCATCCTCCATTGCATTTGGAGCTTCTACAGCACTGCCATTCACATCTGTAAAAGTTGCGACTTTTTTTACCTGAATTTATGAAAAGAATGCTTCACAAATTCATCTAAAAATTTGGGGGTGGGGAGGGAGGAGTGAGTGAGTGGGAGTTGCCTTGAAATTGTGCAGAAAATAAAACGCATTTTTTGTAGGTATTTTCGTCAACATTGTAACTTGTGAACAGGGGGTCTTCTATACTTTTGTGAAGTCGGTGTCTCATTCATCAATGCAATCTTTAGACATTTGTGTATAGTAAGTATTAAAATATTCTTAAAGAGTAAATTTTGTGTTGAAAGAGGGGGTGCCACATGTTAAGGTCAGCTGAAACCAGTGTTTGATAAGTATAAAGCATATATGTTGGTGCCGAAGGTTTTTATGATTTGGCTTTTCTGTCTCTCAGGCTTCTGACATATGCTGAAGTTGATATAACGCCAGCAAATTGGAAACGAATTGTACTGGGAGCAATTTTGTTAGCATCGAAAGTATGGGACGACCAGGCAGTTTGGAATGTTGATTACTGCCAAATTTTGAAAGACATAACTGTAGAAGATATGTGAGTACATGTACTATTTTATGCAATAATAATAATAATATTTTTTTTAGTAACTGAATCCACACTTCTTGGGAGACATAACTCGCAACAACAATTCACCAACAGATTGCATAAAGTTTAAGCTCCTTGGTAGTGATACTCCGCGGTAATGTATATACAAGTCAGAACCAGTACTAGAATTAGATAACATGATTTTGGAATAGGCTTATCATATGGGCTGGGATAGTTCAGTTAGTATAATTACTTGCTGCAGGCTGGACAGTTGGGGGATCAAATCCCATTGGGGTGCACCCTTCCAGACCAGCCCTGGTACCCACCTAGCCTCCTATACAATGGGTACCAGGTCTTTCTTGAGTGTAAAGCGGTCAGGGTGTAGTGTTGACAACTCACCCCGTCTAGCACTGAGGTTAAAGAGTAGAGCTATATATATCCCCCACCCCCACTTCTTAGCCTGTTCTAGGGTGAACTTTTTGATTTTTAGGATGATAGGCTGATCATAACTGATAAAATGGAAGACTTCAACAGACCTGATTTAGTGCTCGTCGATCATTAGAACAAAACGGCATTTGTAATATATATATATATAGCAGTTTTCTTGACCCATAAACTTCCCAATATTGAGGCACAGAAAATAAAGATATATAAAAATTTGACCCTGAAGTGAGAAATATCTGGAAGCTTAACAATGTATATGTATATCCCTTAGTCATCTCAGCAGGAGTAGTCACCAAAAACTTCCTAAAATGTACAGAGAATACATGTTTAACCAAACGAAAATTAAGAGTGGGGCAAAAGGCAGTACTATTACAAATGTATTAGATAGTATGCAAATTCCTAGGACACACTTCTTGATGACGGGGGATCTCCTTCCTCTGGCAGCCTAATCCCACTGACAGTCTGGAATATGTGAAGGTTTACCCAGTAGATAGATGCTGAGACATGTGATTAAGTCAATTATAAAAATATTGTAGAACCAGAATAATTTTAGAGATCATCATGTTTAGATACTGTACTTGTGTGGAGTGTGGTGCTGTCTAGTGGGAAGACTTCTGTGATTAAGAAGGAAGTTTGGAGGAAAACAGATTAAACCAGGCTTTACTCAGTTTATTTGCATCCTCACAGTTGTAGCTGACGGTATTTCATTCGCTTCCCTGAGGGTATTGGAGGACTGAGTGTAAATATTTGCAAGGACTTCTCTTATAAAATTTTATGAAAATCACGCATTAGATACAGGCCATGGAAATCTTCGAACAAGAATTGTGCGCACATGCATATATAGTGTTTGTGTGTGGGTACTTATATTGCACATAATCCATACGTTCATCCATTCTCCATCGCTTCAGTGTCAGCTCTGAATGAAACTTAACATTTCATTGCATTGGTGACATGACTTTAAGCCTTTCATTCTATCCTCATTTTGTATGGCTTTGACAGGAATGAACTTGAGCGTCAATTTTTGGAAATGCTGCAATTTAATATCAACGTTCCCTCCAGTGTATATGCCAAGTACTACTTTGATTTGCGGACTCTTGCTGAAGCGAATGATCTCTCATTTCCTGGGGAACCTCTCAGTAAAGACCGAGCTCAGAAGTTGGAGGCGATGTCACGTGTTTGTGAGGACAAAGTGACAGAGCAAGCTCTTCGTAATGGGTTTAAGAAATGGTCAAGTATGGACAATGTAAGTACAGGTGGACCACGACGAAGTGTTGCCATTTTGTCCTGAGTTTGTTTTACTTGGCAGTATCATGCAGTGATCCAGTGAATTATAAATTCTGACAGAATGCAAAGTGTCTTTACTAAATGTGTCAGACTACAGAAGTGTAATGCAATTTTAAGACAAGAGGCACATATTTCCAAGAAATTACAGCATTTTTCAGTACTCATTATCTCTTCCTCTGTGCTTCAGTAGTTGGCTGTATATTGTGACTGTTTATTAAGGCTAAGTGATGGTATTTAGCATGTTTAAGGCAATTCCTTTTACAAAAGTCTTCATTTTCCTGCCAAAATTGTTGGGGAGTGTGAGTATTCTCAGCACAGAGCTGAACAGTGAGTTGTCTCACCAGAACTGATGTGTTACCAAAACTTGTCTAGTTATTACATTTGTTTCATTGGAAGTACATCATACATAATGAAGACAAATTCCAAACCACCTCTAGGGAATGGGGTTCTGTATAATAAAATGGGCATATCCCATCCAAGGCAAACGGTTACCAAGCCTGTAACAGTTCTCAGGTGTTTGTGTATAACATTAGAGATCATATGATGGTACAGTGTGGGGGCAGAGGCATTGCTTCTGAAGTTACGAAAAGAAGACCCACACAGTAGTAGTGTGCATAATAGTTTTGGGAAGGTAAGTCTGCATGCATGTGTCTCATTACTTTAAGTTTTATTAATTGTATTAATTGTAATGCCACAGTTTGCTTGGGAGACATTTAAATATCATTGGGGTTTCTTTATATGAAGGCACCATGATAACCAAAACCACTTTATTGAAGGATATCTTAATGGCTGCTTTCAGAGCCAAACATCATCCCTAATATTTGCTCTTGTATAGCCTGGCAAACACTGTACTTATGGTTCAGAAGTATACAGTGACATGAACTTGACATGGTTTGATGCCGTTTATACCATCGGTCATGGTCATTAAATACTGCTGGACATTGCTGTCATTGTTTGCTTCATATTTCCATCTGTATCAGTTATAGATTTGCATGTTTTGATTATGCCTTCCTTGTCCTCTCTCAGAAGTCATGTCACTGCTATCAGTAATGCCTTCTTCAGTAGTAATCACCTGTGCTCCTGATGTGGTCAAAAGCTTCCTTGCATTAGTCATGTGTAACTGACCCAAGGATATGAGTCATGAACTGGTTAAGTGCCGACATTGAAATATGATTTTGTGTTTTACTGACCGTTCCTTAATTTTACAGGGTTCCAAATCAACTGAGTAGGATTCAAATTTGGGTGGTTCAGAGGTAACCTAAGTGGAATAAATCCACCTGCTTCTGGACCTTTGTTACTTAGATACACAAGTCTTGGCTCAGGGTATTTTGTAAGAATGAGTGTTTCTGTTGTAACTAATGTTACATTTATGCTATGTCTGAATATCTGACCTCAGACTGTGTTCTAATACAATGCATTATCAAGAACATTGCTTCCAGCTGACAGCCATAGAAGCCATTAGATTTTATATGCACTTAGCCAAACTGTTGCTGGCCGTCACTGATGTCACTCTGCCAAAATTACTCACAGTGTCATGGTTCTGTCCATGTAAACTAGGTGCTATCATGTCCTTTTTCTATTATTGTTCTAAATGAAGAGGTATCTGTTATCTGTTGTTTGTACATTTCTTGAACAAATTCCATGGGTTTTGCCATTCTTCTCAATGTTTCTTTCTTATCTGTAGAATTTTTGCAGCTTCTTGACAAATGGAATTTCTTTAATGAAATTTGCAGTATTCTAAAATCTTTCTTCTCGCTTAAGTGGCCTGGCTTTGATCCCACGGCAGTTCATGTGGAATTTGTGTTGGAAAAATTTTCACTGATACAAGTTTTCCTGTGAGTACGTCAGTTTTTGCGTACCATTATCACACCACCAATTCTTCACGTTCACATTTCGTTCATATACCGTTGATGCTATATGATATTATTATTTGGCAGCATCGTTAAATAAACCACTATAAATCTTATTCTGTTACCACATTTATGGCTGTTGTCTGCAACAGCTTTGTTAACCCTTTAATGCCAAATCAGATCCCTCCATGCAGCGGTTGCCTACCGAGATTTTTGACTGGGGATCTTTATTTTTAATGTTTACTTTTAGAAAAAAAAAAAAAGGCATATCTCAAAGACTTGTCTTCAAATTTAAGGAAATAAAATTCTGCACTCTATTTATGAATTGGTTAACTTGGGAAAAATTTTTACCTATTTTTATAATAAATTTAGGCCTGTGAATTGCATGCATTATATAAAATGTGGTGTAAATAGTTCATTACTCACATAATGTTGGTTTCTGTAGAAACTCTGTGGCACCTTGGATCACTGTTTTATCACAACACACAGTGTTCACAATTGGGATGGTTTACAAATTTATTGTGGTGTGACATTCCGTGAAACAAGGCCCCACACACAGGCCCACGTCACATCTGGCACACTTATACACTGTGCCTTTTCTCTGGCCGTGAGATGAACACAGACGGCAGCGGAGTTGGGTGGATGATTTCGCTGGCCAGTGCTGTTACAGAACCTTTGTTGCGGCCGCCTTTGGTCTTCCAGCCAATTGGGAGGTGGGGCAGTCTTGGCTTTTGCCAGCATCTTCAATAAAATTCCTCACCAGAAGGAGACTGAAATCTCAGTGGGTATATTTATCCACACATGACGATAACAGTATCCAACTGTTGAGTAGTGTTAGATCCAGAAGGTGGGAAAACAATTTCTTGGTCCACCCGAAGCTATGTTGACTCATTGAATAGCTGTTGGCCATACGATCAGAATTTTGTATGTAACCCATGTGCCGATCGTACAGTTCCATAATGTGAGGTTGCACGGGGTGGTTGCTGTTGCCACAAATATTTCCTTCTGCTGGTGGTGGGTCCATGTTAGTCAGCATGTAAACTTCTCGTCTGTTCTTCCAAACTGAGGCAGTCAAACCTCCCCTCATCCTCACCCTTCTGTTGCCCCTTTTCAGTTTCAGCTCTTTTGGCCGAAAGTCACGGAGCACTTCTTTTTTGTTGGGCTGTACTGTCCCACATGAGTTTATTTTATGTCTCTCCAAGTCCTCAAAAAGTTTTAGGGTTGAAAAGAAATTGTCCATAAATATTTAATGTTCTAAGCCTTCAACTCTGGAAGTCAAATGTCTAACAGTTGCATATGTTGCAGTCATGTTGTCAGTGGTGGAGTATGAGTCTCTACCGAAGTACACTCTTTTGTCGTATGTATTTATACCCTGATTCATCACAGAGTTTGTAAATTTTGATGCCAAAATATTTTCTTTTCTTTGGGATGTGCTGCCTGAAGATGACCCTGCCCTTGAATTTTACAATTACCTCGTCCACTGCCAAATGCTCTGAGGGGTTGTAGAAATAAGCATAAGCCTCATTCAGTGTGTCAGAGACAGTCCTTAGTTTCCATAGTCGGTCATATTCTTCACCTTCGTCAGGTCTCTGTGAATTGTCTGCAAAATGCAGTATGTGTAAAAATCTGTCTCATGTCATAGTCTCGCCATGAAACAGTGGTGTAGCTGCCTAATTCTCGACCAGTAGTCATGTACTTTATCTTTCAGTGCATGTCCCATCTGCAGAGCATCAAAAGTCAACATGCCCGGCAACGTAATGTCAGGCAGGTGGCGGCTAGGTCCGGCTTGTCTCTCTAAGTGTTGCTTGTAGTACACGTTTGGTCTGTTCCACCAGCAGATGAAAAATTTCTGTGAAAAACAACTTCAATACAGGCAGTGGCAAGCTGCCTTTGTTGATGTGTGGAGCCTCACTTTTTATCACACCTTTTGCTTTATCGACAAAAGGATGAATATTTGTGTTCCTTTCATGAGGCAGTCCTCGGGTTGGAAATCCTCCACTACTTGTTGCAGCCTGTTGTTCATTTTCTGTATAGGCTTGCTACTGCTGCTGTTGCTGTTCTTCTTTTTCTTCTTCTAACTTATCTTCAACATTGCTAGCTTCAGCACCTGATTCCAAGTCAGTGTCAGCAACCAGAATTTCACTGATGGCTTCCTCCTAGAGTTTGATTTTTAACTGGCTGTTGCTCAACACAATGGTCTGCCCTATTTAGACTCCTTTCTATGACTGGACACAGTTGCAGAATCCAAATGCAACAAAAATATGAGCTTCTTTCACAGTGACAGCAAAAGAGAACTACATTGTGACTACTGTATAAAATTCCAGCTATTCGAGGGTTCCCAAGATGTATTAAGTAGATTGATGGCTGTGTGTTGCATGTTACTGACCCACAACCCCTACAGAGCACCCCAGCACTACAAGAGGCACATCTTTGGGGCCTCCTGTAACTGTAAACATCAATTTTTGTGGATATCTCTGATTTTTGAGCATTAGTTTTGCTGAAATATATGGGTACAGTACGCCACTGAAAACATTTCTGGTCAACAATTAGTGTTCATTTTATAGGCCAGTGTTGTTGTTTCAACCCACAGTGGACTCCAGTGCGCGAACAATAAATAAAAGTGTGTTGTGTCTGGAACCATATTAGTCAGCTGGTTCATATGCGCAGTTGCTATGTGTTAATGTATAAATCAGGGTTTTTGGAGGGGTTTAAGAGGTGGAGAGGTTCCATCGTGGCTCTACAGAGAAACCCAGAACTTCAAGGTTCCTGCAGCTTAGCATACCAATCCAGTTTATCAGATAGGAGTGAAAAAAATTCCTCCAAACTTCGACACACTGTTTGTGACTCCTCTGTAGGTCATTCAGCATTTTAAAAGTTTCACTGCGCAACACTTTTATGAGTCAGCAGCAAAGGGTTGAAGTAAAGATTACCAACCTTTCTGGGAGATAATTCATGTGTACCACTGCCTTTGTTTGTTCATATGTTTCTTGTATTTTAAAAATTGTTTCAACACTGGACTGTGTACAGGCTGTGGGCTGTTTTGTTGGCCTCATCCCAGGGGATTTCCTTTTCACAAAATTTTATCACTGTATATACAGTATGCCTTTACAGTTGATGCATAACATTTTTGCTTTTATCATCCGTGTTAGCAAGAAGTGAGACTGTACTGTCCTAGGTGCAGAAGGAAACTGAATATGCTGGAGAATGAGACTCAGCATCTTATTGTTTGGTGACATAACCGCTGGTCTTTGTCGGGATACATATGCCTCGATTATTTTGAAATCATGAGCTTCGCCGTCAATTCTTCCAGCATGTGTGTATTAAATTTACTTCAAAGTTAACTGATTACACAGAGAAACAAGTATGATTTTTATTGTTTAATTTTATGTAAAAATGTAGCCTTCATAATATACCATATGTTATAATGTTATTATACCTATAAACTGCAGAATTTTTTAAATGGTGGGTTGGCATTAAATAGGTGCATAATTAGCTACACACATATTTTAAGTATTACTTGTTTTTACATACATGCAGTTTAAACTGTATTATGTAATTCAGTTGAATATATATAGCACAATGCCAACCATGGCTTTCTGTGATCAGTTGTATTATTTATGCATAAAACAACAAGGATATGCCAACATAGGCATTTATTAACATTCTCTTACAAAGAGGGTCCCTTTTGTAAACTGTAATTATATTTTATTTCATGATTGTAGAGTATAAGCAAATCATTTTTGCATAAGACTCTTTTTATACCCCTCACCAGTCATGATTGTTACATATTTGAAAACCACTGCAGTTGGTGAGGGATTGGTTTACTTTCGAACAAAAGTTTACTAGATAGCTTTCATTGTATGGAATACTGGTATGCCGTGTGACTTACATGACAATGCATGTAAGTTCTTTCATTCCTTATTGGGTGTTATAAATATGGTCAGTCAGGGTTATTTTAAACTGGCTTAGCTTGTATGAGTAAATTGATGACACAAGATAATGTATTTGTTAGCATGTATTGTATGTTTTTCAGGATTATAGTTAGAGCATTTAAAGAGTATGGTCAGGATTCTTGGTAACATACATTATGATTCATTTCAGAATAGGCTGAAGTGAAAGTCATGTGCTGTTCATTTGCTGTTACTGAGATACTTGTATTGCTAGAACATCTTGCCTGTTTGCTCTCTTTTGAAGTTTTTCTCATCTTACTGGCAACTTGAGATTAATATCTGTTTCAAGACAGATTATTTCTACCAGTACAGACCTTACAGGGATACACACACACACAGAGACTGGTTAAAATCTTATCTGAAGACATTCAGAGTGTTTGCAACAAGAATGGCATTGTACACATGCAGTAAATATCTTGCAACTGACCTTTTTATAATGAAAATACTATAAATAAATTGAATATCAGGAAGAATATTTTGAAGAAAAGGTGTTTTTATTTGGAGTCCTGTAGTTGTCATTTTCCCATCATCAGGTCATCTTGACATATGAAGATAAATACAGGCAGGTCTCATTTTAATGCCAGGGTTACGTTTCTGAGAAACATCGTGCAAATCTAACCCAAAATTCCCATTTAACACAGAGTCTTTGCTGTGAGTTGGGGGATTGACAGCCCATCAGTGTCAGACTATACCACTGGTGGACATACAGACCTGTAGAGCTTAGGGTACTGTGTAGTATATATATACATTTCTATACAGTTTACATACATTTCTATACAATATATTTATTTCTAAGCAATGACAGTGTCAGAGACTCACATCCATAGTTTTTGATATGGTTCATTCTGATAGGAATCTGGTAGTCTTGCTATGCAAACAGACACTGCCTGTTTCAGATTGTTGGCATTTATTGTTATCTAAACATTTAGTGCTTTCATTCTATTAGCGTTATCATGAACTATACATATGCTGCTATGAGCGATTCTAACGCTACAGCATGTGTCAACAATACATTCACTTTTTCAGGTTGAATTATTACAGCTAATTTCTCTTCAGTAGCGATTGTCTGTCACCAATTTCTCACTTGGATTGCACTAAGTTATGTAGATTTATGTTTGACACTCTAGTTGGTGAGAAAATTCAGTGCTGTTGAAGAGGAACTAAATGAGCCATATCATAATATTACCAACATGATCAATCCATACAGGTGAATTATGGTGTGCTAGTGATGTCACTTTCTGCTAGCTTCCTACAGAAGATAAGTGCAGCCACAGATCATTTATGCCAAATTGTGTTAAAGCAATATCATGCAAAAAGAAATCGCGTAAAACAAGACCTGTGTAATATGGTTATGGATGGCTGACAAAGGATTGTTCTCCAGCTTCAGAGCTTTGCATAATCAGCAAAAAATTACCATGCTAAAATTGTGCCAGTGACTGACAGATTATGTCATGGAATCTAAACAACAAGAAAACAATGTGAGTTTTGGGATAGGGAATATTACCTTTGATATTAAGTGGATATAAACTTTCATTTGCTGCTCTTATCTTGGGGCACACAGATGAAACTACATAAAAAAAGAGCTGCATAGTCTTTAGTCTTTGCCTGTTAATATTATTAGAGCCAAGTGGACAAGGATACAGGAAGTTGGTCACACAGTGCATTCAAAGGAAATATGGAGCACAAAAATTTTTGTTGAACATCTGTACAGTAAAGAAATAACTTGTGATGGACCAAGCCACAGATGGGAGGATAATATTAAAATTATTCTGTAAGGATTGTGTACATTTGGGTTTCATGGAAACAGGTAATTTTGTGTCCAGGTGCGTTACATTGATAGGCTCACAGACCACTTATTGTTATGTAATTAATTAGGTAGCTTTTAGCTGTGTATACAGGGTGTCCCAGGAGTTAAGGTCAGTATTTCAGAATTTAATTCCAGAGCTGATGCTGAGTCAAAAAACGTCATATACACATGGGTCCAATTTGCAAAGGTTTAGGAGTTACGAGTTTTTAAAGTACAGTAAATAAATTAGAAAGGAAAGGTGAGCATTGTGCATTTATTGAGATATGTTGTTAAATGTACAGTTAAAGATTCGCCATTCAACACTTAAGCAAGTTGTTCGGAGTGCCCTCCATCTGCTTGGATGAATTTTCTGACTCGTGTGGCCAGAGAACTTGTAACCTTACGAAGCACTGCAGCGTTGCTGATGCTTCTTGCAACGCTGAGAATTTGCTAGAGTAGTTCTTCTCTCGTGTTCACTTTTTGTTGGCCTCGTTGGTAAACAAAATATTACAAATCATATGGTGGTTAGAATTAATCCAGTGGAACAGTTCCAATTGGTTACACGTGTCTGCAGGTTCAAGATGAATGCGCTGGACATGGTACGGATACATTAACTTCTGTGTGTAATGTTTGCCAGACTGTCAGAGTTGAGGTCTGTCCTTCAGGGCTTAATTCCAGAGCTAATTATGTGAGTCAGAAATGTCATATTGTATATGTACACATGGGCCCGATTTGCAACAGTTGCTGAGTTTGGAGCAGTGTAGTGGCTCATTTTACCCACGATGTAGTCAACAGTACAAGAAGCTCCCATTTATGGGATCGTGATAATCCACGTGGAACTGTTGAAAGCAACTATCAACGTAGCCTTTCCATAAACGTGTGGTGTGGTGTCATTGGTGACCAACTCATTGGTCTGTACATTTTCCTGAAACGTGTGACAGGTGATATTTACCCCAACTTTTTGCAAGCTGAACTGCCAGCACTCTTAAAAATGTTTCTCTACAAACACGACGACAGACGTACTACCAGCATGATGGAGCATAGCCTCGTTCTAGTCAGGTCATCAGGCAGTATTTGAATCATAAATTCCCAAATTGATGGATTGGTCATGGCAGTGCACAGAATTGGCCGCCACAGTCAACGGATCTGAACCCATTAACCATGTGTGGGGTTACATGAAATCTGTGGTGTATGCACACAAGGTGAACACGAGAGAAGAACTACTCCAGCGAATTCTCAGTGCTGCGAGAAGCATCAACAACGCTGCAGTGCTTCATAATGTTACAAGTTCTCTGGTCACAGGAGTCAGAAAATTTATCCAAGCTGATGGAGGACACTTCGAACAATTAGCTCTCGAGTGCTGAACAGCGAATCATTAACTGTACATTTAACAATATATCTCAATAAATGTACAATGCTCCTCTTTCCTTTCTAAGTATTTACTGTACTTTAAAACTCATAACTCCTGAACCGTTGTGAATTGAACCCATGTGTATATGATGTTTTTGACTCAGCATCAGCTCTGGAGTTAAATCCCGAAGTACTGACCTTAACTCCTGGGACACTCTCTAGATACATGTAAAAGAGTACTTTTTAACATGAAGGAAATGGATTTAAATACCAGCATATCTCTTGACAGCTTGAGTTTTTCTGGCGTAGAGTGAACATGTAAATTGTTATCAGACACACACAAGACCAGCAGCATATGACATGCTAGTCCATTCAAGAGTACATTTTAGAGGCCAGTGGTCTCACAGGGTGATAAACGTTGAAGTTCTGGGTCACTACTGTGAAGTTAGATGAGAAATAGAATTTTCAGTTTCACAAATGCTGTAGGCTTTGAATGGGTCCGAATGGCTGAAACCTAATTGGTATTGGTCATGGAAATCACTTGGAAGAATTAGCTGTAGGTGGGAAGGTGATATTAGAAATGATCTCAAGTATGAGTAAATCGGACGATGAGACGTGAACTGGATTTGTCTGATTCAGGACACATACAAGTTTCAGGTTATATTAAACACCTCCTTCAGGTTTCTTCATATGCAGGAAATTCCATGTGATGGGCACAAGTAACATGGACCAGAGTGCATGTACATATGAATAGCAGAACGTTTTGTTTTTCAAATATAAACAAGTTACAAATATTTTACAATGTAATTTATTTAACACACGTGTTTTTTCTTTATATCTGCACAGCTCTAATATAAGTGGCTATAACTACTCTTTCCTTTGATAACCACTTAAATGAAGATGACCATTGTAGGCCAAAACATGTGTGGGGGGGTTTATATATTTTTAAACTGCTCTCTTTTTATTGTTGTCAGTTGTTTGAATAAATATCGTGGTACATATAAATCATTGATCAGGATACAATTCACGTCGCTACTGGAAAGACTTGCTCCGCTATTTTACAGTCTCTGACGACAGGTGGCTGCATACTATGCGTTAGTAACCACATACAGCCACATCCTTCATGAGAAGCTAACAGGTTCTCAATTAGTCAAGAAATACTCTGCATTTTATGGAACCTTAAGGTTCATTACTGCATTCACAAGATATCACCCAGTGTCCCTGTTGTGAGCCAGATCAATCCAGTCCATGTCCTCCCATCCCACTTCTTTAAAATCCAACTTAATATTATCCCTCCATCTATGTCTGGGTCTTCCAAGTGGTCTCTTTGCCTCAAGTTTCCCCACCAAAAACCTGTATGCACCCTTCTTCCTCCATATGTGCTACATGCCTGGCCAATCCCATTCTTCTTGATTTGATTACTCGAATAGTATTTGGTGAGGAGTGCAGATCATTAAGCTCCTCATTATGTAGTCTTCCTTCTGAAGTTCATAAACTTATTAATTCTATTTTGAATAAGGAGGAATTGCCCGAGGTGTAGGAGTCAATCATTGCCAACTATGTACAAAATTTTATCCGACATTCTGCTGTCAAGGAACTCTATATGCAGAGGAAATTATTAATCAGCAGTATGGATTTTGACACAACAGGTCAGCTACTGCTCATATATTCAGCATTTGTCAAATACTTTAGAAAAAAATGGGAATGCAGTGAAGCAGTGCATCAGCTATATATAGACTTCAGAAGTGAGGTCTTGTTTAATATGCTCTTTGGGCATGGTATCCCCATTAAACTGGTAAAGCTAATAAAAATGTGTCTGAATGAAACCTATAGCAGAGTCCATGTAGGTGAACGTTTATCTGACATGTTTCCTGTTGAGAAATGTATGAAACAGGAATGTAGGCTGAGGGTGTTTGGGAATAGGGTGCTGAGGAGAATACAGTAGAACCTCGATCTATCGTTCCCGTATCGATCGTTTTCCCGCATCTACCATTCGCCATTTTTGGTCCCGAATAAAGTTCCATATAAATAACGTTATTTATTCCCGCATCTATCGTTC
>Ga0123355_10009548_pt1 | contig 14772 bp, 3 predicted proteins | sample TergutEmb28metaG_3_FD_89872 | JGI IMG/M metagenome (GOLD analysis project Ga0123355, IMG submission 89872) | Embiratermes neotenicus P1 segment gut microbial communities from Petit-Saut dam, French Guiana - Emb289 P1 | ecosystem: Host-associated > Arthropoda: Insects > Digestive system > Gut ...
CCATCTCATTCTTCTCGATTTTATCACCCGCGCAATATTGGGTGAGGAGTACAAATCATTTAGCTCCTCGTTATGCAGTCTCCTCCATTCCCCCGTTACCTCGTCCCTCCTAGGTCCAAATATTCTCCTCAACGCCATATTCTCAAACACCCTCAGCTTCCTTTCTTCCCTCGTTGTCAGGGACCAAGTTTCACACCCATACAAAACAACGTGCAAAATTATAGTTCTATGTGTCTTGATCTTTAAATTTTTGGATAGCAGCCTGGAAGACAAAACATTCTGCACCGAGTGTTTACACTTTATGTTTAACCTTTATTTATATATTTACGCATCAAACAAAACCCACGCATCTTCTCCTTCGTATGGTTTCTAAGTACAGATGATACCGTCAATGACGCTGCTATGAAAAATAAATAAAATTAAACGTTAATTTCTATTCCGAAATGGAGAGATGAACGCATATAGAAAATTGAGGTGAAACGTTCGTATATCGCCTTTTTCATCTAAAATGTAAAACAATTTTAGCAATTCCATTACAGATCGTTGTACATTTACTTCATTTTGGTCCCAGAATTGACATGACTACATTTTACAAAATACGGATGAATATGGAAATACAATGAAACCGTGTAGTATATTTCGTATGTAATATCGCACAAAATGCCGAGAGGGACAAAGGTAACCGCGAATTATCACGGCTAGGATATAGTGACGGGGAGCTGAGGAGTAGGGAAACGAAGATGTATGGCTCAAGAACGATATCTGACGAAAGTAAATAAATCCAAGAAATTCGAGTTTCTTCATAATTACGACGGGTCTCTTTGACCAAATACAGAGATAACTTGCACTAGTCCATGACTGGTTCTTCCATATTGCTACCTAGCCATATTTCGTAGTTAGTTATTTATATAATTAGCTACGTTGGTAGGTTAGTAGTCAGCTACTTTGAAACTTAGATGGTTAATTAAATACGAGAGACCTAGTTTAATGGGTTAGGTACGCCATTTTGTGGTTAATTAGGCACGTTTCAAGTCCAGCAAGTTAAGTAGTTTGCTAGTTGATTAATCCGCCATTTCGTCATTCTTCTTTTCAGTTAAGGTCGGTTATGAAGTTACTTAAATACAGAGAAGGTGAGCGAAAATAATTCAAGATTAGTGTTTAATTTCTTACATTACTTAATTAACTAGTCATTGAATTGGTTTATTAATAATTTCGTTACTGTCAAGCCGGTTGGTTCGTTGGTATGCAATTTTTAACTTTCTCCACAGCTAAAATTTGTCTTCCACAATTGATAAAAATTATTACAATCATTCGGTTAATATGAATTTCATAACGCAGCTGGAATTAATCTGTCTTTCTGAACACTTCAGGGTTATAAATTTAATTGTGTGTTAAATCCCTAGAAATTGTATTGGAATCGAACTCAATTACAACACGAATGAACCGAAAATTTCCCAAGGGGCATATTTATCAACGTTCGCATGTCCAACAAACGAGAAGTACGTGGAAAGGGTGACACACATTTATCATTGCAGCTTTTGGAAGCACACAGCCCTACCTGTCAAGAAGACGCGCTGTCAAGTGAAGCTACAAACAGTTCTCAATAATAAAATTTTCAGACTCTAAAGGGGGTAAGTAGTCAATACTTCCTTTTAGCATTTCTTACTGGAATTTCTTATAACAGTTTCAACTGTCATTGCAGCACAGTGGAGTAATGAACGATAACAAAAGGCACTGAACACATTATGAAAACCAGAACGCAAAAAAGACAACAGATTTCTTCACTGACCTGTGCCGTTTAACACACAACTAAAACTATAAATACTAATAAGTTCATCGCCACACCATTTCCATTGAAAAGCTACGGCTGAAATTGTCTCTGTGTCTAACCACAATAACATAATGGCGTAGGTCTGAAACAGACGTCGAGGTTAAGGTCCACGCTTCTTACTTTCGCTTGTAGGTGTACGTAAGTTACTATTTACTTCATTTCCCGCTTAACCTCCCGGGAACAGGAACATACAGAGGCTGGGGAGAGTGCTGCGGTTGCCCCGGGCAGCAGCGGCAAAATGAATACTTTGGGGAGGCAAAAAAAAAAGATCTCGCGCACGCGCAAAAAAATTTTAAATTATCGAAGCAAATAAAAACAGCTTCAATAATAAATTATAATTTTTAGAGTTCTTAATTTCTGTCAGAGGCCGTCATTATGATTGCTCTCCCCGAGCGTCAGAGAAACCTAGCCAAGCCACTGACCTGAAAAGTCTCTCGTGTCCAAGGAGACTTAGCGGGTGGCAGCCCGGACACTACTCCAGCCTAACCCCACCTAACCTCCAACCTACAGCAAACCAAGAACGAAACGACCAATGTGGTAATTAACATTATAGTCGCGCGCTCCTGATGATGGGCATAGTAGTGCCCGAAACATGTTGAGCCTATAGGAAGTACAGTAAAATAATAAGTAGCATCTAGTTGGTTTTTATTCTTCAGTTATCACAATGACGCACGGTCCAACAGACATCAAATTGCCAGTACCCTCTCGTTTCTATAAGATAATCAAGTATCTGCTTACGTCTTCTTCCTCGTTTTGCCATCACTTCTATCCTTCCATGTTTTCTTCAATGACGTGTTTTAGAAGGCGGTACCTAGGCAACATGTGACCAAACCATTCAGTCATTCCTACTTTTTGTTTTATTTAGGATATTGCTGCCCTCTACTCCATGTAATACGTCTTCATTTCTCACACGATTAGCGCAACTAATTTCCATCCTTATCCAGCATAACATTTCAAAGCTCACCAGGTATTTCTTATCTACTTTCCGAAGTTTTCAAGTTTCAACACCATTCAAAGCTACGAGCTCCAAATATAGCAATTTAAGAGTTTCCTCCTTAAATTTTTATCCAATTTTCTGCTGAAAAGATTCTTCCTCTTATCGTACGGTGGTTTCGACATGGAAATGCCGGATTTAATTCCCCTGTACACCTTGCATTGCTTGTTATCACGCAACCGAATTATTTTAAATGTTCCATATTCTCCAGTTGTTTTTGGTGTATCATAATCTGGCCTGGGGATAGTTGCCTTGAAAGTCTCATTATTTGAGGTTTCCCCACATTCAGTTCCATTCCATAGTATCTTCTAATTTCAATTAATCTATAACCATGCACTGTAGCACAGTTTCTTCCTCAGCCAGGAGCATGTGATCTTCTGTATATTTCACAGTATCACTCCTTCAAGTAAGAAAACTAAGTCACAATGAAAAGTAAGCAACGTGAAATCCTGTGTGCAGGAAATACCACTACCTAATTCAGGATGATCGATTTAGGGCGTTATATGTATTAGATTCACTGCGGAGGAGAAATCACTGCCAAGATCCAGAATAATGGCTCATGGCGAGGCAACTGCGAGTATTAAATATCATGTACATGTCAAACTGTATTGATGACAATCATGAGGTTTGGAGCTATCACTATCACTAAAAGAACAGGGCCAAATTCTGGCCTAAGACATCTATGTTTAGTCTGTAAGCTTAGTTTGTTCGACCGTTTGTGAAGCGGTACATATTTTTTACATTTTTACATTAAAAAACTTCGCATTTTCACAATAGAATTATTTTACAATTTGTATGATTCTGAAAGCAGAACGCGTTTACAGACTGGAGTTTGTAACGGCCACCAATTTCGTTCTCTGTCAGGTAGGAACTGACTTCTCATGTATATTTTAGATAAATTTAGGTCTTCAAAGGTATAAAATATTGAGAGCTCCATGTAATAAGAGTACTGTGTCGAACAGTCAATCAACTGCAAGTGCTGTTCCCACTTGTGCGAATGTAACACAGCAGTACACTCCAGAATGTTTCCAAGTGTTGCTCTGTCTAGCAGCACTGTGCTGCATGGATGGACAATAACACTAAGGCCAAATTCTTACGAAGTGCTGCGGACCGTGAACGGATTTGATGCAACATGCAGCTAGAAGAAGTTCATCATCATCCTGGCGATATTCAACGAGGAAAATGGATTTTCCAGTGGCAACGCATGTACTGCCATTTTGTTTCAGTGACCTAACACCATTTTAATTCCACAGATGTGGTCACATGAGCAGCTGTAAATACGTGAAATGTTACATCTACAACAACACCTGTTTAAAACAAATAAGGTAACGCCTGATCTTACATATGTGCACGGATTATAGATTATAACCAATAACAGGTCCAACAGGACAGGAAATGTACGTTTAACATTAGCACTGAGGTTCGTTCTTGCAACCATTTTTACAGCGGAAAAGTATTACATATTCTGAGTGTGTGTCTGCAGTCTTAGGTATCCAGCAAGCAATGCGCATGCGCTATATTGTCATCTGTGGTCTGCCCGACTCGACAGTACGTTTCAACATTATCTCACAAACGTCACGATTTTCGGGGAAAAAAACTTATTGAAAATAAAACGTGTATTTTGATTTTCTCTGCAAATTTTGTCTGAAATACTTCTCACTCTAAGAAGAAATGATCAAAAATGTAAATTGGTCTTCGTGTAAAGTACCCGTAACTCATGCCAGATTTTAATAAAAGTCGAACTTTCTCGAAGGATTTTCGAAAAATACTCAAATACGAAATTTAATGGAAATCCGTCCAGTGGAAGCGGAGTTGTCCATGTGGACGAATCGTCGGTGCTTTATACCACTAGCTGTAAACACAGTCTAGTGCTCTTGAGGATGGGCTAAATTATCGCCCGAAACATGTTGAGCTGATTGAAATTTTTAATAAAATTATTATTGTTGCATCTAGTTGGCTGTTTCTATTACTGTATCAATGATGCACGGTCACACAAACGTCAAATGTCATACTATCCTCCACTTACACCTAGGTCTTTCAAATGGCTTTTATTTTCAGGTTACCCTACCGACCTCTGTATGCATTAACCTCCTCCTCATACTACCACACGCCCCACCCACCTCATCCTCCTACATTTCACTACCATAAGCTTTTGAAATTACCCGTAATATGTTTTCTTTTAAGAAAATCCACAAGCTTGTTTCAGCACAGAACCTGCCGAATGCAGACCAGCAACCAAGGCACACTATGCTGGTATTTCTTCTGAAACGAGAGAAGCAGGAACTTCCGCTGTTGTGGGATGTTTGACGATATAGCAGAAGAAACTCCCGGCCAACTTATGACGTCGAACCCTCCGTGCATTTGGGATCAAGAAGGAGGTGGAAAGAATACTGAACAGGCGAGACAGACTGTGTGTAGGATACACACACCTTCAGCACGGAAAGAACTGTTGCGCTCAGGCAGAAACCAACAATGTGTTCGAACCTCGGTTTATTTAACAACGGTTTATCAACAGCAGCAATCGAAAATGTCCGTGTAACAGCGACATAATAAAATTATATATGAGAAGTACCCAGATAAATCTTGCAGGGGTTATCGGCTATCCTGAGGCTGTTTGTTTTCCTTCAGTGCCTCCATTCGACGGACCACCTGGAATATTTGAAAGGCCGGTGGTAGTCTTTAACTACACGTGGCGTACAAACTGCTGTAACATTTATAAACTGCATTTCACCCACAAAGTGTATCTATTCCTCTAACAAAAACTTACTGCTACCCTAAAGAACATTAACTGAATGGTCTTTATAGCGAAGAAGTAGTCTTTTTTCCGTGAGGCAAGAATTGAAGTTTATATGCAATCTAGATCACCTCATAAATAGAGTTAACCAAATGATTTATAGCATAACAGTGATAAATTCGAGCATTTGAAGCGTGTCTTTCCACTTACTACATAACAAACAACACCAAGACTGGAATCATATGTACTGCAAATAAATAATTAAGCCCAAAATAATATTTCCTGTCCGTAAAGAAATATTAAATTCACACGCACACACACACACAACTTGTCATTGTTACTTGACGGGCCTATTCAACTTGAAGAGAAGTCGAAAATGACCTAAGGAGTAAATTATTAAACAGTCATTATCAACTCTTCACTGCTCTTTGTTCTAACACACGTTAAGAGATAATTAAAGAAGCATACGCAGGCATGATACATGTCATAAAAATCTTACCGTAAAACATTAAGAGATAAAGCGCACCTGAATTCAAACTAGTCTGAACTGAATCAAAACCTTTTTGGCGAGATTTGCTGTTCTCACAGCGGCGTTGAAGATTAAAATCTTCGGCGATCCTAACGTCGTGACGACTGGTAATTAGGTTCCGGCCTTTCGCATGAGCATAGCAGGTCTTCAGGGTTAGGCGGTCCAAGAAGAATACATTCCTGCACTAGGCTACACCGAAGTGCTGGTTAACTAGTTACCAGTCAACAATCAGACCTTAACCTTCCATAACTTTTTCTGTTCTCCGCATAAGAGGATGGGCAATCTGTAGGCCTAATCCAACAATTTTTAATTATTCAATATGTAAGTTCGGAAATGTACGTATAGTGTGCGTCTCTCTCTCGCTCTCTCTCTATCTCTATCTCTCTCTCTCTCTCTCTTCCCCCCTCGTGGTTAATTGCATCTAAAATCATATAACTTAAAGAAAAATGTATTTCAACATATAAGGGGTGTTAAATGAAATAAAAGGTAAAGTAAGTCAAAACACAACTAGTTTTATTGGTGTTCATGAAACGACATGTTTCGGCCTACTCGAAAGCCATCGTCAGGTTTGCAAATTTCCAAGAGACTAAATATTGTTGTGTGTGGCGGATGTTGAGATCTCATCATCTGGTATATAAATTATATACGAGACATAAACTGCTTATGAGCAGTCCACCGCCTTACCTGCTCACAAGCAGTTTATGTCTCGCATATAATTTTTGGCCAGATGATGAGATCTCAAAATCCGCCACACACAAACAATATTTAGTCTCGTAGAACTTTACAAACCTGATGATGGCCTCCGAGTAGGCCGAAACATGTCGTTTCATTAACATCAATAAAATTAGTTGTGTTTTGACTTATTTTACCTTTTTTTTTATTGCTACTGACACAACGGGGATGCCTCAACTAAAGGAGGGGCGTTACATTCCCCTCTATAAGGTCTGTTCGAAATATTTTTTCTCTCAAATAAAATCACACTGATCTTCATGTAAATTTTCCTTTCAGTTCGTTTTATTTTAACCAAAATTCAAAACGACGGACACTTTTCGCTAATTTACTGAATATCAAACTTATTATTCGCATTTCAACTCGGTAATTCTGGATTCTACGCCATTTTAACAAACAATCTGCCGTGATGCAACACGGAACAAACAATCTGCCGTGATACAACAGCGCTCAATATAGGAACAAACAAACTTCTCGTATCGCGGAAGGCCAAAGTGGCCCCAGGCCTCCTCTATTCCTTGTATATATTAGACCTCTTGAAAAACAATACTAAAGCTACATCACTGTCACCCAGAAATTGTCAGGAGGAATTTTATTTTTCCGGTGAAATCGCTTTATGTCAATAGAGAAAAGAAAATCGTAGAGGACCAAGAAAATTATGTATTACGTTTGTCCTACTGGAATGGGGATTTAAATTTCAGCGCAAAGTTTCCAGCAAACGTATTATTTGATCAGAAAATACAAAATTATAATATAAATTTATTTTGTGGAAAATAAAACGGAGATTATGTAGGACGTCTTAAAAATCAAATAATGTTTCATGTTGTCTAGATATACAAAATAAATTTCTAGGCGCGCGTTCGCGTTTGGCAACACAGGTGTGTAAGAGGTTAATCTTCTTTCTTTCTATTCCTCCGATTCTGTTATCCTAACATGCTCTTCGTCTTTTCTTAGTTTTCCTTTATCGTTCCTCTCTTCTTCTTCCTCATCTTCTACTCCTCTCATCTCCCTCGTTTACTCCACTCTCCTTGACCATCTTATTTATGACCTTAGCCGCAAAAACGTGCCTTCAAGTCTCAAAGCAATATACTGTATAAATCAATTTTATTGTCCATTACCTAGTCATGAGAACCTTAACTAATTAGCAATCTCTTCTAGTTTATTAGTGAGTGTAATGTATATTTTGAAGTCCCTTGCTCTTACATATGCAAATATTAACCATGGTCTCAGCGCGTCCGTCACATGCTAATACCAGCTCGGCAATTATTGGTATTGGCTACACACCGGCGGTTTGTTTTGTGTGCAGCGGTCAGAGGAACCAATAAGCTGGCCGGTCCGTAACGTTCGTGTTAATTGATTAGTTTGATCGACACCTGAGTGACCTCTCAATTCGTTTCTCTTCCGAGCGAATAAATAATGGACAGATCAATTTGAGAGAGAAATGAATATCTGCCTGATACAGAGTCCTTCACGTATCAATAATCCGCCTTGTGTCTCGTAACAAATGTTCAGGCCTACATATTCCATTTGTTCCATATTCTGTATGAGTCAATATTTGGTATTCTCACGGCCGTGATTATGAAAAAGAACTTCCGGAACGTGAAACCGAGTGACCTGGTACCGACACTTCAGAGGAAAGTGCTGCCGTTAGAACCAAAACAAGTGACAGGGGCATCTGCCGTCATAACAGAGGCAACAGCTTCATCTGAAAAAAGGATCAAATGTTAATTGGCATCACATCCCATGAACCAATGCCATTTTTAGGCGCGTTCCCAAAACTGCGAAAACCGACCACTAGCTTCGCCAAGTCTGTCTGTCCTTCCACGTGGAACTCGGCTGCCAACTAGACGGATTTTCATGAAATTTTATTTTTGAGTATTTTTATAAAATCTGTCCAGGAAATTCAAGTTTCGCTCAAGTCCGACAAGAATAACAGGTGTCTTACATGAAGACGAATGTACATTTTTTAATCATGTCTCGCTCAATTCTTCTTAGAATAAGAAATATTTAAGAAAAAAAAGATGTATAGACCATCAAAACCTATATTTCTATCGATTTTTTTTAATCGTGCCGTTTATGAGTTGACGTGACAAATAGTGTACAGCCGGACTGGCCACACATCACAACATGGTCCACGCGCATTACATGCTGGATAACTAAGGTTACAAACACACACTCGGAATATGTAATACTAATTGCTTTCCCACTGCTACAATGGTTGAACGAAAGCACCTCAATGTAACTTTGCACGTACATTGCCTGTCTGTCTTATTACGTGTTCTTTTCATAATGTCCAAAAGGGAACCCCACAACTGAGCAGTCAATCTGTCTGTCTGTCTGTCTGTCAGTCCATATGCTTCGGCCTCAAGACTATTTGAACGGTTTTAAGACAGAACATGTCGTTTCTTACATTTCACGGTCAATTCAAAAAATTAAAACGGAATATTTGAGATGTTCACGAAGTTTAAGATCGACAGGGCGATACCGAGTAGTGTTATAGTCTGGGTAAACCTGCTGCTTCCGCCTTCATGATGGACTTCCACTTTCCCATGAAGATGGAAGCACTCTGCTCTTTCGAAACCTAGGTAATAACTTACAAGAACACACCTACCAGTTTCTTTATGTTTTGCTGACCGTGCATCTCAGTATAATCTTAGTAATTAACCAACTTGATGCACAAATTCTTGTTTTATAATAAATTTATTATATGCCTCTACATGTTTCGAGCACTATGTGCTCATCATCCGGAGGTCAAAATTGTATTTTACAGCATCTGGTATTATCTCTCAACCTGCGCACCGGACGGCCACCTACAGGTGCGATGATACCAGATGCTGTATAATACTATTTTGACCTCCAGATGATGAGCACAAACTGCTCGAAACATGCAGAGGCATATAATAAGCTTATTACAAAACAATAATTTGTGCATTAAGTTGGTTAATTACTAAGACATCTACCAGATCAAGGAAATAATAACAATACAACTTCCAAATAAAACTCATGGACCATAACGACATCTAACGACATACTACCCATTTGTGAGATAAATAGTTCGTAAAGAAACTCTGTAATAATCAGTTTCTTTAAAGTAACAAACGTTAAAGTAGTCCCTCTGCTTTGTTAAGAAACACATTTTCAAGGCACGGTGGGGAGTGGAGATACAGTAGCATACATTCTTAACTATCGACACACACGAAGTTGAGCTGTAAGCTTTACACTCCAGCCGCTACACCCTCGAGAAAGAACCCTCTGTTCTCACATAACAGGGTACTGGAAACGCCCCACAGTAAGTCCTAACGCAGAACCTTGCCCCGAATCGTTCCTCCATCGTCTATCCACCTAGAAAGTCAGAAACATCCCGGCATATAGGTATAGCTGCAATTCGCCTAATCGGGTTGTTATAATCGACCAGAATGCACCGTAATTGAATTCGATCAAGTTTAAAATAGAATACACATGTCAATTTCCGTGGACACAGGGCCAGTAGTTTTGGAGATCCCGCGTTATAAACTTGGTGCACAGAATGCCATAATAAAATTATAGTAAATGACAACAGATGGAGTACAGTGTAGTTCTGTCTTCCCTGAAGTTCAGTTCGTTCGAGGTTTATATGACATTAGTGTAGAACTGAGCAAAAGTTAACACTAACTTCATTCTCTCTGCAGGAGGAGGGACACACCATTGCAGCATCTACACCCACCGCAAAGATCCGGCACCATCGGAAGCACGTACAGTTAAGTCACGTACAGCAGAACTGAATGCAGCGAATCCTGACTAATCCCTGTCTCGCGATGAGACGTGTCGGACTCAATCGCCAAGGGAAATGCTGCCAACCCCAACACGCCAGCGCTGCTAGTCCTGTGATGAGCTCCAACAAATCATAGCCTCCTCACGGCGAGAGGACTGCCTGGAATCATCATCGGTCCTTGCATCACATTACTGTTCCTGCATCTTTATTTTGTACTGAATTTTGGTGAATCGGCATGACCCTAGTCATGCGTGTAATTTTAAACTAAGCTCCTTTTAATCTCTCTGTGGTATTTACGTCTTTGGTCAATGAATTATTGTAAACAGTTCATTAATATTAGTCCCCAGTTCGTTAAATGCATCAAACCCAATACCAACAAATCTCTCATGACAGTACTACAGGTTTCCTTGAAGCCTCATAACAATTGAAGGATTGTTACAATGTACTGTCAATTTTATTCCGGTACCTGACGAATGATAGCTCAGTCGGTATAGCGACTGACTACGAGCTGGACAGTCCGGGATCGAATCCCGGTGGGGACGAGATTTTCCGCACGTCCCGACCGGCCCTGGGGCCCACCCAGCCTCCTGTAAAATGGGTACCGGCTCTTTCCCGGGGATAAAGTGCGGCCGGGGCGTGCTGCTGACCACTCACCCCCTTCTAGTGCCGCGGTCATGGAAGAGTAGAGCTATGCCTCTACCCACCTTCTGGGACACACCGGGCCTGTAAAGGGATCACTTTAATTTTACCTTATCCGACGAATGCAAAATTTCTTACTATATTTTCTCTATTAAGCTATGTTACGTGAAATTCAAAATTATAATCGTCAACGATTCCGTCCGCGTATGACGTGAACCTTTAGGGGAAAAAAAATGTTGGAGAAGATTTTCATGCCGTTGATAAAAAAATTATCATACCAGATAACTACTGTAGTCAGTTTTATCACTACTTCTATGAGTAACACCACAGATTCGAAACACTGCTACTTTAACCGAGAGGTGGTCGCTAAATAAAGTACACTAATCATGTTTTGCTTCTTGTGTCGTCTCGCAGACGATCAGCAGTTAGGTGCCCAGGGTGTTTCACAAAATCATTGGACTTAGACCATTGCAGCATTCCTCAAGCTTCGTGTATGACGTCATACGACGCAGCGGGCACATGCACGATGATCATTCCCACAGGATCGGTGGACCGACGAACGGATGTCACAGTGATATAAACCCAGGCTTTTGTGTCTATCCCCTTCCCAGCAGGCAAAGCAGCCCGCCAGCACCACATTTGCATAGGTCACACAGAACTGTGATCCCTATACAGCTGAGTCGTAGTGTGTGTACTGACAGTCGCGTACCTTCCTGGCTGGGCCAAACGATCTCGGTGAAGGAGTTGCAAAAAGAATGAGAGTGGTGTCGGGTGTTTGCAGGCAGCAAGGAACCTACACTTCTTGTCACTGCCACGGCAATTTACATGGACATCACTGTACGGACGGACGGATAGATGAGCTGCACATTTCAATCACGCTCTATCAACTGGGAGGGTTACGTCGCATCGAATGATAAGTCAGGGTCTCTGTATTAAGTAAATCTGAGGTGATATGAAAAAAAAAAACCGTTATGAAATATTTCAAGGCTCTATCCCAGCAGGCCCATGGAGGTACTGAGAAAAACTAACAGAAACGTCACGCAAGAAATTCGGCATTTACATGATTCGAATCCGGAACCTCACAAATGCAAATCAGAAGCACATCCATAAGCAACGTTCTCGATGCCTCGCTGTATCTAAGCACACACGTTACGGAATGTGCAAACTCATACGCGCACGTGTGTCACGGGGACGAGGGTTCCTAGACACAAGGTGAGAAGTAATGAACAAGAACGGAACAGAGAAAACACATTTTGTAACACACTGTGACCGTGTACCGAAGTGTATTATAATAAATATTTTATTAGTGTATTCTCTTGGTATTTCTTGTAATAGAAGTGTATAACCACTCAAAACCAGCCGCACCAAATCTCCAACACACAACGAACCGAGAACAAAACGACCAATGTGGTAATTCAACAGCACAGTCACAAGTTCCTGATGATAGATATATTAATGTCCGAAACATGTTGAGCACATAAGAAGTGAAATAAAATAGCAAGTGACATCAAGTTGGTATTTTATTCTTCAACTATCACAATGATGCACTGTCCAATAAACATAAGATTAAAGCAAATAATCTAACTTAAATAAGTAATGAGAAAGACAGGTGGCATGGAACAGCAAAATATTACGTAACTAGAAGCTTGACATTAAGTATTTTTTACCTGTCATTCTTAGAAGATCATGCAAAAAGGACTATATTGACAGGCTATGCATGAAATGTGTAAACAATAAAATACGAAAGTCTGTCAGGAAATAAGTTTTCAAGGCAAAAAAAAATTACAAGTTAGAAATCTACATTGACTGTGATTATGTCGGGAAAATTCGCCGCAGGGCGATTGTCATCTTCACACCACTAAACCAACAAAATGTAAAAACTTGTCCCTTAGATGTTTGATATTATAAATCATAATATTCCTACATGTTTCTTCCGAAAAGGCCCATCATCAGGAAATCAGGCACAGTAATACACCATAAAACCAAGTAAGGTACTTCTGTATACAGATGACGTGGCGTAAAATTAAAATGATTATAATTCAGAGTAGAGTTGTTGTATTTTTATACAATATCTTGGAAGTGGGGGAACGCGGTAGCACAGTGGTTAGGGTGCAGTGATACAAATCGGAAGGTCGCTGGTTCGATACCAGATGGTGTCAGTGGATTTTTCATTGACGTAAAATCCTTCCGATCGCACTATGGCCCGGGTGTCGACCCAGCCTCTAACAGAAATGAGTACCAGGAGTATTTCCTGGGGGTAAAGGCGACCGGTTCGTAAGGCTGACAACCTACCACCATCCTGTGACGTTTTCACGAAATCTGGTAACCTTAACTGCCTGGAACCCTCTGGGTATTTCCGGGCCTGTAATGGGTGCGCTTTACCTTTACGTTTTAACTTGGAAATATCCTACGTACTTAACGAGAGGCAGTAGACTACTTCCAAGATAACTGTATATCAAGATCCACAACATTTATACGACCACTCTACAAAGAAATGTCTACATTTTTACTATCTGACTCTTGTACACGACTTCAGCCGTACACAAAAGTGGCTAGTTTGGTTTTATATCGTATTACTTTGTTTGATACCCTGATGACTGTCCCTTACGGATCGAAACATGTAGGAATATCAAGTTTTATATTATAATATACAATATATATTATATAAAGGAAACAATCTGTGCATTTTATTAGTTTAGTATCTTAATATATCATCTATTTGCAGCAGTGAAGAAAATTTTAAACAAGGACACAAAGAACCGGACAGATTCTGTCTCCACATTATGAATTCATTTTATGCAGTTCAATAAAATTAGTCTCCTCCCTTATTGTTTGGAGTGTACGGAAGAGGCCACTGGATTTTACTGTGGAGGATCATGATGATATTAATACGTTCTGTGTCAGTTTATGCTGTCAGGAGACTGCAAAATAAGATGAATCACGCGTGTGAGGGACAGAGGTATCACTGCACTGATCCAAGGTTCCTGCAAGCGGTTTCTCACAGCGAAGTTATACAAAAAAATGCGTTGAAACATGTCATTTTCCTGTGAAAATATATAAATCCCTGCGTTCATAGAGTTGAACACGACTCGGACAGTCCCTGTGTCCCTAGATGCGGAGATCCATCCGTCCTGCCATGTTTAATTCATAACGCCCAGAGCCGACACAATTTCGACACATTACAGAGGGAAAGAGAGGGACAAACGCAGTACAGTCCATCTCCATGATCCTCTTTACAACCAGAAGCCTGTATATCTACCTGCTGTCTGCTTTCCACTATAAAGAGGTAAAATTATGACCCCTTCCCTTCTGCACGAATTATATCCAGAATGAAGCCTTACGTAAAGCAGTAGGCCAGTGCCGACTGAAAAAAATGTTACACAAAAAAGAGCTTAGTGAACTTCTGTTTATTGAACCGTGCACCATTGTGATAGTTGAAGAATAATGTGGTAATTCAACAGAATAGTCGCAAGCTCCTGATGATGGATATATTAATGTCCGAAACATGTTGAGCACATAAGAAGTGAAATAAAATAGCAAGTGACATCAAGTTGGTCTTTTATTC
>Ga0123355_10009549_pt1 | contig 14771 bp, 13 predicted proteins | sample TergutEmb28metaG_3_FD_89872 | JGI IMG/M metagenome (GOLD analysis project Ga0123355, IMG submission 89872) | Embiratermes neotenicus P1 segment gut microbial communities from Petit-Saut dam, French Guiana - Emb289 P1 | ecosystem: Host-associated > Arthropoda: Insects > Digestive system > Gut ...
CCGAAAGTTTCTACAAACACCGCCACCCTTTCACTAAGAGCCATATGAGCGTGTTCGAGTGCAAAAGTTTTGCGTTCTTTATCACGCCCAGTACCCTTACAACCTCCATTTTGCTCAAATAACCGAAAGCGCTGTTCTTTTGTGAGATACTTTTCCATCGCTTCGCTAAATACTTTATCGCACTCATGCCCGGCATCATATTTATGTATGATACCCTCAAATAAAGATACTATTTCCGCAGAAATTCCGCTATCCTTTTTTTGCATTGCCTTTAGCATGGTTTTCATGCCTATGCCTCCTCACTTACAGTATAGATTATATTCATCCGGTTTCTTCATGCTAATACAAATCACTTTTGCCTCATTATACTTGTGAAAATTTGACAACAGCATGTCATATTCAACTTCACTGATTATAAACACCTTTAAGCAGCCGCAATATAGCCATGTCATTATCCCGGATGTTTATAATCAATTCTTTTAAAGCCTCCTGACATACTTTATCTGTCATGATATTGCCAATGCGTTTTGGCAGCTTGCCATCAGTATGCGGCCCTATGCCTAGATCCTTCCATAATTGCCACACGATATCGTGTATTGCAACACAATGGTTGTCGCATTGCTGTAAGATATCATGTATTGCAGAATTATTCGTTTCACGAGATAACATTTCGAAGCCGTCAGACCCGTGCCAGCGATCCATTATGCTATAGCTTGCGTTTAGAATAAATGCAGCTATACCGTAGGCGTTTTCGTAGGTAGCTGATTCTATCAAGCGTGGGATTATGGACATTGTGCCATCATTAGGCGCTTCCAGTTGAGCAATGATTCGCTCAACATAATTTTCAAAACCAAACTTCTCAGTCCGGCCTGTGACAATGACGACTTTTTCTATATAGCGAAACCAGTTTTTTAAAGCAAACAACCCGTCTTGGGTATATGACATATTTCCTTCCGCAAATGCGCCCTTATCGTCCTTGCCATGGCTTCTCATATCTAAGCCATATATTGTTCCGGTCCCTTCATTATAGCCGGTGACAAGCCCCCAAACCGGGCCGATTCCAAACTTAATCAACACCGGCTTGCCCTGAAGTATGGATTCTTTGATTCGGCGGAATACCTCCCGTTCTCCCATGTTTTTGCCTGGACAGGTATACGCAAACCCTCTTGATTTCATAACGAAATCCAACCTATCCTCTAGTTGGGGCGGCAGTATCCCAGGGATAACCTTTAAATCATAGGTACTGTTATGGTTGCGGTCAAAATTCATGAAAGCAATACCGGTAATGGTTATCAGAAAATGATAGAGCTTGCTATGGTGCTTGTATAGATTTGATTTATCCCTGCAGCCACTGCAGCCATTACATATGCTGCCTATATTACTGCAAAAATACGGTGTTGATTCGCTGATGTTTTCCAGCTTAAGCAACATCGTAGTTAGTGCGCTTAAAAGCATGTTATTCTGGGCATAACCTGCGAAAGGGGCCATTCCTTCAAGCTTCACTTCAGGGGATGGGGTAGAGGATATATCAGGAAGTGTTTCTGCCGCGATAAACAGCACAGCTTTTTCCCTTTCCTCCATGGCCTGTTTTATGGCTTCCGATTCCATAAGGAATACACAATGATCCAAGATTACCTTGCCGTCATTATCAGGGGTAAAAAAGCGCTTGCTGTCATAGCGCTGAAAGCTCCAGACATACATATCGTCAGCTACACTGATTGTGTTGCCTTCAGATAATATCTTGTCTATTGCTTTTGTATGTGTGACCTCAGTAGCCAGCTCCAATGTCTGCCTGCTACCGCATACCCAACTTGTCCCTAATATTCCTGCTTCGAAATCTTTATAGATAAAACCTTCCGGAACCTCTGTACCTGCAGGAGTAGGCACTCCTATCCACCAAGCTAATACTGGCCACGAATCTGTTGCTTTTCGTTCATACATAAAGAGAGCTTCGAATTCATGACCTAGTACTGCACCGGTATTGAACAATAAATGAAACCAACCATTTTGGAACCACTCGCTCCAGACATGTTCAAGCCCTAGCTCACCTCCCACGGGATCAACATCCAAAGACGTATACCGTCTGCCAATAAACCGGAAGGCGGGCATATTCTCGTAATACATATTAATGATTTGCACATCACTATCCATTTCGTACGCATCCATTTTCACGTCCCCTTTGATGGACATATAGAAGGAAATACGCGGGAATGGCTTTAGTGGGGTGCTTGCATCCCTAGCCGAGGTTGGCGGCAGCCCAAATTGCTCTTTGAAGGCACGGGCGAAGGCGTCCGGCGATTCATAGCCATATTTAGACGAGATGTTGATTACTTTTTCATCACTGTTTTGAATCTCATATAAAGCTAGACTGAGCCGCCTTTTTCTCACGTATTCCGAAACAGGCATATCTGCTACGGCCGAAAATGTCCGTATAAATGCTTCTTCGGATTGGTTGCTGCATTGCGCTGCCTGCTTCATATCAATTTTATGAGTGAGGTTGCTTTCGATATAATCGATTGCACGGTTCATACGGTCATGCCAACTCATGTGCATCCATCCTTTAATCTGTCATAAATATCCCGAATTGTCCGCATTGTCTTAATCCTTTCATCGATATAGCAATCCTACTTGAAAACAAACGAAAGCGAGACGGAAAATCGGCGGCTTTAAGCCGTTTTCCGGCGAAGCTTGAGTTGATTTTCAAGTTGATTGTCTATAGTGTGTATCTGTAATCTATTGTAGCAAGTGTCTCGCTTCTTTGCCCGATAATACACGTCCTATTTTTGCAGGATGCTATGATATAATTACATATAATTAAAAAAACTATCCAGGATGTGATTGAATGAAGTATATTTTGCTGGCATTACAAGGTATAGCAGTAGGGGCTACAAACATAATACCTGGTATCAGTGGCGCAACTGTGGCAGTTATTTTTCGTGTTTATGACAGGTTGCTTGAGGCTGTTAATCAGCTATTTTCCGCTGAGTGGCGAAAGGCCCTAAAGATGTTGATACCCTTCGGGATTGGTGCGCTTTTGGGGATTATGGCCCTTGGTTCTTCTATAGATTTCTTTATTCAGAGAGCCCCCCTTCAGACAACGGCTTTTATTGCGGGGCTTATGCTTGGAACTATACCATTTTTGTATAGATTGGCTACGAGTGGCGGAGAAAAAACGGCAATACCGCCTTCTGAAGAAAGAGGGGCTCACTCCGTACAGAGCAATGAGGAGGTAGGGGCATTACTTATTAAAAAGCCGGCTTACTATGTATCAGCCACAATAGCAGCACTGGCCATTATTCTAATGGCAGCCTTTACACCTGCACAACCCGCATATGCAGACGCGGCATCCGCCCCCGTGATATTTTACTTTATAAGCGGGGCATTGGCTGCAGCGATTATGATTGTGCCGGGTGTTAGCGGTTCTATGGTTTTGATTATGCTGGGGCTTTTCCCGGCGGTTATTCACACAATTAACTTGGCAAGGGAATTTGTTATGTCCCCTTCCGACGCCCTGTTGCCGCCTATTTTGCGGGTGGCATTGCCTATGGTGGGGGGCGTTCTATTGGGTACGGTGCTTATGTCAAAGCTTATTACCGCCTTGCTAAAACGATATTTTAGCCTGATGTATTTCATTATCCTGGGGCTGGTTGTAGGGACTATTGTTATCTTATTTATTGGCCCGGAGATACGCCAAGGCAGAGATGGCCTGACTCCATTTGTCGTAATTACCGGTGTAATTGCCTTAGGGGCTGGCGCATTTTTCGCATATGTAATGGGGAAGAAATCTAGGATTCCAGATACAGTTCCTGAAGACGCCTTATGTCCTGTGGAGTAATACCTAGGCCCTGTAATAGATATCCATCAAAGCCGCCATAAGCTTTGTCCATCGCATTGAAGGCTGCCAGCAAATACTCCGGCCTTACCCCCATAATCACAGCAAGAGCCTCTTGCTGCCTTTTAAAGAAAAGACCTCGACGGCTATAATGGGCAATAAACGCCTTGTTGGCCAGGTAGCGGTCTTTTTCTGTTTGCAAATAATCTGCCATAATATCTGCGTCAGAAGCCCCTAGGATTTTCAAAAGCAGCGCAGCCGCAAAACCGGTCCTGTCTTTTCCAGCTACACAGTGGAATAGGGTTGCGCCTGTAGGGTTGTTGACACATGCGGTAGTAAGGGTTGCAAAGCCGGCACGGGCGGCTTCGGATGTTACAAACCCGGTGTAAACATTTGCAAGATATGTATGGCAAACCGCTATCTTGCCCCAAAATACTAAGCGGCCTATTCTCGCCCCTTTTACTGAGCCATTCATTTCGATATTGGCCTGGACATATGAGACGCCCCTTGGCACGTTATCCGGGTTCTTATTCACCTCTTTTTGGGTACGGAAGTCAACGATTTGCCTTAAATCGTATCCCGGCGGCATGGGTGCTGTCAGGGCCGCCGAGCGCAGCAGGCGGTTTGACATTATTTTTTTGCCGTTTAGGCCAGGTATACCGCCTAAGTCGCGGAAGTTTACTAGCTCGTTAATTTGATACACCTCCAATATGATTTATGACGCAAAGGCCCCCGGCCCCCGCAAGGGAGGGTGGTTAGCTCTTCGCCGCAAGCTACGGCTTGTGCCCGACAGCCTCAGGCTTGGAAAAATGCCGTTTATTTGCGGATTATCATCCGCATAAACGGCGTTTTTCCTAGCGCCCGAGTCTATCGTGCGCCTTCGCAACAGCGGCGAAGAGCTAACCACCCTCCCTTGCGGGATCTCACGGCCTGCTAGGGTAAGGTCAAGAGATAGAGTTTGTTTAGTATGTTGTGCTATGCGGATGATTGTCAAGAACCACACTATTAGCATAAGTCGCACACGCAGCCCGCTAAACGACCATACCCACAAAGGTTTATCAAAATGAAACAACATCAAGCGCCACCATATATGACGTCAATTGCAAGCGCACAAGACCAGCTAGGTTTTTTCCTTCCACTAGCAAGTGAAACGCAGCGCGGGCGGGCATGAGCTCGTTTTGGCGCGTCTGTGGAGGCGTCAGGTAGACTCAGGGGTTGGAAAAACGCCGTTTATGCGTGTGACAACACGCAAATAAACGGCATTTTTCCTCCCCTGAGGCTTCCTGACATCAGCCGGAACCTAGCGCCAAAACGAGCTCTTGCCCGCCCGCGCGGCCCCCACTATCAATTGCCCAGAGCATATTCCAATAACCTCATCTGCAATGGCAGTAACATTTTCCGAGTGAGTAACAATGATTACGCATTTATTTTCTTCATGTGCCAGACGGGTTAGGATGTCCAACACTGCTTCTTCGGTTTGGGCATCCAGGTTGCCTGTAGGCTCATCTGCAATAATGATATCTGGGTTATGTGACAGCGCCCGGGCAATACCAACCCGCTGCTGCTCGCCACCGGAAAGATGCAGGATTTTGCGGTTGGCTGTTTCTTGATCTATGCCCACCTTTTCCAGTAGTGCGTAGGCGGCGTGTTTTTTGGCCTGTTTGCCTTGTATTGTGCTTTCACTGATATTCATGGACAGGGTGATGTTATATATTGCTGTGGAGTTTAGCAGCAGATTATAGCCTTGAAAGATTACACCTATGCTTTTTGCACGGTACTTATCACGGTCTAGGTTGCGGAGATTTTGCCCATTGTAGTAGATGCCGCCCTCTTTGCAAATGTCCAGTCCTGAGATTAGGGACAGGAGGGTAGATTTTCCTGCACCGGATTGGCCTATTATTGTATAGACCTTGCCCCGCTGAAAGACGGCGTTTATATCGTTTAGCACCGGCTGGGTTGCGCCATCATATTTATAAGACACATTCGCTAGTTGCAGGCATTCCATAAAGTTATCATCCTATCTGTTTTAATCCCTATTCATAAGTATCTTAATAGGCTCATACTTGGTAATCCGGCTGACCGACACTGCCCCGGCCAGTGATGCCAGCACAACAGCTATACCTAGAATCTGCAGCACAGTTATAGCGCCAAACGCTATACGGATTGTGCCTTCCCCGGCCCACAGCATATTAGAAACCGGCTGGGCAAGGGCCATCCCGGCAATCATCCCAATTATAGAGCACAAACATGTGACAGCCACTGTTTCAACCCAAAGGCAGAGGGCGATTTTTTTCTTCTTCATGCCCATTGCCCGCAGCACACCTATCTCATATTTTCTTTCTCTAATTGCTATCACAGACAGCAAAATCATTATCGCCGCGCCAAATATCAGTACTATTACTAAGAAAGTCGTTGCCACATCTTGCAGGCTTTCTATGGGCGCTAGCATTCTGCGATAGGCCAGCTCGTCCCGGTATACTATCCAATCATCCGGTAGCCCCTTTTCACGCATTTCGGCTTCAAATGCCGGCAGCAAGTCCGGGGATATTAGGTGAAAGGTCGCAACCACACCCGTACCACGCCCTATACCGATTCCCGGGGCAATCTGCGCCCCGGCAAGGTATCTGGAATCCGCAAAATTGTAAAAGTCTTCTATAGTAAGCTCTTGAATATTGCCCGATCCTGATGTGCTTGCGTCTGTGTTAGCCCCGGCGGTACTTGCATCTGCGCTAGCGCCACCAGTGCCAGCACTTACGGGCTGCCTCCTTTGAGGCCGTATACGTACCATGGCTTCAAAATCTATTCGGGCTTGGCGGATTATTGCGTCAGAGGCATTGTATATTGCCACGCCAACGAAGGCCGAGGTTATTACAGCAACCAGGATTATCGCGATAAGGATATTGCGCCCTTTGTTTTTGCCTAGGTTAAGTAGGGCGTGCTCAACTACATACATGTTTATCGCCCTCCGGGCTGGGTCATCTGGCGGAACACGCCTTTATCCAGCCCCCACACTTCATCAGCAATAGTTGTGACCTTTTTCGAGTGGGTTACGATTATCACGCATTTGCCCTCATCACGGGCCAGGCTCTTGAATATTTTTAGTATGCTATCCTCGGTGGCTTTGTCCAAATTGCCTGTTGGCTCGTCTGCTATAACCAGCTCGGGGTCGTGAGCCAGCGCCCTGGCTATGGCAACACGCTGCTGCTCGCCGCCGGAGAGTTTTAGTATTTTTCGGGCTGCCTTTTCTTTATCAATGCCTACTTTGTCCAGCAAGGCGGCGGCTTTGGTTTTTTTATCTTGTTTTACGCCACTTATGTTCATGGAAAGGATTATGTTGTCCATGGCTGATGCATTGGTCAGCAGGTTTAAGCTTTGGAAGATAATCCCGGCTTTCTGCGCCCTGTAGTTGTTGCGGTTTATCTGCGAGAGATCTTCCCCCAGGTAGGTCACGCTGCCTTGGGTGGCAACATCTAAGCCTGCCAGCAGGTTAAGTAAAGTGGATTTGCCCGCACCGGACTTACCTACTATGGTGTAGATCTTTCCTTTTTCGAAACTCATGGTGACTTCCTTGAAGATGGTTTTGCTGCCGCCTTCGTATTTGTATGACACGTTTGTCAGTGCTAGTATGCTCATTTGTTTAAGTCCTCCTACCACCCCATGACAGGGCATAATTGTCACTATCCGCATATTGCAGGCGATGCCACTTTCAACCAACGATGAAAGACATTATTTTCCTGGTTTAAGTAAAATGCCTAAGACTCAAGGCTTATAGCTTTTGACCAAATCATCAAAAGCGGTGAGTCAGACTTGCATTACCCTCTATCTCGCAGAATCTTAAGGGGCTCGTACTGGGTAATACGGATGATGCCAATCAGGCTTGAAACCGCCGCAAGCGCCAAAGCGATGATAATAATCTGCACAATAATATCCACCCCCACAACCACATCAATATCACTGATGGGCCTGTAGCCCATTGCGGGGTCATCCGTCTGTACCTCGCCGCCGGCAATAAGCACCCTTCCCCCTTCACCGGAAGCCTGGGCAGCCTCCATGGCCGATTCAACTTCACCGGCAAGCAGCCTATCGGCGATAGGTTGTGCCCCAAGCCCGCCAAGGCCAAGGCCAATTGCCAGGCACAGTGTGGTTATCACAACAGCTTCCATAAAAATGCCAACAGATATCTTTCCCCGTTCCATACCCATTGCCCGCAAAACCCCTACTTCGTATCTGCGCTCGCGGATGGCAAGATATGACACCAGCACCAGTACAATTGCTCCAAGGGCAAGTATCACAACGGTAAAAGTCGTGGCAGCGCTTCGCATACTGCTAAGCGGCCCTGTAACCCTGTCCAGTGCTGCCTGGTTGATTGTCACACCAAAGACGTCTGGTAGCCCCTTTGCCCGTACCTCCGACTCAAACCGCGGGAGATAATCCGGGTCACGCAGAAAATATTGTAGTCTCATATCAAGGCCTTCGGCGGTTTCCCAGTCTGCTGCCATTAGGGTCTCAAAGCTTGTGATTATCTCATTGTGGCTAATCATCATAGGCAAGGAAAAGCCCATCATTTCCCATATGCTGGCCTGCCACTCCTCCATTGGGTCAGGTTCGTGAGAAAAGATGCCCACAATTTCTAATTCAAATGTCTTACCGGCTTGAAACGCGGATTCTATGTGAATGACGTCCCCCACGGCAAGACCGTTGAGGGCGGCAAGCTCCTCTGTGATGATGCATTCGCCTAAGGCGGCGAACTTCGTGCCTTGGATAAGATGCCTATATGTGCCAAAGCCTGCCAGACTTTCCGGCTCCGAGTTACCCACTAGCCGGCCTATAGGGGCATGAGCCATATTTGGGTCCGGCGGCGGGGCAGTTCCTCTACCCAGATCCCCTACTGCGTAAAAATTGCCAAACCAAGCCTGCATCTCGGCGTGATATATGGTGTGCCGCAGATACCCAGAATCGGCAAAGGAAATGTATTGCTGAACGGTTATTGTCTCCCTGCCATCTCTGCCATGGGTAAATAAGTCTACACTTATGTCTACCCTTGAAGCAATTTCTAATCTGGCGTCATCTATTATTATGGATGAGGCATTGTTGATGGTTAGGGTCACCACTGCGGAGACGATTATTGCCAAGGTAACTAAGGCAATTAAGGTGTTGCGGCCTTTGTTGCGATGTAGATTTTTTATTGCGTTTGTGAAAATGTACATGTTAAATCCTCCTTGCTGTTTTTAGCATGTTGGAAGGATATCAAGATAATCTGTAGTTTGTCTGAAGATAGGCTGTAGTTTTACTGTACTAGTGATCCGGTGAAAAACGCTAGACCCTATGTCGACGGCAAATCCATCCAAAACAACACACCATCGGCTGTCTGTTCCAGTGCGAAATCTACGCCCATTACACCCAAGGTCTTCTGCACAATAGTAAGCCCTAAGCCGGTGCGGCCATTTTTTCGGTTGCGAGCCTTGTCCATGCGATAAAATGGGTCAAAGAGCTTTGAAAGGAGACCTTTCTCTATGGTGACACCTTTGTTCAAGACACTTATACGATATTGGTCTGCCACGGCTTCGCTATAGATTTGTATCTCGCCTCCTGACGGCGTGTTTTGTATGGCGTTTAATACTACATTGGATAAGACTTTTTTTAGCATTTCCTCATCGGCTATGCAAATTTGCTCTGCCGGAATATCCACATTTATGCGCTGTTTTCTAGCTTCTGCAAGGGTTTGATGGTTGGGCAAGACCAACATCACAGTCTGATATATATTTATCGCTTTTGGGCCGGGTATGATTTTCTCTAGGCTTACAATCTCAAACATCTCAGAAATAATTTTGCTTTGGGCGTCCATCAGCTTAATGCACTCTCGCAGATACTTTGGATGGTCTTTGTAGTCACCTATATTTTCCGCCATACCTTCAAGAAGAATACTTGCCGCAGCTATGGGGGTCTTTAACTCATGCGATGCGGCAGAAAAAAAGTACCGCTGGGCTTCTTCCATTTCCCGGACCCTCAATATCTCATCTTCCAGCTTTGATATAGTCTCCTTTAGCTTGCCGTACATAGAATGGACATCATGGGCAAGGTTGCCTATTTCGTCTTTACGCATTTTTTGAAGAGGGACATCTTGCAGGTTGGTCATTTTTTTAGTGTCTTCAGCCAGCCTTTTTATGGGGTTTGTCATCTGCTGCGCAAAAATAAAGGCCCCTGCTATGCCCACCCCAAGCATTGCCCCAAGGGCGAGGAGGGATCGCTGAATCAGGCCACTGTAATTGATTTGGGATAACCCGTGATTTATAGCAAAGAGGGTATGATCTGAGCCGACAGTCATCCTTATCCGGTGCTCCCCGGCTCGCGCAACGCCTGCATCTATGCCAGGGGTGATAAAAACAACCCGTCCTTCAACGTCCCTGATATAAAAAGAAAAAGACTGATTGTACACAAAAAACTCCCGTGCAACCTGAATCGCCTCCTCATTGCTACGCCCAACCAGCCGCTCATGCAAAGCCTGATATGAGGTGTAAAGCTGCTGAGTTTGAGTGGCATTGTAAAAGGATAAAAATTGCCGGGAAAACAGTATTACAGTGACAGAAATTATGGCAAGCAAAAAGATAGCCGTATACGAAAACACCTTGAAGAATATCCCGCGGCTGTTCATGACATACACCTCCTCACATAGATAACCAAGTTGAGTATCCGCTCAACTAGGATTACTATAATCCTCCAGCCGATATCCAACCCCACGGATGGTTTTGATAATATTTTCCGGCAGCTTAGCCCGTAAGTTCTTGATATGGGTATGGACTGTGTTCTCGCCTCCACTTGCATCATAACCCCAGACCCGTGACAAAATTATCTCATGAGATAGAGTCTTTCCCTTATTTTGGACAAACAGCATAAGAATCTCAAATTCTTTTAAGGTCAAACTTAGCACAACCCCGCCATACTCAGCACAAAAATCCTCTGGCCGCAGTGCCAGCTTACCACAGGTAAGCACCTTAGACAGTGCGCCGCTGCGGCGCAAAAGTGCCTCTACCCGTCTTAGTAAAAGCTGAATCTTAAACGGCTTAGTTACATAGTCATCTGCCTCTGCATCAAAGGCACTTATCTGGTTATTGTCATCGGCTAGGGCCGTCATCATCAATATAGGGGTGTTGTTTAGCTTGCGGAACTCACGCAGCAACTCATGACCGCTTGTACCTGGCAGCATTATGTCAAGGATAGCAAGCTGGTAGCTGTTTTCGTAAAACATGGTAAGGGCATCATCGCCATCAAAGCAGGCATCCACTGTATAGCCGCTTTCGGTTAAGAAGGCCTTGACGGTGTTGTTTATGTGCTCGTCGTCTTCCACAAGCAGGATTCTGATGGACATAGACATCCCTCCTCCACATATTGCGTTGGCATCATTGTCAATCATCCACGAATATGTGTTACATATCAGGTTTTGGCAAAATCATCAAAAGCGGTCTTTCCATCACATGAATCTTAACAGGGTTGTCTGTAGTTTATATGTAGTTTGCATAAATTAATCAATATTTTTCATAAATCATCCGGGCCTTCTCCTTCAAGATATCCTTGATATGCGCAGGCTCCAGCACCTCAATATATTCCCCAAAAGAAAGCAAAAACCCATACACCCAGTTATCTTCAGGCCATGTAATAGTGGCAATAAAACTGCCATCCGGTTGCTTTTCCGCCGAACATGCGTCAAATTCATCATAGACCCGAAATGTCATCTCCGGTGCAATGCGAAGCCGCAGTGTCACATCCGGCTTGATGCGAGACTCTGGGATAGGTGTCGGCGTTGCGGCAAGAAAATCACGCTGACCAAAAGTCACATCCATCACCGACAAGTTATTTATCCGCACCAGCTTAAACAGCCTAAAGTCCTGACGCGTAAGGCAAAACCCCTTCACGTACCAGGCCCTGGATTTAAACCAAAGCTGCATGGGCTCTATCCGGCGGCGTGTCATATCACCAAAACTGCTGTAATAGTCAAACACCACAACACGCTTTTCCAGTATTGCCGTCTTAAAGCCATCAAAAATATCTCCGTTGTTAAAGCCCCACCCGGTAAAATCCACCTCAAGCCAGTTGGTTACAGTCTTATTAAAAATGCCGGAAAGGCGCTTCAGCACCTGCCCGGCTTCCCCATCACCAATAAGAGACAGCCCCTGCAAGGCAGTCAAAATTTCTTCTTGCTCTCCATCGCTTAGCAACGATTTATTAAGCACAAAGTCCGGCAGCAGGCTTATTCCGCCTTTTTTGCCCTTCTCAGTATAAATAGGTATCCCAGCCAAGCTAAGGACATCCACATCCCGGTATATTGTACGGGTAGAAACCCCAAAGCGCTCTGCCAGCGCCTTGGCGGTCATGATTTCCTTGTTCAATAATACATAGATAATCTCGAATAATCGGGTTGTTTGCATGATTTCACCGCCTGTGTGGGATACTTAAACACTTTTAACACCTCAGCATGTGCCAAGAAATCCGTATGCATGTTATCAATACGCCCTAGTCCCCATTAATGCAAAGATTTTTTCCACATGCTTTATACCTTCATTAACACATAAATCAAAGTAAAGCCGGCCTTTTTCCGCTGTAGCCAAAGTAGGATGCCCCCACACGCCCTCCGGCGAATACCGAAACACAGACCCATACTGCAAATACCCCCGAGGCACATCCGGCAAAAAGTCCACTGCCCTGTCCATTTTCACAAGTTCTGGGCGCAGGTGCAGCATGAGGGAGGTTTCCCTCTCTCCTGCATGGATTTCACCAGTTGTTTCAAAAATCCCCATGCATTCGAAATATGGATCCAGCAGGCAAACACGCAGCTCTGGCATATACAAGGAGTTTAAATGCCTAACCACCGGATCCATAACAAATATCCCGCCATGCCCCCTTACAAACACCACCCGGCCATAGCCTTGATTCTTGAGGTTAAGAACAATATCACACAACATGGCAAAAAAAGTATCCGCATTCATCCATACAGAGCCCATTGCGCCCTTGTGCTCATAGCAAGTGCTTATGGGCAAGCAAGGCAACACAAAAGCATCCATGGCTTCTCCAATACGGTCGGCAAAGCTTTGTGCCAAAATAGCATCTGTACTTACCGGTAAATGGTGACTGTGCTGCTCAAGTGAGCCTATTGGCACAATAGCCAAATCCTCCATAGCTTGGATTTCAGGCGCAGTTTTTTCGTGACTCATAGTGCTTACCTCCATTTCTATGCCGCTGTTTCCAAATCTTTCTCCTTTTGCGGTAAACAAACAGCCACCACAACATTGCCCAGCGCCAATACCGCCGCAATAAAGAACACATACTGTGGCCCCCAGGCTTCCCAAACCAGCCCGCCAAGAAACGCACATATGATAGAAATCGCATGGTCAAGGCTCATGCCAGTAGAAAGAGTAGGCGCAACCTCAGACTTATCCACAACAATAGAGCGCAAATACAACGCCCGTATCATCCCAAGCTGCATTGTCATGCGGTCAAGGATAAATAGCACATATATCACAAAAATCGGCACACCTACAGCAGCAATACTTCCAGACATCAACCCCGCGCTAAAGACACCAAAGAGTATGTATATCCCAATAAAGGAAAACCCCTCGGCAAACATCATATTTCTAAGCCCAAAGCGGTCAGCAAACCGCCCAGCCATGGGTATAAAAAATATCCCAAGAAACATACCAATCATAGACAAAAGTGCCATTCTATCCGCTTGCCTAAGCAATATAGATATAAGTACCCAAGGCCCAAACACACCTGCAATCTGCTTATGGGCCCCATGAAGAGAAGCAAGCAAGTAGTAAAACTTATACTCCTTACGAAACAGAAACCGCCCCTTACCTGTAGTGATAGCAGGGTCGCCAATCATCTTACGAATCTTAAGCAAAATAACTACAACGCCAGCAAAAAACACAGTGGCTATAAGGAAATTGCGGATTATATTATGCTCAAAATCAAAAACCCCAGCCCTAAAACCAAAGAAAACCGCCAAGGCCGCAAAAAATCCAGCCCCAGTGCGCACACCGTTCAAAAGGCCAAACTTACGCCCTGTGTTTTCCGAGCCAATAATATTTAGCCCAATGCTGTCCTTAAGGGGCATATATAGGTGCATCCCCATAGAATTGATAAACAAAAACACCAGCATTATAGAAAAAGGCGGAGTAAAAATTCCCAGCAAAATAAGCCCGGTAATAGACAATAACTGGGCCACAATAGCCAGGCGTATCTCTCCAAGAAATGACATTAGTGATATAACAATGACAGCAATAAGCCCCGGCAGCTCCCGGGGAAACTCAATAAACCCGCGCTGGGAAGCAGTTACGTTGTATACTTCCATGTAAAAATTGCTGTACACACCCTCAGAAAGGCCTGCTGCAAGGGCAGTAAGGGCCGTTGCTATCAAAAGAAAAATAAATGCCCGTTGTCTGGTTTTGTTGTCTATTTCCATTTGATGCTCCTTTATGCTTTTTTATGTTGCACGCCTTAGAGGATAACATATATTGCAGGGTCTTGATAGTGTAAGTTGGCTTATAAAGGCTAACAAAATTTGAATAGTGCGGGCATTATGATGTGCGCATTATAAAAGTTGAAACCCCGCAAAATGCCGACTATTGATGCCAGCATTACATTTAATGCATTATATAAATAAAAAGCCAGCAGCTACCACGGAAATCCCGTGACAACTGCTGGCTTTTGTTAATTTATGCGCTTAGTAAATATGAACTATTTTGTGATAGATACAACAACACCAGCGCCAACTGTACGTCCGCCTTCGCGGATAGCAAAGGTAGAACCGGTTTCCATAGCGATTGGGGAGATAAGCTCCACGGTCATTTCGATATGGTCGCCAGGCATACACATTTCTACGCCGTCTGGAAGGGTGATAACACCAGTTACGTCCGTTGTACGGAAGTAGAATTGTGGGCGGTAG
>Ga0123355_10009551_pt1 | contig 14771 bp, 12 predicted proteins | sample TergutEmb28metaG_3_FD_89872 | JGI IMG/M metagenome (GOLD analysis project Ga0123355, IMG submission 89872) | Embiratermes neotenicus P1 segment gut microbial communities from Petit-Saut dam, French Guiana - Emb289 P1 | ecosystem: Host-associated > Arthropoda: Insects > Digestive system > Gut ...
CCCCAAAGCAGTCTGCCGAACGAGTTGAAAAATCCGATTGCCATAACGCCGATAACGGCGGTTTCGGCAAGCCTTCCGCCGCGCGCGACCGCGATTGGCATTGCGAACGCGATTATCATCATTCCGCCGACGCAGGCGAGGAGGAACGCGAAAGTTACCAAGTAAAATTGCGGTGTTTTCAACATTTGCCGCGGAGTTAGGTCATCTCGTTTCGGTTTGAACCGACGCGCGGCAACCGCGACGTCCGCCATATATCCTTCCGGCGGATTTTTGAGGAAGATACTTCCCAATGTGCATATTACAAGGAAAATCCCTGCGAGAACCATAAAGGTTTGCGGTATTCCGGTATTTGCGAAAGTTGGAATGTCAAATAATATGGTTGAATAATGCGGTGCTCTTTCTACCATAACAAAAACTCTAAACTCGCTCACCAACCATTCTATAAACGGCGCGAAAACTACCGATCCAATCCCAAGCGCGGATAGGATTATGCCTGTAACCAAGCCTTTCTTATGCGGATACCATTTCTGCACACACGCAATCGTCGTCGAGTATGTAAATCCCATGCCTACGCCGCCCATAAGCCCGTAAGTCAGCCATAAAACCCACGGATGATTCGCGGTTGTAAACGCGGCGAGGAAAAATCCCGCGCTAAGTATGATTCCGCCCGCAAATACGACGATTCGGGTGGAAAATTTCACCGCCAGCTTTCCGCCGATAACCGAGCCGATTGCGATGATCGAAAGTAATATCGAAAACGTAAGCGCGGCTTGATAATTATTGCCATCGAACAAAGTTCGGGTAATATCATCTTGAAACACGCTCCAAATATAGGCGATTCCGACGATAAGCTGAATCGAAATCGCGGCAATTACGGCGAGTATGCCTTTCCTTGCAATAGATTTTTCCATTATGACCATCTCCTTTGGAAGTTAGAAATTAAACTATCGTATAATCATACCAAATACGGAAGAAAATGTCAATAAAAATTCGGCGACGGCTTTCTACATTTACATTTTCGAACAATTGTGGTATAATCGTGGGCAAATATCATTCTACATGGAGAGGTTTGAGGAGAGATGAAAAAATTTATAGCGATTTTGCTAAGTTTTATATTGATATTAGGAGTTTTGCCCGCAACGGCGAGCGGAGAGTCGTTTGCGGAACTTGAGTTTGAAGTATGGTTTATAGATGTCGCTGCCGAGTCATTTATTGACAAACTTATACCCGGAATAGAATTAAGAATAGTTCCGCATATCACAGCTACAACCGCCGGAATAGTTCCGCATTTTAATTTTTTCGCGGCGTTGTACGACAACAACGGCAGGCTTGTTCAACATGATTTTTTGCTAACCGGGTTTAATGTTTTTTGGGGAGAAGGGGATACATTTATGCATCCGTTAGAACCGCTTGGAATCCCCGCCACCGATCTAACAGGCTGGGAAGTTCGCGTTTTCATATGGGCAGACGGCACAAATCGCCCGCTTATGAGCAGAGTTGTTACGCTCGATAGTCACGATCCGCTAATTCCACGCGGCGAGGGGACGGAAGAGAGTCCATTCCTCCTCTCCCGCCCCGAACATTTGGAGTGGATAAATGGTGATGTTGAAAGGTTAGAGGCGCATTATTTGGTGGTTAATGATATCGTTGCGCCGAAAAATTTTATGGTTTGTACGCTACTTCACGGGTATGAGTATTCTTGGATTCCGCCTTTTAGCGGAATATTTGACGGCGGCGGCCACATGATTACCGTGAATGTTAATACAAGTCGCACAACTATTGTGGATGGACGAACTATGTTTTCGTCAGGAGGTTTGTTTAGGTTCTTGTCGAGAGAAGCCGAAGTCAGAAACTTGAAAATTGGCGGCGTTATGAGGGGCACAGGGCGATGGACATTTGGAATCGGTGGTCTTGCGGCGTACAATTACGGATTGATTGAAAATGTTGTTGTTGCTGCTGATGTAGTTTTTTATGATAGTTCGTTTGGACGAACCGGCGGAATTGCGGCATTTAACGCAGAGGGAGGGCTTATTAGAAACGCATACTCCACAGGAAACATAACGGGGATTGAGCGTGTTGGTGGGATTGTTGGGTTTAATTTTGGAACCGTTTCGACAAGTTATTCCGTCGGAATTATAACCGGCAACGATTTTGTCGGCGGAATCGCAGGACAAAACCTCGGAACGCTTGATCGCAACATCGCACTTTCCACGATTGTTACAGGCGAGAATGTCGGTCGAATTTGGGGCGCTCCATATGGTGACCGCAGTCCGTCAAGCCCCGAATATCCGCATCCGCGCAACTTCGTACGTGACGATATGCTTCTTAACGGAGCAACTATAGATCCGTTGCAGGTTCCGTACGAAATGAACGGATTCAGCTTAGATCTATCGATGTTAGACAGCACGATTCCGCAAGTTGTGGAAATGGTTCGGGTACAGCTTGAAGAACTAATTGAATGGGATTTCGATGAAGTTTGGATGTGGAACGACGACACAAACCTACCTACCCTGCGCAACATCCGTGGCGAGCAAAACCATATGTTGCAATTTGCCGTTTCAAACATACCGGTAGGTGCGGGAACGGAAGCTGCCCCGTTTTTGCTCTCAACTCCCGAGCATTTAACATGGATAAATGGTGATATCGAAAGGTTAAGTAAACATTTTGTACTTATGAACGATATCGTTGCACCGAATAATTTAATGATTGGAAGTGATTGGAGTACGGCTTTTGCCGGCACATTTGATGGTGGTGGTCATACAATTACGATGAATAATAACTATCCGTCTTTTTTTGGAATGGGACTGTTTGGAGCTATCAATGAGAACGGAGTTGTGCGCAATTTGATTGTTGGAGGTAATATAAGCGGGCACGGTACTGTCGGAGGCTTGGTAGCTAGAAATCAAGGAACAATAGACAACGTTTCGGTTGTCGCAACTGTTTTTGGAAGGGTTCATATTGGTGGTATTGTAGGAATTAACGCCGGAACGATAACAAACAGCAACTTTTCCGGAACCGTAACAGGTGCTTCTGCCGGCGGCATTACAGGCAGTAATACCGGCTCAATATCAAACAGCCATTCAAGCGGAAGTATATATAGAAATACTGCCGTTAACCCAGGCTCTGCAAGCGAACTTGGTGGAATTGCAGGTAGAAATAGCGGAACCATTACAAGGAGCTTTTCGACAGCTAATGTGAGTGGCAATAGTTGGATTGGCGGAATTGCAGGAAATAACAGCGGAATTGTATCAAACACCTATTCTACCGGAATAATAACCGGTCGCGAACGTGTTGGCGGAATTGTCGGTTGGAATTTTGGCAATGCTCAACAGCAAGCTATCGTGCAAAACAGCTATGCAATCGGTGTTATACAAGGCATAGGCGAAGTTGCATTTGATAATCCGGCAGGCGGCATAGTGGGGAGCCATATGAGTAACGGAATGTTAAGCAATTCTGTTGCGCTAAATCCAAGTGTGACACATCATACAGGCTATGCTTCGCGGATGATGAACAGATCTGAGTGGGATAATGAAACTTCACTTTCCTCGAATAATCGCGCCCGTGCGGATATGCGGGTAAACGGCGGACTAATCACGACAGGAACACTTACCAATCAAGATGGGCTAAGTGTAACGCTTGACTCTATTCACACACAGGCATTTTGGCAAACTACTATGGACTGGGATTTCGACGAAGTTTGGATGTGGAACGACGACACAAACCTACCTACCCTGCGCAACATCCGTGGCGAGCAGAACCATATGTTGCAATAAATTCACAAACAAAAAAGAGCCTTTCGGCTCTTTTTTTTGTTTTACATTCTATTCTATAAACTATCTCCGAAATCTGCTTTAAATTTCGCCGCCAACTTTTGCGGCCAATCTGAGGTTGGCTCCAACTTACCGAAGAAGAATCGCAAAATCTTCGGCTCGAACGTAAATCTTAACCCACCGATAAGGTGGCGATTTTCGTATAACCATGTAAGTCTGTCTGCGACATATTTCATTTGCGACAGTGTAAATACTCGTTTCGGTACAGCAAGGCGCATAAGTTCCATCTCAGCGAATCGCTCGCTTCCGTCCGCTTCGCGGGACTCGCTCAACGTTCCGCGTTCCATTCCGCGAACCCCGCTCGCGATGTAAAATGCGGCGGTTAATGCGCCCGAGCGATATTCTTCAAGCGGCAAATGATCACAAAACGCCATCGCGTTAACGTGGCAACCCAATCCTCCCGACGGCGTAACAATCGGAACGTTATTTTTAATCAACTCGTCGCACAACGCTTTAACAAATATCGGCGTTTGCTCGATTACGTTCATATCCAAACCCTCGCGCAAGCCAACCGCCAACGCTTCCATCTCACGAACCGACATTCCGCCATAAGTCAAAAACCCTTCGTAAAGCGGCACAAGCGCTTGCATAGCGAGATATAAATCCTCGCGATTCATAAGAATTCCGCCGCCTCGTGCGCAACCCAATTTTCTTGCAGAGAAGTATGTAATATCGAACAGTTTGCCGAGTTCCAGCGTGATTTCGTTCAATGATTTGTTCGCGAACTCTTTCTCACGAGTTTTTATAAAGTAAAGATTATCAGACAGCAACGACGCGTCGAAAACCGTCAAAATTCCGTGTTCTTTTGCGACTTTAACAGTTTCGCGCATGTTCGCGACCGACACAGGTTGTCCGCCGATCAGGTTCGTTCCTGCCTCAACTCGCACAAACGCGATTTTGTCCGCGCCGCGCTCGGCAATCTCTTTTTTCAAAAGATCAATATCCATATCGCCTTTGAAAGGCAAATCGCTGTTAACTTCTAACCCTTCGCGTTTAACGATTTCGACAACGTCGCCACAGTTTTGCTCGATGTGCGCCTTTGTGGTTGTGAAGTGATAGTTCATAAGCACCGTCTGCCCAGGCTTTACGAATGTTTTGCAAATTATATTCTCGCACGCGCGCCCTTGATGAGTGGGCAGAAAATATTCGGTGCCGAAAACGTCTTTTATCACGCGTTCAAGCCGATAAAACGTCTCGGAACCGGCATACGCATCGTCTACGTTCATCATCGCGGCGTATTGCTCTTGACTCATGGCGTTTACGCCGCTATCGGTAAGCATGTCCAGAAAAACGTCGCGGTTTTTAAGCAAAAACGTGTTACAACCGCCTTCAAGCGCGGATTTCACCCGCTCGTCAACAGGTAGCAAATTAACTTTCTGAACCATACGCACCTTGTGCATTTCCATGGGAATGTTTTCCCCGCTTCTAAATTTTATCGACATTGACATTGTTAGCGCCTCCAATAAGTAAAATTATCTATCTTGGAATTATACCATTTCACTGCGAATTTTGTCAAGAAATAATTTTATTCAAACAAAAAAAGAGCCGAGGCTCTTTTTTAAAATAAACCCTCTAACATATCTCGCGCCATCTTTTCGATTTCCGATCGTGAAATTGCTATATCATAGGCGCTTTCGCTTTTTAGGCTTCCGTCAGAATTTAGCCTGTCAACCTGAATGCCATACGAATCCATGTTTTCTAAAATATACAGAGTAATCGTAAATTTAGAATTTGGATATTCTACCCCAACTTTGCCAAACTTTTCTTTAGTCATTTTAACCTGTCCTTTCTATAAAAAAATTTGTATCTCTAATTTAATTATAGAATGGAATTTAACTAAAGTCACTAAAATCATTATTTGTAATTTGTGTTAATTTGTGGCGAAATAAGGAAATTAATGTATAATTAAGGAAAATATTGTCTAAATTGCGCGAATTTTTGAATTTTTTCGCAAATTTTCTACAAATAATCTATATTTTTGACACAAATCGCCATAGTCGCGCTTTGTCTTTTTCGCTTGCATAGTCAATTCCAATTCGCGGCGTGGTGGTGTATTCAAACTGCGTACCGTCGTCTTCGAGCCATAGTTTGTCAGACTTTGTTAAATCTACGGCGTTTAACGCACGGTCGATTTGCATTGCTTTCGTCAGTTTTCCGGGACCGTTAAAACCTTCGACGCCACGAATCAACACCGCTTCGGGCGCGTCAATATCACCTGTTACGACGTTAAGCAGGTTGTGAATTCCATAGCAGAGATAGATATAAGCAACACCACCTTGCTCGTACATCACGCTGTTTCGCGGCGTTTTGCCGCGATAAGCGTGGCAAGCGGTGTCGCACTCGCCGACGTATGCCTCGGTTTCGGTAATTCGCAGGCGTAAAGCCTCGCCGCTATCCAACTTGCGGCAAAGGAATTTGCCGAGCAGAAGCGGAGCGAGAGTTTCGGCGGATTTTAAGTAGAAATTTTGTTGTATTTTCAAGTTATTTAACACCTCAAATATAGTATATCACAGTTCTTAAAATTTTTCAAGTGTGATATTTTTTTACAAAGTAATATAAAAATTTTCGTTAGATTGAATATTTTGCTTGCAAATTTGGGACGAATGTGTTAAACTATTCGGAATATACAGAAATAGAAAAGAGGAACGCATATGATAGTTATACTAAAAAACGGATATGATGAGAGGCAGCTTGAAAGTCTGCTTAACTGGTTCGACGGCTTAGGCGTTGGTGTGCAGATTAACGAGGGAGAGCAAACTACGGTAATCGGACTTGTGGGCGATACGTCGGCGTTGGATATCGAGCTTATAAAAGCGATTGATATTGTCGAAAGCGTGTCGCGCGTAAAAGAGCCGTTTAAAAAAGCGAACCGCAAATATCATCCCGACGATACTGTAATCGACGTTCGCGGACGAAAAATCGGCGGCGGAAGTTTTCATATTATGGCGGGACCCTGTTCGGTTGAGTCGGAAGAGCAAATTTGCGAAATCGCCGAAAGCGTGAAAGCGTCGGGCGCGACAATTCTGCGCGGCGGCGCGTTTAAGCCGCGAACTTCGCCATATGATTTTCAAGGTATGAAGTCGGAGGGGCTGGATTTACTGTTCCTCGCGCGTGAGAAAACCGGACTTCCAATCGTGTCCGAGATAATGAACGCAAATCATATCGAACTTTTCGAAGATGTCGATATTATCCAGGTCGGCGCGCGGAATATGCAAAATTTTGAGCTTCTGCGCGAACTCGGAATGATCAAAAAGCCGATATTGCTCAAACGCGGGCTTGCGAACACGATTCAAGAGCTTCTAATGAGTGCCGAGTACATAATGGCGGGTGGAAACGAGGATATAATCCTGTGCGAGCGCGGAATTCGTACGTTTGAAACGTATACGCGGAACACGCTTGATTTGGCGGCGATTCCGCTATTGAAAGAATTATCTCACTTACCTGTTGTCGTTGACCCAAGCCACGCGACCGGGATTTCGCGGCTTGTTAAGCCGATGTCAATGGCGGCGGTTGCCGCCGGGGCTGACGCGCTTATTATCGAGGTTCATAACGACCCGAAAAACGCACTATGCGACGGCGCGCAATCCTTAACTCCCGACGTTTTTGCCGATGTGGTGGCGGCGGTGAATGATGTGCTGAAAGCGGTAGGAAAACTGCCTGTGGGGTGAGGGAAGGAACGGAGCATTTAAGAATTATGGAAAAAACAAATGAGCTTTCTAAAGCGATAGCTATTGCAACAAAGAAAACCGCTATTGGAGCGATACCTTGTATTGGAAGCTGGTTAAAAGAATTTATTGGAGCCCAAGAAAATATAGCACTTGAAGAAAAATGGATGGATAGATTTAAAAACTATGAGGTTTCGCTTACAGCTCTTGACAATCGAGTTGTTGAATTAATGAGATTAATTTCGCCTGAAAAAATACTTGCTCCTCCGCTCAATGTGATAGGTGTTGCGATTGAATCAGCAAAATATCAAATAGAAGATGAGCATTTGCGTGAAATGTTTGCAAACCTTATTGTGAATTCAATGAACAGCGATAAAACAGACTTAGCACATCCCGCGTTTGTTGAAATAATAAAACAATTATCACCATTTGATGCACAATTTTTAATGCAAATATCTGATAAAACCATTAGGAATAAAAACCTTAAAGGAGTAGCCGCTGATGGAATAGGATATATTATAGCTCAACTTCGCGATTATAAGCGATTGGAAAATTTGATTCCTATGGAGTATACGCTTATGAAGCAATCGCTAAAAGATTTTGGTTTTCAAAACTTTAATGGAACTATTGATGAATATAAGCAACTGCTTGAGCAAGCAACAGTTTCTATCGATAACTTAACAAGATTGAATTTAGTTACAATACGGGAAAACACTCCGTATCGTCAAGATTTTGCAAAGAGTGATTACATGAAAGAATTTGTCAAAACCTTAAGTTCAGTTGAAAAGTCACGAACTGATGAGCATTTTGAAGCTAAAATAGTACATCAATGGTATTTAGTTAGACTAACGGAGTTCGGAATATCTTTCTGTGATATCGTTTTGCTTAGTTCTAGTGAAGCATAATGCGATGTAGCACATTGCCCGGCTAGATAAACGAAAAAACCGCGTTGATGGAGGAATTTGCAATGAACAGCAGAACTACAAAAATAATTGTTGACATACTTATGACGATTTTCCTAATCTTGTCTTTCGTAAGGTGGGAGGATAGCAACTTTGCTTTCCACGCTATTGTGGGAATAGGTTGCGCCCTGTTTTTTACCGTACATATTTTCATACATAGAAAATGGATAAAAGCGGTCACGAAATCTTGCTTTGCGGGAAAGTTAAACAAGACTCTGAGAGGGAAATATATAATAAATATTATTCTGTTAGCGGTTTGGGGAGTTTCGATTGTTACCGGCTTTATAGCAATAGTTCCGTTTTTTAGAGAAAATTATATGGGATTCGTTTGGGGCAGGCTTCACGGAATTACTGCTCGAATCGGTTTGGCACTTATCGTTATCCATATTATCCAACATTTGCCGCAAATTAAATCATACCTCGGAATTAAAAAGCGGGCAAGTATTGAGAGGAGCGAGCTAAATGCCAAAAATGCCATACTCAAATAAAGCTGCGGTTAATTATTTTACTTACAGCGTTTATGCCGTTATTATGGCGGCGATTTATGGATTAATTACCTATTTTGGTATTTTCGCGCGCGGCACGGAAGGATTCGCTTTGCGAATGTATATATGGAATCTTGGTTTGATAATACTTGTTTTATTAATTGATAAAATATATATTACCAAGTTGAAAAAGAAAGCCGAAAAAAGAAAATTGGAAAACCAAAGGTCTAAAGCGTTGTACTTTGTGTCGTTTAAGGCTTCGCTCTATCTGTTTTATATATTTGCGCTAACCGCGTCTCGGCTGATGTTACTCTTGGATTCCGGATACGCTGTGGCGGACTATAGCTTTAGAAGTTATCTGCTTTCGATAGAATACGGCTTAATACTTTTGGTTGCCGTTGACAAATTTATTGACCAGTTTGTAAAAGACAAGAAACAAATGAAGGAAATAGCGGAAGAATAGTTGCGCGCGGTGGGGCGCGTTGCGCCTTAGACCGTAAAACTTTTGAAAAAAGTTTTATCAAAATTCTTGCGCCCTGAGGGCGCGGGTTTTTAGGGCGAATGCTCTAAAAACCATTGTTCAGAGCGAGGCTCTGTGGGCATTTGCACGGGCGCGCGCGGCGCGTCAAGGACCAGTCCTTGACAATCCAGCATTTGAGACTTCGCTTGTGTGATTTTTCACAAGCGGTAGTCGAAAAGTGCAGGGGCGTAAGATTTTGCGGTTTTGGCAAAATCCACAGCCATCTGCCAAACTTTTGCGCGACAAAAGGTGAAGAAACTCCTCGCATAATACGCTTCGGAGGTCTAAATCTCTAAACAGTAAACTGCTAAGAGCTTTATGCCAAACCGTCGCCCTCCCCGCCACGACCCACGCACGGTAGGTTTCAACCAATCGAGCGGCGGCAACAAACGCCTTGCTCTCTTGGGAAACCCTCAAGGACGAACCGTTCGCGAAATCAAGATTTCGACGGTTCAGCCAAAGACGCGCGGGCGCCCCGTTGACGGAACCGCGGGCGAAAATTAGTGAAAACAAAGCACTCTAACCAAACAATATCTCGCGCTTTTATGCGCGTTACGAATTTTCAGTCGAGCCTGCGGCTTTTGCCGCCGTAGTTATTTGACTGATACGTAAATGTTTGCACATCTTTTAGCGGCGCGTTTTTGATAGCGCGAAAGCGCGTTTGCGCCGCCTGTTTTTGATAAAACTTTTTCTAAAAAGTTTTTCGGGGTGTGTCGAGGGTATTCGATAATACCTTTGACGACTTTAAAATAAAAAATGTATTTTAATTACGAAAGAAGGTATACAAAAATGGAATTAGAAAAATTACGCGGTAAAATCGACAAAATTGATGACGAGATTCTGGAACTCTTTAAAGAGCGAATGAAAATCGCCGAAGACGTTCTTGAAGCGAAGAAAAATACGTCTCAACCGGTGCTTAACGCCGCGCGCGAGCGGGATATACTGCACCGTGTTTGCTCTGCGGCGGACAATATCGGCTATACGAAAATTTTATTTAACACAATTTTCGACATTAGCCGCACGCATCAGAACAGCCTGCTAACCCCCGAATCTCCGCTTGTTGACGAGATTCGTGCGGCGGTGAAAAACGTTAAAACCGACTTCCCGCAAACCCCTGTGGTTGCATGCCAAGGCGTCGAGGGCGCGTATTCACAAGCGGCGGCGGAGAAACTGTTCGACGCGGCGAAAATCATGTATATGCGTACGTTTGACGGCGTTTTTAACGCGGTTGAGCAGGGCTTGTGCGAGTATGGCGTTTTGCCGATTGAGAACACTATGTCCGGCTCGGTTACGCCAGTGTACGAGCTTATGAAAAAGTATAAATTCCACATCGTAAGAGCGGTGAAACACCGAATCAGCCACGTTTTGCTGACCAAAAACAACGTTGACATCAAAAATATCAAAGAAGTGTTCTCGCATGAGCATGCGATCAATCAGTGTAGCGAGTTCCTCAAAAACAATCCGCATATCAAAGTTACGGTGTGCGAAAACACCGCGATTGCCGCGGAAATGACTGCGAACTCGGAGCGTGACGACGTTGCGGCGATTTCGTCGAGTGCGTGCGCCGACCTTTATAATCTGAAGATTTCCGGGCAAAATATTCAAAACAGCGACCATAATTATACGAGGTTTATTTGCATCTCGAAAAATTTAGAGATTTACGAAAACGCCGACAAAATCAGCTTAATGATGTCGTCGGACAACAAGCCGGGCGCGCTTTATTCGATATTGACCAAGTTTTCGGTATCTAATCTGAATTTGACAAAACTTGAATCTCGTCCGATTGCGGGAACCGATTTCGAGTTTATGTTCTATTTCGACATGGACGGAAATGTGAAGGACGAAAAGGTGCTAAACCTTATAGGACAGCTTGAGAAGGGGCGAAGTAGCTTTACGTTTTTGGGGAATTACAGCGAAATCGGGTAAATTAATATAGAAAAAGAGGCGAAAGCCTCTTTTTTGTTGAAAAAATCGAAAAATCTTGCAATTTAGGAGTAAATGTGATAAAATTTACTTTAGTTTGGAATGCCTGCTTTAAAAGGGAGATATTTGAACATGTGTTAATGAGTGAGGGGCAATGAGAAAATTAACTCAAACAGAAGAAACAGTATTGAAAGCACATGTGGATTACTATGAACAATGAAGCAAGCGAAGAAGATAAAAAAGATTTTTGGAGTTGTCCTGACCTTAACGATTTGATTGATAACAAGTTGGGGGTGGTGGATTTGCATTTTCGCAAGCAGAAAAAACACTTTTGCAAAAAGGGTATTTTCAACCTTAACCGTCTGTTCTTGGAATGGGTGATGAAAAGCAATTAACTCCGGAAGCAATTACATATTTTTTTGATAAAGAGAAACGTTTAGCTCAACAAGATATAACAAAATCAAATAATCCGGTAACAAACAATTTTTATTGTGACATTTGAAAAGTGCAATTACAACAAAACTCAGAGACTTCTTCTCAAAATATGAATACAGAAGAAACGGAAAAATCAAAATCAATTGTTTGGAAAATTATCATAGGAATAATTACGACTATAATCGGTGGTGTCATAGTAGGTATAATATTAAATTGTATTTTATAACCTACTCAATTCATATGCCATGCGCCATACGTTTTCAACACTAACCAAGGAGCTGATTAAAATTAGTAAATCATATATTCCCGCGGGGTATCGCTCGAACCTTAATGTTTTCGAAACACAGGTCGCGATTGGCGAGATTAAACGAATTTTTATCGCGAATTTGTCGGCGGCGCTGAATTTAAAGCGTGTTTCCGCGCCTTTATTCGTCGACCCGACAACCGGATTGAACGACGACCTAAGCGGCGTCGAGCGCGCGGTTACTTTCGACATAAAAGAGACCGGAAATATCGTCGCGGTTGTGCAATCCCTCGCGAAATGGAAGCGCATGGCTTTGCATAACTACAAATTTTCTGACGGAGTCGGCTTATACGCCGACATGAACGCGATTCGGCGGGATGAGGAGCTTGACAACACCCATTCCGTCTACGTTGACCAGTGGGATTGGGAAAAAATCATTCTTTGCGAGAATCGGAATATCGAATATCTATACGACACTATAAATTCCATAGTTGGCGCTATGTGCGACACGCTTGACGAGATTAAGACGCAGTTTCCGCAAATCACGACCGAACTTGAGCGAAACGTACATTTCATAACCGCGCAGGAGCTTGAAGATAAATATCCGAACCTTTCCGGCAAAGAGCGGGAGGACGCAATCGCGAAAGAGTACAAAACCGTGTTTATCTCGCAAATCGGCGGTGTGTTAAAGTCCGGCGAAAAGCACGACGGACGCGCGCCCGACTATGACGACTGGTCGCTTAACGGCGATATTATATTTTGGAATCCTGTGCTTGAGCGCGCGCTTGAGCTTTCCAGCATGGGAATTCGAGTGGACGCAAAAGCGATGGATTCGCAACTTGCGATTGCGAACTGCGACGATCGGCGGGAACTTCCGTTTCACAAAATGGTGCTGAACGATGAATTGCCGCTTACAATGGGCGGCGGAATCGGGCAGTCGCGGCTTTGTATGCTGTTTTTAGGAAAGGCGCACGTCGGCGAGGTGCAGTCGTCGGTTTGGGACGATAAAACGATGAGCGTATGCGACGACGCGGGGGTAGTGTTGCTGTGATTAGGAAGATTGCGCATGGTGAGTTATTTGCCGAATTTTTAGGCTCGATGTTTTTAGTTATGGCGGCAATTTCGCCAATGATTTTATTTTATTCGGTTTTGGAAACTCACAAGGGTATTGCGTTGGTTGCAAACGCCATCGCTGTTGCTTTTGTGCTTTTTGCATTGATAGAAATGTTTGGCTCGATTTCGGGAGCGCATTTCAACCCTGTTGTAACAATAATAATGGCGTTTGAAAAGAAAATCGGCGCATTGAAAGCCACTCTTTTCATAATATTTCAAATTGTTGGAGGCATAGCAGGAACAATTTTAAGCCAGCTAATGTTTTTTCGAGAAGTTGGTGTTTTGGTTTCTGTTTCCGAAACGGTGAGAAACGAGTTTGTATTCTTCGGTGAAATCTTCGGCACATTTATTCTTGTGCTTGCGATTTTATTGCTTGTGAAAGCCGGGTCTAATAAAATTCCGATTGTTATAGGATTTTTGGTCGGCGGCCAAATATTGGCTACGTCTTCTACAATGTTTGCAAACCCGCAAGTTACAATTGCTCGAATGTTAACTAATTCTGTTGCAGGAATAAGGCCGCTTGACGGATTGATATTTATTGCTATGCAATTTATAGGCGCAATGCTTGCGTATACGGTTTACAGGCTTGCATTTTCAAAGAAAGCATTGTGAGATATTACCAAAAGCTAAACGAACGGTTTTCTGATTAAAGATAAGGAGTTGATTCATATGAACAACCAAAACATTACTGAAAGCGGTGCTTGCGTCTGCGGCGTTCGTGTCCCCGAAATGTTCGGCTCGCTTGTGTTTTCAGACGCGATTATGCGTGAGCGCCTGCCAAGCGACGTACATCAAGCGATTACCAACACTATGTCGCTTGGAACGCCGCTTGACCCTGCGATTTTAGACGTCGTCGCGAACGTTATGAAAGATTGGGCGATTGAAAAGGGCGCGACGCATTATACGCACTGGTTTCAGCCCATGACCGGAATCACTGCCGAAAAACATGACAGTTTTATAACACCGACGGCGGATGGGCAAGTTATCATGAAATTTTCCGGCAAAGATCTTGTGCGCGGCGAACCCGACGCGTCAAGTTTTCCATCCGGCGGGCTTCGGGTAACCTTCGAGGCGCGCGGCTACACGGGTTGGGATCCGACGTCATACGCGTTCGTCAAAGACGGAACGCTTTATCTGCCCACCGTTTTCTACTCCTATTCCGGACAAGTGCTAGACAAAAAAACGCCGCTTTTGCGGTCTATGGAAGTTTTGAATGTTCAAGCGAACCGTGTTCTTGCCCTGTTCGGAAAACAGCCGTGCCGCGTTGTTCCCAACACCGGCGCCGAGCAAGAATATTTCCTTATCGACAAAAAATTGTATAAAAAACGCATGGATTTAAAGTTTACCGGCCGAACCTTGTTCGGCGCGAAGCCGCCGAAGGGGCAGGAGATGGACGATCATTATTTCGGTTCGTTAAACCCTCGTGTGGCGGCATATATGAAAGATTTGGATGAGGAATTGTGGAAGTTCGGCGTGCTTTCCAAAACCAAGCACAACGAAGTCGCGCCGGCGCAGCACGAACTCGCGCCGATTTTCACCACAACGAATATAGCGACTGATCATAATCAGCTTACCATGGAAATTATGAAAAAAG
>Ga0123355_10009553_pt1 | contig 14770 bp, 10 predicted proteins | sample TergutEmb28metaG_3_FD_89872 | JGI IMG/M metagenome (GOLD analysis project Ga0123355, IMG submission 89872) | Embiratermes neotenicus P1 segment gut microbial communities from Petit-Saut dam, French Guiana - Emb289 P1 | ecosystem: Host-associated > Arthropoda: Insects > Digestive system > Gut ...
GGTCATCAGCGGGAAGTCGCCCATGTAGATTTCGCTTTCTTTCATCACGCCGGTTTCTTTATTAAGAAGGCGTGCTTTCACGCGCATGGGTGCTGCATAGGTCGCATCGCGTTCCTTGCATTCCCGCACGGTGTATTTCGGCGCGTCATCCAGGCGGTAGTCTACGAACGAAAGCACCCATTTGCCGCCGTAGTCACTAATTTCCGCCGTGTCGCGGAAGATTTCCCGCAGGCCAACGTTCAAAAACCATTCAAAAGAATCTTTTTGGACCTCGATGAGGTTGGGCATATCCATTACTTCACGGATTTTGCCATAGCTTAGCCGAGTTTGGTTTCCGCGCCGAACGGGCGTAACATTGGGCATGGGTTTTCATCCTCCATTGTGTTGATTGCGCGGCTTGCTCACGCGCATAGTAAGACGGTTGTGCACCTACGAGCGGACACAACGCGCCAATTATAAATACTGATTATAAGATTATACCATTGCTGAAAAAATTTGTCAAGGGGTAAATGCGAAATTTTTGCGAAATTTTTGCAAAAAAATTGCGGCGCAGCACATGGCTACGCCGCATGGGGGAGTATTGGCTAGGTGTTGTAGTAATATACCGACCCGCCGTCGGTGATGAACATGGAGGGGTTGAGCTTGCCGGCTGGTGGCTTCATTAGCGACACGGCGCGGGGGAAAGGCTTGCTTGGCGGCACGGCGGGCAGGATTTGACTGACGGCGACAGGCTGTGCTTGGAGGCTGCTGGGCAGAATGTTAAAGATATTGCTGCTCACCCACACAGCAGGGCGAAGAGCGTTTCCGTTGGTGATATTATCTTCGGTCACGTATCCTTCGAGTGAAACGAAGGATGCATTGCCAAAACTATCACCGGGCGAACGTAACCACCAGCTATCCATTGGCTGGTTAAGGCGGCCTGTGCCCCAATTGGTGCGAGCAGTCTCAGTGCTTTGTGTAAAGTTGCCTATGCTATTATTCCACCAAAATGTTGAAGCAAAGTTGGAGGCTTCCTGAAAACTGAGCAAAAATGGGGTTTCGTTTTGACCCATAGGTAGGCTAAAACCGGCATCATGAACGCTGCCCAAATCCCCTAAATGCTCGAGTGCGTTGTTACCAACTGCTTGTTGGCGAATGTAGGCATTTGCGGGCAGGGTGTTCCACCATGCGTAAACTGCCATTTGCGCAGCACTGCCTTCATAGTCATTGCCGCCAGAGAAATTAAATTCGCTGTAGCCGATGGAGTCACTGCGCAATAGTAGACTATAATTACCATGCGTGGCAATTTCAAGCCAGTTGCTTGTGTCGCCGGTTTGAGCTGGGCTTAGCTGGCGCGTTACGGCCACAGTGGGGATGGTGGAGGGGGAGGGCTCTTGCACGTAGATAGTGATTTCGCCGTAGCTGTCGTCTTGGTAGCAGTCTGCGCGCACGGTGATGGGCGCGGTTTCGTCCAAGGCGATAGACAGGATGTTGCTTCCTCCTTGGATGGAATCAAGGGTAGTGTACATGGACTGCTGGTTAAAGAGTGACCAGATGACACGGCAGTCGGTCTCGGCGTGCAGCTCGATGGAATCGCCCGGGGCTGCATAGATTGTGCTGGCCGTGATGGCGAAGTTGACGGGTTGGGGCACTTCTTGCAGGTGAATGACCACTTGAATTTCGGGCGGCATGCTGCCGCTCATGCAGCGCACGTGGCCGGGCATCAGCATGGTGGCGCGCACAGTGATGTTTGGGTTGGTTTCATCGGGTGCCACATGCAAATTGACGCTTGCGCCTGCGTTGAGGTCAAGATGCGTGTTGGGGACGTGGGCACCGGTGATTTCCCACGCGGCATAGGCCGTGGTGTCGCCGAGCAATGCCATCAGGTTCGTGTTACCGCCTGCGGGGACATCGATGGAGGAGGTTGCCACGTGGAACTCGCCCACCGGAACAGGGTAGTATTGGCGGCCAAAGTGCTGGATGTCAGCCGCGACGGTGAGCCAGTCGTGTTCGTCGCTTGCCACATTGAGCGACCAAGTGCTGATGCCGTCAAAGGAGATGAAGGTGTCGGGCGAGTGCGGCTCCATCACCTCAAAGGCGGCGGGAACGACAGTGGTAAAGTTTTCGTCGGCGATGTTCAGCACTGCGCTTGCGCCCTTGAGCGAAGTGCAAAGCGAGGTGAAGAGGAAAGGCTCTGCGAGGGGCGGATGCAGCACGGTCACGTGCGCGTCAACGTGCGTGCCATTGGGCAAGCTGCCGTGCACGATGAGAAACATCGCGGTTTCGTTGGGGTCAACATGCAGTTGTACCGTGAAGCTGGATTCGTCTTGCGTGTCAATCTGCATGTGCGTGTTTTCGGCATGCGCGCCAAGCACTCGCCATTCCAGCAGCTCGCCGCTGTAGTTATGCTCGACGCTGCCGCTGAACACCGCAACCCCGCCGGCTTCAACCTCCGTACTTTCGGGCGAAATGGTGATGACGGGCTCGGGCGGCGGCGGTGGGAGTGGCGGAGACGCATAGTCGCCAAAGAACGAACTGTGCACCCACAGGGCTGGAACAAGTGTCCAACTGACTGTAACAGGGCCTTCTTGCACCTGTCCGCCTGAACCAACAGCTGCGCTACGGTTTGGCTCGGCACCGGGGTTGCGCAGCCACCCGCCCAATTGGCCTTGCAGCCCTGAATTGTTCCAGTTTTGCGCAGCCAAAGGGTTAGCGTTTCGCCAATTGCTCAGCGTCTGTAATTGCCAAGAGAGGCTTCGGAAGCGCGCGGCTTCGCCCGAGCTAAGCAGGAAGGCGATATCATCGCTTGCCAAGCCATTATTGTAGTTAAACTGCGGTGTGCTGAAAGCACCATCAAAGCGACCGTAGCCATCGTTGCCTGCGCTGCCTGCGCTCCATGGACCGAGGGTGGTCAGTGCGTTGTTGGCCAGTGTGAATTGCCGCACGCGAGCGTCATGTGGCAGGTTGGTGGCGGCATTGGTCGTGTTGCGCATCCATTCATTCACGCGGGCGCGGGCATCCGAGCTATACCATGCGTTACTACTTGCATGGAATTGCGAGCTGCCAATGTGGGCATCGCGCATAATAAGACTGAAGCTTTCGCCGGCAATGGTGGTGCGGGCAATTTCGTGCCAAGCACTGGTGTCGCCAACCCATTCGGGGGGAATCATGCGGCTAAAGGCATGGGGCTCGTTGGCTGCGCCGCCGGTGGTGGTGAGCGGCCCCACGCCGGGCTCAAGCGGAGGAAGCGGCTGCTGCACGTCGATGGTGATTTCGCTGGAGCGGCCGTTTTCCAGGCACAGCGCACGCACAGTGATGGGCCCTGTTTCGTCTGCGGCGACGAACAGGTTGTTGTGGTCGCCATAGCTTGCGGCAAGAGCGGTGGCAGGCGAGTGCTGCTGAACGATTGACCAAGCGTAAGTGCATGAGCTGAAGGCTTGCTGTTCACTAGCCAAAGCGCGTTGCATGCAGGGCTTTGCTGCTGTAAACGGAGCCGGAGTGCCGGTTTCGAGTTCGCTGAAGTCTTGGTAATCGCCCATGAACCACGAGCCTGTGCCATATGCGCCATAGTAGGGGTGAAGCTGAATTTGCAGCTCAACAGTGCTGTTTGGCGCGGCGAGGGTTGTGCTGGCGTGGATGAAAAAGGCTTCAGGGAAAGGCGGCGGAGGGGGAGGCGGTGTGCTGGGCTTTCGGCCGCAGCAGGGGCTGTTGTTGCAGGGTGGGTTGCAGGCCATGGTGACCATGCCGCCGGTGTTCACAATGCCCGGCATGGAGCCGGTTTGCTCGTTGGTGCCGCCGTCAAGCACGAAAACGAAGCTTGCGCCAGCCGCGTCGGTCAAGTATAGCAAATGGTTGGGCAAGTCGATGGAAATGCCGTTGATTTGCGCGGAGTAGGGCAGTTCCAAGCGACCGACTTGTTCGTAGGTGCAGGTGTCGAACACCAGCACATTGCTGCCGTCTGCGGTGACGACATACAGCAGGGCAAGGCGGGGGTTCACCACCATGCCGCGCACGCCTTCGGGAACATCAATGTGCGCACACACCACGTTGCATTTGGCATCAATGACCGAGATGCCGGTGCCGCTGATGAGTTGGTTGGGGTTGATGGTCGAGCGGGCGGCAAAGGGCAGTGCGCCGGAGTTGCGCAACAGCATGGTGGGACGCATCACACTTGGGCCACCGGAGGCCATGGTGGAAAGTTGCCCGCTGATTTGCACAAAGCGCACACTGTTGGGGGTGAAGCCCGGGGTGCGCAGCCACCAATTTCGCCCAATACCGTTTTCTTGGTTGCGCAATATGCGGGCTTCGCTGGCATCAACGCCCTCGCCAAAGCCGAATGCGGGGTTTTGCACGTCGGCATTGGACAGCAGGAATGCGCCATCTAGCGTGTTATCGGGTTCATCACTCATGAGCATGCCGGTGCTGATGGTGCTTTCGATGAAAGTGAGGGGGTAATCTTCCAAGCCGTTGAGCGCAAAGCCGTGGTCTATCGAAGAGTCGGGATGAATGGCATAGGGATGTGCCCAAGTTTGCGCTTGATAAAACGAGCGCAAATGCACGTTGCGTATACTGCTTACCGCGTAGCCATCGCTGGCAAAGGGTCCAGAGGCCCAAGGCACGATTGGCTCCACTGAATATTCTGTGGTGATGAGGGTGTCGTTGCCGGTGTGCACGCCGCCCGAGCCCATGCTGTGAGAGAGCACGCGCCACTGCAGACCGTTGGGGTCGGTGAAGACGCCGCCCTCGGGGACTTCCTCCCACGGACGCGGGGAAGCTGCCGGCTTCGCCACGGCGAAAATTTTGCTCGCGCAATAGTCCACTGCCATGCCCGCGAGTTCGTCGTCGCTCTCCACACTGCCGATGATGCGGTTGGAGTTGGTGTTGAGCAGCTGCAAGCCGTTGGGGGTGGAGACATAGGCGATGTTGGTTTCGGGGTTAATGGTGATGTCGCCGGGGGAATCGATATCGACTTGCGCCAGCCGCTGTCCGTTATAGCCGTTGAACACGCTGATGACATTTGCTGCCCGCGAGGACACATAAACTTTATGGTTATTGCGGTTGACGGCAATGGAGTCCGCGCCGGGCAGGGTTTCGAGCACGGTGAAGGTGCGGGTTGGTTCATCCCACACGGCAAATTGTCCGTCTGCCGAAATGATGTAGAGTTTACGCAATTCAGGGTCGGCAGCCATGTTGGCGATGGGGAAGGGCGCAGTGACGACAGAAGTGTCGTGGGTGAGCGGGTCAATGATGGTGATGGTGTTTTCGTTGGCCACAAAGGTGTAGGATGGCATGGCGCAGCCCATGCCCGGGCCGGTGACGCCCGTTGCGCCGGTTTCGCCGGTTATACCAGTTGCGCCCGTAACGCCAGTGGAGCCCGTTGGGCCGGTTGCACCCTGCGACGACGCGCAGCGCATCACCGCGATTTTGGCATTCCCCTGTGCGGTGAACGTGTCGAGCAAGTCATAGCTGACACCGTCGAACACGTAGACGCCCTGAGGTTCGGACGCGCCGACATAGACCAAATGGCTGATTGGGTCAACCGCCAGGCCACGGCGACCAAACGCGGGTGAACCGCCGTGCAGAAGCCCAATTTGTTCAAGGCTGCGTGTGTCGAGCACTTGCACAACGGTGCTGCTGTCCACGGCGACATACAAATGATGCAGTGCGGGGTCAACGGCCAAGTTGGTGATGTTCGTGAGCGTAGCGAGAGCTTCGGGCTCAAATGTGGTGCCGTTGTAGGCGATTAAGGTGTTGTTGCCGCCTGCAAACAAACGGTTAGTAACAGGGTCGTAAGCCACGCTGCTCACGGTGGTGCCTGGTGGGCCGCCTATTGGGATTTCCGCGATAATTTGGTTGGTGATGAGGTCAACCACAACCGTAGGACCGGAAGTAGCTACATAGGCCAAATTGGTTGCGGGGTTCAGTGCAATTTGCAACGGAATGCCCGGGAAAGAAACGTTGTGACTGATGACTTGATTGGTAAAACCGTTGAGGACAGCCATGGAGTTGCTCAGTGCCAGCAAAATATACACTTCATGGGTGTTGGGGTTCACAATCATGTCGCTTGCGCTGTTGCCAACCGGGCCGAGCAGGTTACCCAAGTCGGTCATGGTGTCACTATTAGCATCGTATACTGCATATTGTGTTCCGCTGGTTAAGTATACCTTGCGCAGTGCCGGGTCAACAGCTAGATTGATGATGTTAAACGGTGCTTGTGCGTGGTGTGTTTGCCGGGTGATGGGGTCGTAAATCACCAGCTGGTTGCCATTGATGGCGTAAACATCCGGCGGGCCGTTGCAGCCTAGGTTAATTGGCCCGGGCGGTCCGGTCACCCCTGTGGCACCAGTTGCTCCAGTTGCGCCAGGGAAGCCCTGCGGCCCCATTGGCCCGGGATAGCCTTGCGGGCCAGTTGCGCCTGTGGGGCCTGTGCCGCCAACACAGGGCTCACAGCAAGAGGTGTCGATGGCGAAATTTGGATAGCGGAATTGTGCGCCGCTTTGTGCATCTATGCGTTGGTTGAGATTGCGAAAAGGGTCCATAAGCATTTCTCCTCTATGTAAAGTAAGCAAAATAACTCACGACATTGTATGCCGTTTGCAAAGTTATGGTGTAAGTCCAACATGTTTTATTTGTATTTGGCATAGGAATAGCCCAAGAGAAAGGAGTACAAGTTATGGAAAGTTATACAAATTCACGTTACGAGGAAATTCGTGCCCAGCGTGAGGCACGGCGGCAAATTCGCGGCAGCGAACGCGTGGCGGCGTACTACGAAACCACCGTTGACGACGACCCCTTCGGCGAACCGCGCCCTAAAAATGCCTTTGCCAAGGTGCTACTGGTGCAGGGGGTTGCCTGCGTGGCGTTGCTGGGCTTGCTGTTGCTGGCACGCGGGGTGATGCCAAACACCTATCGGCAGTTGCAGCGGGGCTATGCCGCGGTGATGCAAACGGACATGAGCGTGCGTGAGGTGTGGGCGGCCATGGGCGGGCTGTTTGGCAACCTGCGCGAGGACATTTACGTCATTGCGCCGCACCGCGAGCCTGAAGGTGAGTATGTATATGATGAATACATAGCGGCAGAAGAAAATCCACCCGCACAGTACGCCGAAGACGATGACGATTAAACTGGGCAAACGCTGCACACCAATCAGCATCAGTGTGTATTTCGTGGGCATGGTGGTGCTGTGCCTAAGCCTCAACATGGCCGAGAAAATCGGCTTGGGGCTTTTTTTTGCTGCGCTGCATGAGTTGGGGCATCTTGCGGCGATGCTGAGCTTCGGCGCACAGCCTAATCGTGTGTGCTTTGCCGCTGCTGGTGTGCGCATTGAGTGCCCGCCCGGGCTTTCGCTGAGCTTTGGCAAGGAGATTGTCATCGCCTTTGCAGGCCCTGCGGTGAGCCTCGCGCTGGCGGTGCTGTGCTATGCCGTTGGCTGGGAGAACGCTGCACTGGTGAATCTAGGCTTTGCGTTGTTTAATCTGCTGCCTGTGCGCCAGCTGGATGGCGGGCGGGTGGTTTACTACGCGCTGTGCCGCCGCTTGCATGAGCCCATGGCTGCGGGCATCAGCCTTGCGATTTCACTGGCGGTGCTGTTTGTGTTGGCCACGGGCGTGGGTTATGTTTCCCTGTCGCAGGGGATTGATTGGCCGCTGGTGGTGGCGGTGTTATATGTGGCGGGGAATTGCTAGTTCACGATTCTTTACAAAAGCTTTACATTTCAACCGTTGACAAATCTGCCATTTGCGGGTATGATAGTAAGTAGGCTGGCACTCGCAAGGATAGAGTGCTAACGCGTGGGGGAGGTGAAGCGCATGACCAGCCGCCGCAAGCAACGCATCTTGGCCGCCGTGGTGGAATTTTACAACGAAACCGGCGAACCCGTGGGCAGCAAACGCCTGATGGAGCTGCTGCCCGATGACGTGTCGTCCGCCACCATCCGCAATGAAATGGCGCAACTGGCCGAAGCGGGCTACCTTGAACAACCGCACACCTCTGCTGGGCGCATCCCATCGCCGCAGGGTTATCGGTATTACATTGACCATTTGCTGCCGCAGCGCGAGCTGCTGCCCGAAGAACGCGCACGCTTGGAATTTCAGCTGCGCGACCGTGCCCGCGAGCCCGAGCGTCTGCTGGAAAACGCAGGCAGGCTGCTGGCGGAACTCACGGCATGCGCGGCACTGTGTGTGCCTGCAGCGGGCGTGGAAGTGCGCGTGAAGCGCGTGGAAATTGCGCCGCTGAGCCGCACGATGGCCATGCTGGCACTGCAGGCGAGCAACGGGGCAGTCAAAAGCCGCGTGGTGCGCTGCGAATGCGAACTCACCCCCGCCGTGCTGGAGATATTCACCAACATGGTGCGCGAACACATGCTTGGCCGCCGGCTGGATGCCTTCACTCAAGCGGGTGTGCAATCGCTGGTGGCGATGGCTGGTGTGCACTTATTAGCTGTTGCGCCGCTGCTCATTTGCGCCGCCGAGTTGGCTGACGAAGCCGCTACCCGTGAGGTTGTGGTGGGGCAGCATCATCTGCCGCCACAGCTCAATGTGCAGCAGATTACGCAGCATGTGGCAACGCTTTCGCCCGCACAAGTGACAGTGCTACTGGGCGGCGAAGGTCCGCTGCAACCGGGCACGACGATGTTAGTTTCGCCATACGCCATTGGCGGCGACATGGGCGGCGTGCTGGGCGTGGTGGGCACACAGCGCATGGACTATGCAAAAATCATCCCCGGGCTGCAATTTATCGCAGCACTGTTGGGCGACATGTTAACAGGAGGATTGGACGAATAAATGATAAATGAGAATGCAGAATGCAGAACTGACGAAGAGCAAGAAGAAATCTTGCTTGACCCCGTGGTGGAGGAGCTGAAGAACACAAAAGACCAGTTGCTGCGGCTTGCTGCGGAGTTCGATAACTATAAGAAACGCACCGTGCGCGACACCGAGCAGGCTTGGCAAAACGCCCGCGCCGAGCTCTTCAAGCAGCTGCTGCCGCTGATGGATAACTTCGACCGTGCGGCCTGTGCGGACGGTAACTTGGATGACTATAAGCAGGGTGTGCAGATGATATTCGACCAATTCGTCGCCATGTTTGCGTCTAACGAGGTCACGGCATTCGGCGAGGCGGGCGAGGAATTTGACCCCAACTGCCACAACGCCGTGATGCACGTGGAGGACGAAAACCTTGGCGCGAATACGATTGTGGCAGTGCACTCCAAGGGGTATCGTATGAAAGACCGGGTTATTCGCGAGGCCATGGTTGGGGTGGCGAATTAATACAACCGTCAGCAAGCCGCGCTCCCCCAGTCGTCGCGCCACAGTTGATGAATGAGAAAGTCTTGTTCGCGACGACAGCCCCCTCGTAAACGAGGGAGCCGTCCGTTTGGCAACATCTTAGCGTTTGACACAAGCCGCAACCCCGAGCGGCTCCCTCGCGTGCGAGGGGGCTCCCGCCGCAACGTGAGTTGACTCTTGCACTACGTTGTCGCGGCGGGTGGGGGAGCGACTCCCGCACAACCTGTAGGGGCGGATGCGAACCCGTCCGCAATATAAAGTAACCTAAAAGCGAAAGCGAAATTCGATGGAAAGGAGAACACTTTGAGCAACAAATGCAATCCCCCCAAAAAAGTGAGCGAAGCAGGCAGAAAACTTGCTACTAGCCAGTCAAAACCAACAAAATCTGCGGCAGGCAGAAAATTAGCTGACCATAAGCATAATAATCACCCCGTTAAGAAATAGATTGATATGATAAATTTGCGAACGGGTTTGCATCTGCCCCTACAGGCTCGCATAACCCACGTGCGCGTATCACGCGCACCCCACCGAACACACGTTATAGGCGGTGCGTATCACGCGCCGCACGACATAAACACGAAGACCCAAAACACAATCTACACACATCAGGAGGATAAATCACATGGCAAAAATGATAGGCATTGACTTAGGCACAACCAACAGCTGCGTAGCCGTTATCGAGGGCGGCGAGGCGGTGGTTATCGCAAACGCCGAGGGCGCGCGCACCACACCAAGCGTCGTGGCATTCGGCAAAACCGGCGAGCGCATGGTGGGCACCGTGGCCAAGCGCCAAGCCATCACCAACCCCGACCGCACCATTGCGTCCATCAAACGCCAAATGGGCACGAACTTCAAAGTGAAGATTGACGACAAAAACTACACCCCGCAAGAAATTTCCGCGATGATTTTGCAAAAACTGCGCGCCGATGCCGAAGCCTACCTTGGCGAAACGGTGACACAAGCCGTCATTACTGTGCCGGCGTATTTCAGTGACGCACAACGCCAAGCTACAAAAGATGCTGGGCAAATCGCGGGGCTTGAAGTCAAGCGCATCATCAATGAGCCCACGGCGGCGGCACTGAGCTATGGCGTGGACAAAGAAGAAGACCAAAAAATCATGGTATACGACCTCGGCGGCGGTACGTTTGACGTGTCGGTCATCGAGCTTAGCGATGGCATGCAGGAAGTAAAAGCCACCGCTGGCAACAACGCGCTGGGCGGCGACGACTTTGACCAACGCGTCATCGACTGGCTGGCCGAGGAGTTCAAGCGCGACCAAGGTATCGACTTGCGCGGCGACAAAATGGCCATGCAACGGCTGAAAGAAGCCGCTGAAAAAGCGAAAATCGAGCTGAGCGGCCTTACACAAGCCAACGTGAGCTTGCCCTTTATTACCGCTGATGCAAGCGGGCCCAAGCACATGGAAACCACCCTTACCCGTGCGAAATTCAACGAGCTGACGGCTGACTTGGTGGAGAAAACGATGATTCCCGTGCGCCAAGCCATGCAAGATAGCAAGTTGAGCGTGGGCGAAATCAACAAAGTCATCATGGTGGGTGGCAGCAGCCGCATCCCCGCCGTGCAGGATGCCGTGAAAGCTTTCATGAACAAAGAGCCTTTCAAAGGCGTGAACCCCGACGAATGCGTGGCACTGGGTGCGGCACTGCAAGCCGGGCTGTTGGGCGGCGACATCAACAAAGGTCTGCTGCTGGTGGACGTGACCCCGCTTTCGCTGGGCATTGAAACCATGGGCGAAGTGTGTACGAAAGTCATCGAGCGTAACACTTCCATCCCAACAAAGAGAAGCCAAGTTTTCTCCACCGCAAGCGACAACCAGCCGCAGGTAGACATCCACGTGCTGCAAGGCGAGCGCCAGTTTGCGCGTGACAACAAGACCCTTGCGCGCTTTATTTTGGATGGCATTCCGCCTGCACGGCGCGGTGTGCCGCAAATTGAAGTGAGCTTTGACATTGATGCCAACGGCATTGTGAACGTGAGCGCCAAAGACCTCGGCACGGGCAAAGAGCAGACCGTCACCATCACCAGCTCCACCAACATGAGCAAAGACGACATTGCCCAAGCGGTGCAGGATGCCGAGCAGTTCGCCGCCGAAGACCAAGCGCGCCGCGAAGAAGTTGACTTGCGCAACGAAGCCGACCAAATCGTCTATCAAACCGAGAAGATGATTAGCGAAAACCGTGACAAATTTGAATCCGCGGATATCAGCGACATGGAAGCGGCCGTGATGAGCCTGCGTGAGTCGCTGCAAGGCGCGGACGTGAACATGATTAAATCTCGCAAAGAAGAGCTGCAACAGAAGTTCTACGCCATCAGCGAAAAACTCTATGCGCAAGCTGCGCCCCAAGGCGGCGAAGAAGACTTCGCAGGCGGCGACGGTGAATATGTTGACGCAGAAGATGACGACATTCCGCAAGCGGACTAGGCCTGAGAAAATAGCAATTAGCAGTTAGGAAAGAGGGTCACATGGCTGATAAACGTGACTATTACGAAACCCTTGGCCTGCGGCGTGGTGCCAGCGAAGACGAAATCAAAAAAGGCTACCGCGCCATGACCAAGCAGTATCACCCCGACCTTAACCCCGGCGACAAACAAGCCGAAGAGCGCATGAAAGAAGTCAACGCGGCTTATGATGTGCTCAGCGACCCACAAAAAAAAGCCCGCTATGACCAATTCGGTCACGCAGGCGTTGACCCCAACATGGGCGGCGGTCCGGGCGGGCCGTTCGGCGGTGGCTTTGGTGGCGGCGGTTTCGGCGGCGGGGTGGACATCGACCTGGGCGACCTGTTTGGCAATTTCTTTGGCGGCGGTTTCGGCGGCGGGCGCAACGCGAACCCCAATGCACCCCGCCAAGGCACTGACCTCGAAGAGCGCATCATCATCAGCTTTGAGGAGGCCGCCAAGGGCTGCAAACGCAGCAAAGAGCTTAACCGCGTTGAGGTTTGCGGCGATTGCAGCGGCACCGGCGCAACCAAGGGCAGCTCCACTCGCCAGTGCGACGAATGCCGTGGCACAGGGCAGGTGCGCGTGCAACAGGCCACGCCCTTTGGGATGATAAGCAGCGCGAAAACCTGCGCCAAGTGCGCCGGCAAGGGCAAGATTATCGAGCAGCCTTGCCAAACCTGCCGTGGTGGCGGCCGTGTGCGCAAGCGCAGCATGGTGGAGTTCAACGTGCCTGCGGGCATTGATAACGGGCAAACGCTGCGCGTGGGCGGCGAGGGTAATCGCGGCCAAAACGGCGGCCCGTCGGGCGATTTGCTCGTGCATGTGGCGGTGCGTCCGCACGAGATTTTCGAGCGCGAGGGCTTTGACCTATGGTGTGAAGTGACGGTGCAATTTTGGCAGGCAGCTATGGGCGACACGCTGAAAATCCCCACGCTGGATGAAGATGCGGATTGCGCGCTTGCGGCAGGCACACAACCAGGGACTATCCTCACGCTGCGCGGCAAGGGGATTCCCGTGCTGCAAGGCGGCGGGCGGCGCGGCGACTTATTTGTGCGCCTGCAAGTGGAAGTGCCCAAGGTTGGCAACGCACAAAAGGCTATGTTCGAGCAGCTGCGTGAGACCTACCCTGCCACAGCAACGGCGGCGCAACCCAAGCAGCCGCCCATCGTGGACGAAGGCAAAAGCGGCAGCGGTTTCTTTGGCCGCAGAAAGAAATAAATGAGCGGGCGGATGTAAATCCGCCCGCTGCTTGCACGAAAATTAGCTTGAACTAACTTTTTTTGCAAAAAACGCTTGACAAGCCTGTTAATCTATGGTAAACTATGCATAGTTGGTGTTGAAGCCAGCAAAATATTTTAAAGAGGAGAGACACACATGTTTGATATCTTTGATTCTCTGAGACTTCTAGGCGAAGCACTGGGCTGGATTGGCAACGGTCTGCGCGACTTTTTCCGCGGCCTTCCCGCGCTCATCACGTGGTTTCAAAACCTGTTCAGCAGCGGCGCAGTGCCGCCGTGCTGCTAAGGCACAACCTGCTTATTCGCAAGCGAGCTTCGGCATAGCCGGGGCTCGTTTTGCATATATTGCTTGGAAAAAGGAGGTTTATCATGTCATTTCAACCGATTGATATCCGTGATACCGCGCACCCGTTGCAGCTGATTGCCGACGACTGGGCACTGCTCAGCGCCGGGCAGCCCGACCACTGGAATACCATGACCATCAGCTGGGGCGGCGTGGGCAAGCTTTGGGCGCGCGATGCCGCGTTTGTGTTTGTGCGCCCGCAGCGTTACACCTACAAGCTGATGGAGGAGAATGAGTGCTTCACCCTTGCGTTTGGGCTGCCGAAAGAAACGCTCACTCTGTGCGGCAAAATCAGTGGGCGTGATGGCGACAAAATCGCGCAGGCCGGGTTGACAGCGCACGTGCAGGACGATGTCGTCTTCCCCGCCGAGGCCGAGCTGGTGTTTGTTTGCCGCAAAATGCATGTGCAAGAACTTGACCCTGCGGGCTTTGTTGCGCCGCACATCGCCGGACACTACGATGGCGACTTCCACCGCATGTATGTGGGTGAAATTGTGCAGTGCTTGCGCAAAACGGCATAGAAAAAACTCCCCTGCGTGTTTGCAGGGGAGTTTTGTTCTGTTGCGCTAAAACCACATCCAAATCCAGCCGAAGAACACAAAGAACAACATCCAGTTTACCCGTGTCGCTTCCCAGCCTGTGCCGAAAATGGTGTTGCCAGGTTCGGGCGGCGGGGTTGGTGTTCCTCCGAGCAAGCCAAGGCTTTGCAGCAAAGCAATCACTTCGGCGTTTGCTGCATAAATTTGGTCGCGTGACTGTGCAAACTCGCCTGCAAGCGAAAGCGGGGTTGGCAATGCATCTTCCATAGCAATTGAGCCTAAGTAGTCACCTATATAGGTCAGCAAAGCAGTTACACCGACTGCAGCAAAAATCGCTTCAATTTCTGCATAGTCTGCGAACAATAGATTGCCCCGGTTATAGAGATGATAGGCAGAAAGCAACATGCTTAGGGCTCTCCAATGCTCGGCACCATATTGCATTGCATCTTCACGGAAATATTCACGCACCAAGGGGATAAGTGCGGTATAGTAAGTATTCCTCGCGATAACATAATTGCGCACAAGAATTTCTGCCGTTCCAGCGGCAAGTGCCTGTGCGATGATACTATCATCTGAGCGCCATAGTTTCAAATATGGCTCGCGATAAATATCCAATTGTTGCCCTAAAATCCCCCTCTGAATAGAAAAGCTATACTCTTGTTTGTTTTGGTTTAGTGCAGCTGCGTTGTTCCTATAGTATAGTAAGGCGATGGCTATGATGCGTCCCTCTGCATCTTGCGGCGAACCTAATTCACGGATAATTTGACTTTCTAGAAGAAATAGTTCATCACGAGCCGTGGGTGCTGCGCTTGCCCCAACGCCCAGCATGCCCGCCAATATCAATACCGCCAACACAAGACCAAAAACGCGCTTTAACATATGAATGTACTCCCTATAAAAATGTAGTGCATCCATTATATA
>Ga0123355_10009554_pt1 | contig 14769 bp, 10 predicted proteins | sample TergutEmb28metaG_3_FD_89872 | JGI IMG/M metagenome (GOLD analysis project Ga0123355, IMG submission 89872) | Embiratermes neotenicus P1 segment gut microbial communities from Petit-Saut dam, French Guiana - Emb289 P1 | ecosystem: Host-associated > Arthropoda: Insects > Digestive system > Gut ...
GGGATCCGTTGCGCTAACCACGTGACACCCCTCTATCCGCAAAAGTTGGCACTAACTTCGCCTACCGGCGGCGGCCGCTCTGTCGGTATAGTTCGCTCGCGGACTAAAGCCACGGAGTTTTTTAGTTTTTTTTATGTTCAGTATTCAGTTATCTAAAGATTGCCAAGTTCACGAAACAAGTTACGTCGATGAAAATGTAGTTGTGATCTGACGGGGTCTTCTAATATAGTTGATATATAGAGTTTTCCACTTAAAACCTGCCCTTCGGCTTGATTTCACCGGTTTGTACGTGAAACACCATGTATTATCACAAAAGATGTACGAAATTCAGGTTCAGAATGTAACAGTTAAAAAGACCGATAGGCAAATGCTATTCAGGGCAATGAGCTTTATCTTCTTAAGCCTACTGGTTACGTGATGCACCACCAGTTTAACATTCAACAACTGTACGCTCTGCCCACACTGTATTTATGTGCTTTGTATTTATCTGAGAACAAACAGCGACTTGTGTCACTTACAGCATAAACTGATTGGTTTTTATAACCGAGAGGAAAAGTGTTTACAGCGCGGTACGGACTGGGTCTTTAAATAAAGCGGTCTGCGCTTTGTCTTCAAAGGGTTAATAATCTAAAGAATACAACGAAGTTCGCAGTGTATCAGTGTGAGATGCAGATTTTCTCAATGTTACAGCAAGTGGTAAGAATAGTGACCACTGGAGTTTAAAGGATTAAATACGAGTTAGTAAGATAGAGGTTTAAATATATGTAGACACATTTCATAGCCAGTTGATTACATGGCAGTATAATGTAAGAGTCAATGGGGCACTGAGAAATTTAACTTACATAATATAGCCTATGGGATCGCGGTAGCACAGTCGTTAAGGTGCTGTGCTACAAATCGGAAGGTCGCTGGTTTGATCCAGCTGGTGTCACTGGAATATTTCATTGACATAAAATACTTCCGATCGCACTGTGGCCCTGGGGGTCGACTCAGCCTCTAACAGAAATGAGTACTAGGAGCACTTCCTAGGGGTAAAGGCGGCCGGTGCGTAGGGCTGACTTTACCACCATCCTGTGCCGTTGTCATGAAATCTGGGAACCTTAACTTCCTGGAAACCTCTGGGCCACTCCAGGCCTGTAACGGGACTGCTTTACATTTATATGGCCTCTACTTAATTGTAAGATAGCTCGCCCTTCTACTGACGCTGTAAATTGTCTTGTTATTTCGTAGCCACTTCACAGTAGAAGTAAATAAAATTGTTCGCTATAGAGAAAGGTTAACTTACTTAAAGAGCTCTGCTGTCCATTGGAGTTAAGTCAACAACACAGAAACTAACTGAGAAGATACTGTCTCGGACTGCACAGTGCTAACTGTGGTACAGTCACAACTTATGACACGTAATAATGTCTCTACTCCACACAGATGATCCCTCAAGCTTAAGAGTATTTATGTTTATCTTGAAAATTAACGCAAGCAGTCTCACAATATAGCAAAGTCCCCTTTCGTTTATACTAATTCAAGTCGAACGCGCATTCCCTGATTTAAATCTGCTCTTAATATCCATTCAGGAAGAAATTAAGAGCAGATTTAAATCAGGGAATGCTTTCTATTATTCGGTGCAGAAATTTAAGTCTTCCAGTTTGCTATCCAAATATATAATGATTAAGATATACATATCTATAATTTTGCCTGTCGTTATGTATGGGTGTGAAACGTGGTAGGTCATATTGATGGAGGAACGTAGACTGAGGATGTTTGAGAATAGGATATTGAGGAGAATATTTGGACCTGAGAGAGACGAGGTGACACAGGAGTGGAAAAAACTACATAATGAGGAGCTTAATGATTTGTACTGGTCACCCAATATTATTAGGGTGATCAAATCGAGAAGAATGAGAGGTGGGGCATGTAGCACGTATGGGGGAGAGAAGAGGTGTGTACAGGGTTTTGGTGGGGAAACCTGAGGGGAAAGAGACTACGTACTTCGAAGATCCAGGAGTAGACTGGAGGATAATAATAAGATGGGTTTTCAGGAAGTGGGATATGGGGGCATAGACAGGATCGAGCTGGTGCAGGATAGAAACAGGCGGCGGGCACTTGTGAATGCGGTAATGAACCTTCGGGTTCCATAAAATGTGGGGAATTTCTTGACTAGCTGCAAACCGGTTAGCTTCTCAAGATGGGCTCTGCTCCATGGAGACAGTAAGCAAGTCAAATATGTTTGTGTTTCAAGCCACAAAACCTTCAATTGCTGAACGATGTTGCTGAAAACAAACGCTCAAAAAGCATGCACAGAGTCCACTAAAAATGTCACTGGTATTATGGATTTTTCTGGGTTAATTTTATTTGATTCCATCGTTGAAGAGAGGGCCGCTGTAGCACAGTGGTTAAGGTACTGCGCTACAAATCGGTAGTTCACTGGTTCCATTCCAGGTGGTGTCATTGGAATTTTTCATTGACATAATCCTTCCGATCGCACTATGGCCCTGGGGTCTACTAAGCCTCTAACAGAAATGAGTACCAAGAGTATTTCCTGGGGTTAAAGGCGGCCGGTGCGTAAGGCTGACAAACTTACCACCATCCTGTGCCGTTGTCATGAAATCTGGGAACCTTAACTTCCTGGAACCCTCTGGGCCACGCTCGGTTGGCCGGGTAGCTCAGTCGGCATACCTACTGACTACGGGCTGGACGGTCAGGGATCGAATCCCGGTGGGGACGAGATTTTCCGCCCGTCCAGACCGGCCCTGGGGCTCATCGAACCTCCTGTAAAATAGGTACCGGGTCTTTCCCGGGGGTAAAGTGCGGCCGGGGCGTGCTGCTGACCACTCACCCCCTTTAGATGCCGCGGTCATGGAAGAATAGGGCTCTAACTCTACCCACCCTCTGGGCCACAGCGGACCTGTAATGGGATCACTTTACCTTTTTAATAATGATGATAAATATGTAATAAACTATTCTCGTACTGACGTGACAAATCAGATCTGTGAAGAGAATTGATATTAACCTGATGAAGGATACAGAGTGGGTCTCTGAAATTTTCTGTATTGACAGCACCCACCATGGCTACTGCTGTATGCCCTAAAAAGAGTTTATTCAATTGAACTGCGACGAAAGCTTTTATGGGAAGGATTATAATTGACAGAGTGGATGTACAATCAATTTAACTTAATATGGGTCATAATCGTTTGCTTTACACAAATAATAAGGACAACAAACCCCGTCAGTACAGGCATTTATTGAAAATAAATACCAAAACTACACAAACACACTTCTGCTGTTTTCAGACTCTATCTACGAAGTATATAAGGGGGAATCATATAACATTTTACGCATTATATTAATTTAGAAGTTTATATATAATCCTATTTGCAATTTTCGTCATATCTCTCATATTCAGGATTGGCAAATATAAAATAAAAACTGAAAGATTTAATCGGTCTAGCATTATCGATTATGATGGGTCATTACAGTATCCTAGAAGCTACTCAGTCCTCTCCTGTGATGAAGTCTGCAAGCAAAACATGTATTTTTAAAATCTGGGCTGAATCCTGTGGCCGCACGGTCTATTGCGTGGGTCGGCGGGAATAACGGATTCGAATCTCGTCGAGGGCATGGATATCTGTCTCTTGTGAATGTTGTGTGTTGTCAGGTAGAGGTCTCTGCGTCGGGCTGATCACTCGTCCAGAGGAATCCTACCGAGTGTGTTGTGTCTGAATGTGATTGTGGTGTCTCCATTATTAGGGGACCCTCGTTGTTGGGACAGGGGAAATAAAAATCGGAAAGAAGCCGTTTCTTTGGAAATATTGCCAGGCTCAGGACTTGAGTGGGTCCGGTTTTCCAACTGAATTTATATGTCCTGTCAGGCTACTGGAATCTGTTGTTCATTTATTTTCAGGTACAAAGAAGAATTCCGCTTTATAAACTAATTTTATGTGGATTGAACACACTAATAAAGTTTGTTCATTTAAAATGTTTTATAATCCGGGATTTAGCTTCTTTATCTTAACACGGTCGGCGGCTGACTGTGTCCGTATTTTAAAATAAGTTGCGAAACTGGACCAGTCGCTTTCTACTGCAGAAGATATTTCCACGGAATAACTGCTTCTTCCCAGTTTTTGCAAATCTAAACTTTACCTACAGAATTCATCCCAAGATAGAAATACTGAGAACTGATAAATTCTACGAAACTGCACTAAGCCATCATAACTTACAGGAAACTGTACTGAGCCATCATAACTTCTAGGAAATTGTACTGAGACATCATAACTTCTAGGACATTATATTAAGCCATCATAACTTCTAGGACATTGTACTAAGCCATCATAACTTCTGGGACACTGTATGAAGACATCATAACTTCTAGGGCACTGTACTGAGACATCATAACGTCTAGGATACTTTACTAAGCCATCATAACTTCTAGGGTACTGTACGAAGCCATCATAAATTCTAGGGCACTGTATTAAGCCAGCATAATTTCTAGGACACTGTACGAAGTCATCATAACTTCTAGGACACTGTACTAAGCCATCATAACTTCTAGGACACTGTACTAAACCATCATAAATTCTAGGACACTGTATTAAGCCAGCATAATATCTTCCTGCAGATACACACCAAGTCGAAATAGTGTTTAATTGCAGTAAATCCGTGCTTTTGTGGTTGTTGTTAGGTAAAAATAAACGTCACACTAGAACAGAAGACAAAGGTCCAGAGGGGATTAGAGGTATAGCTCTTCTCATTCTTTAACCTCCGCGCTAGATGGGGGTGGGTGGTCAACGCCACGCCCCGGTCGCTTTACTCTCGGGAAGGGGCGATAGCCATTGTAAAGGAGGCAGGGTGAGCTCTAGGGTTGGTCTGGGTGCATGCGGAAAATCTCACCCCCGAACGGGATTCGATGTCCGGACCGTCTAGCCCGTAGGGAGTCTCTATACTGACTGAGCTACGCCGGCCTACTGTTCCTTAGTAAAATGAATAAAATTTAATATGGATTTTTACAGTAAACGGTTACTTTCCTTGTATTTGTGAGAAAAGTAACCAAGTAGGAAATGACAGTAGAGAGCGCTCAGTGTCAACAAATATATTTCGTGGTACCGACCACCCTCTCCCGAAAAAGTACTCACTAAACCAGTCATGAAACTCCCTCTTCATTGTATGAATACGGAATAACTTTTGGAGGTGGTATAGCGTTATCACATAACCTACAGTCCACCCATCCGAATCTCTTCCCATTCCAGCCTTCGTCCTTTCGTAACTAACCCGTAAATTATTCTTGATTTCAAAATTCGGCCGTGTTGTGAATGTTGTATTATTTCTTTTGGGTGATACCCCGGCTTATGAATGTTACGTTCCGACGTTTCGGAACACAATGTTCCATCTTAATTGGCGGTGTTAAGTGGTGTAGTTGAGTTTACACCACCTATGAAGATGGAACAGTGTTCCGAAACGTCGGCACATAAAATTCGGACGCCGGGGAATTACCTAGAAGAAAGAATACAACCTGCACATTGTTGCAACATCAACATGTTCCTACGTCGTTTAGCTAACCTGAAATGATAGTTTCATACGTCATACTCGAAATCTTTAAAATTTTAAGAACGACAAATTTACATATTTTTTTTAACATTCATTTTTAGATATAGAAAAAATAACAACAAATCGAAATTCGCTAATCAGGCTTATGTACAGGAATCGTGAAAGAAAAACACTCCAGTCGCAGTTTCAAACAATACTATAATCAGATTAACAAGTCAGCCAAAAACTGGTGCAAAAACATTCTGATAATTTATCTCAGTAATTAACCATGTGCTCGAAACATGTAGAGGCATGAAATAAACTTATTGTAAAACAAAAATTTTGTGCATCAAGTTGGTTAATTACTGATATAAGTATACTGAGATGCACGGTCAGCAAAACGTCAAAATTCCGATAATATCATAAAAGACTCTTTCCATAATTTAACACAGTAACGTAGTTAAACACAGCAAGTAAGTGGTACATGAATTTATGCTCATATGTCACATGTACGGCTACTGACAGAAACAACAAGGAAAACACGTCACAGTTTCCAGACATTCCATAAATTACCTTACCACTTCCGAATAATCGATGCAGTAATTACAGTTCATACGGCTTGCACTTCATGGCACATTCTTTTCTAAGCTGTGGGCCAATTTACATTCCTTTCAGACTGTACGTTTCAAAGTCACGATTTTACAATTATAACAGGATATTGATAAAAAGAGAAAAACAGCGTCAGGATATTTCAAATAATTATTGTCCTTAGTGCATCCTATTGTGCATTCCAGTATAAATGTTTATTGATTGAATAATTTATCGGTTTACTTATTTAGCCATTAATTTCACACCGTTATTCTTTTATTTATAATACGCATTCTTTTTTAATACATTAACCCTTATCTTGCTAACATGTAGAATATGTTGAGCTCTTAATAATGCCAGCAAATGGCAGATAGGATTTAATCCGGCGTTTAACCTTTTGACGCCGGAATTATTTGTTTTTTAATTTTAGCACACCCTGTATATAAAATGTGAATAAAACAGGAACCAAATAAGTTAGAATTATGAAACAAACTGCGTTTTGAAGAGAAAAAGACGGAGAGTATACATCATGTTTAGAATATTCAGTACCTATATTTGTTTAATAAATATATAAAATGCAACATTTAGAGGTTAGCGGTGCGGTACGACCACTATAGGGGTCGTTAGGCGTCAAAGAGTTAAAGGCTTAATATCAGGTAACCATTCTTTAAACACATGCATTTTAACAATAGACAAATTTTTGCATAAGAAATGTTTTTAGTAAGACAATGAGAGGATTTACGACACATTTTTTTAAAAAAAAGTGACCACTAACAATAGCCGCAAAATAACATATTTATTGTCACGCATAAACAAATAAGCCAGTGGCCTACAATTAATTACGGAATCTGTGAAAACATTACAGCGTAACACAAAGGGAGAGCAAATTTTGTGTGGCAGGTAAATTTTAATACACATCCATTGTTTGGATGCCACCAGTAAATTGTCGAGTTGAGACAATAAATTGTGTACGGTACAGAGGAAGGCCGCCCTGTCCAGTGGCGCCCGTGAGCAGGCTGGAATGCCTTTGGGGTGACGTGGGGCAGTTCTCACAGAACATGGCAAGCATTGGAGGAATTCCAGTCCGATATTTCAGTAAAGCTTTGTCCAGGACACATGTCAGAACCACACCTGCTGCTAGATGCCACGTACACCGTCTCTCGCTCTGCCAACTTCAGTGAATGAAAAGCCCACTCTGTTGTGACCTTCACAACCATGCTATTGATTGTACCAGGAATTGTTAATAACGAAACAGCTGAGGGCAACCTTGTATTCGATAGAACAGTTAGCAACATTGTAATAAGTTACAACACTTTGTTCAAAGCTTTCAAAATCACATCGGATGAATAGAGTGTTATGTTTCTTAAGGACCACCATAGAGCGCAGCAGCGGTCTTGAATTGTGGTTTTTCTGATCGCGGATCGGCCGAAAGCAAAACGCAGTTCCTTGAAATTACTTAAAAATTAATACTTACAAACTTAAAAGTGAGGTTTACATAAACAAGACAGTTTTTAATGTGAATAAAAATCCAAAAGAAACAACAGTATGCAGATATTTATTTACTGCAAAGCTACTCGAATCGCACAAACCAGTCCCAATCAGACCACGTTGGAGGGGAGTAGCGGTACAAGTAGTATGACCTGTACCGGAGGCTGCGGGTACAGTTTTTAATACTCCTGATGACGGGTACTGTGACACCCGAAACATGTAGAGTAATTTTGCAGTAAATAAATATCTACATACTGTTGCATCTGTTGGATTTTTATTCACATTGAATTATGAAGCACGGAACCACGAGCTTATAAAAAAAAAGCCTGTTTTATTTAATATTATGCCGAATCTACTGACGAATATTTATCCACATTTCGAAGGAGTCTATGCCGTCATCTTCAGGGTACAGCAATTAATAAATGGGAAGAAAGAAGTGGAAAGAATTATGATACTTCATGACTTTCTAAACGGCAGCTTAATCGACATGGTGTAACTTCGCAGCAGACCTAAGCCTCGCCAGCACTGCTGTGAAGAACCTTAACAAGATGGGACATTTACTTCGACAGTATGCGGGACATTTGAATCGCGGAAAGTCTGTCCACAAATGTTTCATAAGTGTTTCAAAATACATGTTTGGGTAGGTTCAATATTAGATTAATACTAATTGTGAGCAAGTTTGAGCCTATAAATGTAGATTCTAAGTAGTTTTTATACAAAAACAACGCTATAAACTGAAAAATTACAGGTGTTAAATAGAGAGGTCTACGATTGAACTTACAGGACACAGGAATTAAATTCTTGATCTAAAATTTTCGTCGTGTTCGGAAAGTTGAATGAATTCTTCTGGGTAATTCCTCGGCTTCTGAATTTCATACACCAACGTTTCGGAACACTCTGTATGTTCCATCTTCATAGGCGGGTATGTACATAGGTACCTAACCGCCAATGAATATGGAACATGCAGAGCGTTCCGAAACGTTGGCATATAAAATCGGACGCCGGGAAATTACCCAGAAGAAAGCATAAAACGAACTAAAATTCTTTGCTCATGAAACCCTAACACTAAATATTTCCAGAAGTATAAGGAGGGATGAGAAATCATATTTGGCCCATTTACAGAGTAACTGGGTATCGACAACAGAGGCTACCTCAAAACAACAACACATTTCACTGAGTTTCATTAAACCCCCACGTAATAATAATAATTGTTGTTATTTCAGGAGACAGAAATATTATTAAAAAAAGAAGCCGATAAGATTACAAAATATAAAGATCTTACAATAGAAATACAGCGCATGTGGAATGTAAAAACAAAGGTGATACCAGTAATAATAGGGGCAACTGGGACTATTTCAAAGTCATTTAGAAAATACGTGAGCAACATACCGGGAAAACATGAAGTCAAGGAACTACAGAAAACAGCCATATTGGGCACTGCACAAATACTTCGGAAAGTATTAATGTAAAAGTACAATAGATTCAACACTGAAACTAACGATATAAGCACCATGAATAGTAACAACAGGATAGCTGCAACACTGTATTACCTAGGGACATAGTTTGTCTCAGGAATATAATTACAAATACCCTGCATAAAGGTGGTGGTGATGATGATGATGATGATAATAATAATTCGTATAATTTTTTCCTTTTAATCCCGCCAATTCTGCACGCGGAGTTTAACGGTCTACGTAACTTCTTGCCTCGTGCCGGTAAACAATAACACAGTACAAAACCGTAACTAGGACTCAGGTTGTACAGCTAAGGACACTGGTTTTATTCCCCCGGCGGCATGAGCGTGAGTTTTGTCTCTTCTGCAAAGGTAACTTACCGACGCTGAAGGACATACATTATATTTCAGTGGGGAAATGGGAGAAGTTTACTGCGGGGGGAGGGGGGTGAAGCTGACCATTTACTCGACGTAGAGATGAAGTTGAAAATGGGTGGAACAATGGCCGAACTCTGACACACGGAACCGTCTCATATCAAGTGACAACTTTTACATAAAGAACCCCACCATGTGACAAAAAATACACATTAACTTTACACGACATAAAGAGAAGTTTGGATTTATAGGAAGATGTAAACGGATTTTAACTGTTGTTACATGTGGCATAGTACAAAAGAGAACAATTTTTATTCCCTAGTTCGTTGTAGATCGTCAGCTCAATAAATGGTTTCTGGGATACTAGATATGGAGTCTTGGATATAGCTCTATACAGCAGTGCAGTTTGAACTCAAGAAAAGTATATAAGGGTCAAGGTAAAGTGATCCCGTTACAGGCCCGGTGTAGCCCAGAGGGTGCATAGAGGTATAGCTCTACTCTTCCATGACCACGGCACTAGAAGGGGGTGAGTGGTCAGCAGCACGCCTCGGCCGCACTTTACCCCCGGGAAAGACGCAGTACCCATTTTACAGGAGGCTGGATGGGCAACAGGGCCGGTCTGGACGGGCGGAAAATCTTGTCCCCAACGGGATTCGATCCCGGACCGTCCAGCCCGTAGTCAGTCGTTATACCGACTGAGCTAACCGATCCACACGTTAATAGTTATAACGGAACCCATATCCTTCGGAACTACACTGACCGCCGCAGGTGTCTAAAGTATCACACCGAGCAGCAGTATCGGTTGTTTACTCGTATGGATCTTTCTATGTAAACTCAACCAGCACTGCACAAAAAATCTTAAGTATTGACAAGGGTATTGTACTACAAAGTAACTCGTATGAATATCTACAAGGTACTTCGCATTTCGGTGAAGAACGACACGAATTTTCCTGGAAAGGATAGGTACTGTGATTAGATGCACGTACGCGTGATGGGAGATATTTACGTATTCTGTGTTGTATATTTGTATGTTGGGGTGAAAAAATTGAGCGTTCGAGTTTAAAAAGTAAGCATATTGAAATATCAAATTACACACCGACATGTACACAGTACATCAATACGTACAGTTCGGGTCAAAAAATTAATATAAATGTATGTCTTTAAATTCCATTGAATTAAATACATATACCTAATTTATGGCAAAATTATTTTTCAGTCAGCGCAGAGACATGAGAGGAAGCTGAGGGAGTTTGAGAACAGAACATGGTGTTGAGGAGAATATTTGGACCTAGGAGGGACGAGGTAACGGGGGAATGGAGGAGATTGCATAACGAGGAGCTAAATGTTTTGTAATCCTCACCCAATATTTTGCGGGTGATAAAATCGAGAAGAATGAGATGGGCTGGGCATGTGGCGCGTATGGGTGAGGAGAGGGCGTGTATAGGGTCTTGGTGGGGAAACCGGAGGGAAGGAGAACACTGGGGAGATCTAGGCGTAGATGGGTAGATAATATTAGGATGGATCTCCAGGAGGTGGGATGTGGGTATATGGACTGGATTGGGCTGGTCCAGGATAGAGACAGGTGGCGGACGCTTGTGAGTGCGGTAATGAACCAGGAATTTCTTGACTAGCTGCATCCAGTTTGCTTCTCAAGAAGGACTCTGCACCATGAAGTAAGTTCCTAACCATTGTAAACGAGATCTCGTCTCGCATTAGATACATTGGTATGTAATGCAGTTACTCCATAAGCTGAGTACAATCCTGATGTTGGCCAAGTAAAGTGGCCTAAACATGTAGTTGATACGTTGTATAACATCTTGTAATATAAAATAGTTATCTTCCAACTGTGTATCTATACATATCTGAAACTCTGTAATTCGATTAACACAATGGGAGTGACTCTCCTCAAAGGTAATGTAATAAGTTTTAATATTTATAGGAAGATTCCAGCTATCAGATTTCTATTATCATTAATGAATAAATCTTCAATCAAAATTTATTCTTTCAGGAATTTTTGAAATATAAAATATTGTTGTATCTCACAGCATTTTACAGGGTGTTTCTTTTACTACACGAACGAACTTCTTGCAGTACTTTGATACATGTCTGTCATTTTCACAGTCATTTTCATCTGATCGCACCGTTGTTTAATTAGAATCCCACAAACTGATCCATTAATTCGGAACAGTGAGTTGTTAACTCTGAAGTTTACGCATCAAAACGACAATAAATGGTCTGTTGACTGTCTACAACATGGTAGAGGTTCGGTTAAAGTCATTCTTCAAATCACGACATTTAGTAAACAAATTAAATTTTGCATCCAATAATTTATTCATTAGTATGTTGACACCGACTCAAATAATTTATAATTACTAGAAAGCAATCTGTTTGGACACTATTTTGCACTGGATGCAGGAAACATAATGCAGACATTATACCGGTAATGCAACGCGCTTTCGCCAAAGTGATGCAGTTCTAAGTGTTTCGCTTCGGCTAACAGAGTTAGCAGATTTAGCAATGGACCCTAATATTGCACTGTCCAAAATAGAAGTAATTTATTGACGGTAACACATATATCACTCTACAATTGATGGCTAACTTCTGGTTACTAAAACTACATAGTTTTTACACTTAGTTGTATACTAAAAGTGTTAGAGACTTTAACTTCCTGATCGGTCAACTTCTTTTTCTTCGTCTTCTTCTTCTTCTTCTTCTTCTTCTTCTTCTTCTTCCATTGGCACTACAGCTCACTGTGGGCTTTGGCCTGTCGAACAATGTCCTTCCGTTTTTTCCTATCTGCCACCAACTCTTTCCATCTTCTCACCCCCAGCACTTGAAGATCTCTTTCTACTTCCTCTTTCCATCTTTTCCTGGGTCTTCCCCTTCTTCTCGTCCCTTTCAGTTCTTGAGTGAAGATCTTTATGGGAATCCTCTCCTCCTCCACTCTCTCTAGGTGACCTAACCAGCTTATCCTTTGCCCTTTTATCCATTTTACTATACTTTCTCCTTTTCTCATCTATTCTAGTTCTCGATTCTTCCGACTTTTCCATTCACCGTTTTCATATTTAGGACCATAAAAGATCGGTCAACAACATATTTAAAAACAAAATAATTTTATTTATGACGATATTAAATTTCAGATTAAATAAATAAATAAATAAATAATATGACATAACACACGACGCACACCCACAATCAGGCGCATTCCTAGCAGCGTACGACTTACACAATATGGTAAGCATAAACCTTGCTTCAATCCAGATAGCCTAAATATTTATGTAAAAAATTCAATTATTACTATATTATTTTGACAATCTAATCTTACTATATTGTTTTGACAATCTACTTAATAAATATATTTTATATTACAGACATGCTGCCACAACACCAAGTTAATATAAGGAAATTAATCAGTGAGTGTTTTTAAAAATGTGACTTTAGAAAGGAACAACGGAGCTCCCTGAAGATGATCTTAGGATCGAAACATGTTGGAGCGATTTTAAATGTTTTAATGAAAAAATATTATGTATGTGCATCAGTTGGTATGCTGATTAAATGAAGAGTTTTTACTTCTAAAGTAATTCAATCTTAAAAATTCTGTATCCATTTATGACTTCGTAAGTTTTTTAACTCATTACATTACTTTCTAATTTTTTTTCTTCATGAACACCTCATACTTTGTATAGCCTAAAATACACAGGTAATAAAACATTTAGCTCTTTTTCTCAAAACACGTACAAAATATGGGAAATAAATGTCCCGCATCACAACGGTCTTTCTTCAAACTAAGTCCGCCCAGTAACACTGACTAGATACAAGAGGAACGATTGACTGCTGCACAATCTAATTAAGATTTAGAATAATTATGCTAATTAAATTATGATATAATTATAATAATAGACCGAAACGACAAATTGGCTCACCGAGGTAGAAATGAAAACAAGTTATCTAGTCATAATGGAAAATCAAATTAGAGAATTAAATTGTAAAATTGTCAATTTGACCCCTTAAACTGAGAACCGTTCGCGTTCCATAATGGGTAGTATATTATATTGTGGATGCTGTGTTATAATCCAGTAAGTTAGGTGTAATCTATATTTATAATGCAATCATTTTTAGAGTGCGGTAATGAACCTTCGGGTTCCGTGAAATGCGGGGAATTTCTTGACTAGCTGCAAACCAGTTAGTTCCTCAAGAAGGACTCTGCACCATGGAGTAAGTAAGTAATCATAAATAGTATATTCTGAAGAAGGAACCGAACATACCATGCACAAATAATAAAGTTATAGATGTGGAGATATTACACTACTCTTCTAAGCATATGGCAGTAAGTACGGATGCATAATGTAACACAGAGTTGAGTGTTTAAAAGGTTTTAAAAAGCAGACTTTATTACTACAATTTCCCGATTCTACAGAAGACTAAAAGTGTGTCAAAATGTGAAGCACTTACCAATATATAGTGTGCCCATTACGGTTTAATAGTTAATGTTATGGTCTTATAAACTTGTATATTTTGTAAGAACGTTCTATGAAACACGCGTCTAATACGTCAGTTAAAAGAGAGGACTTCAGAACAAAGACGATTGACGTGCGTTTATTCACTTGACTGGCACGTCTAATTTCATTAGGGAAGCCTCTGCTAATGGAAGCACATTGATGTGCCAAGAAATATAATTCGCACTGAAGAATCAGCGGCTCTTATTTGAAGGTTGGGGTTACTAAAATATACAAACTAAAAAGCGTAATTTTTTTTCGAAAATGTGTTATTTTGTGCAACCTTATGTAAAAGAGCGGATATCGCGAATTTGGTTATATATATATTCGGAAAAGTTTCTTGGATAGTGTCAACTTGGTGGGTCCCGTTCTTCTTCTCAGAAATTCGCCAAACACAAAAGCGCTTTTGTCTGGAAAATTCCTTAGGTCCAAAATAGAAATAGAGACAACCAAATTGCAAAGTGTGTACTAATGACAGGGTGTTTAACGATAAAAGTGTCATAATCTGATAATTTAATAAAGAGAGACCAACTTGATGCCACTTGCTTTATTATTCCTTTATTTAATGCTCAACATGTTTCGGATGTTAATACATCCATCCTCAGGAGCTTGCGACTTATGTGCTGAGTTATTTCATGGGTTGTATTGCTCTGGTTCGATGTGTGTGGGTGTTACGTTGTGGTTGGCTGTGGTGGTGTGGTATCCGTATGCAGGATGAGGCACTAGTGCCTCAGCCTGCATACGGATACCACACATCGAACCAGAGCAATACAACCCATGAAATAACTCAACAAATAAGTCGCAAGCTCCTGAGGATGGATGTATTAACATCCGAAACACGTTGAGCATTAAATA
>Ga0123355_10009555_pt1 | contig 14769 bp, 7 predicted proteins | sample TergutEmb28metaG_3_FD_89872 | JGI IMG/M metagenome (GOLD analysis project Ga0123355, IMG submission 89872) | Embiratermes neotenicus P1 segment gut microbial communities from Petit-Saut dam, French Guiana - Emb289 P1 | ecosystem: Host-associated > Arthropoda: Insects > Digestive system > Gut ...
AAATACGTTACGTCAATAAAATCCAGTAACTTTACCATGTACTTCGTGATACTCCCTGATGATGGTCTATATTGACCGAAACATGTTGGAGTCTATAATTTTATAATTCTATATGAGTTTTATAATATTTTAATGATTGTATAATAAAATAAGGTGCAATACCCTGGCTAATTATACTAATTAATTACTATTGCATGGTATAACAATGAAAACATTAACTATAGTGTCTTCAACATGTTTCGAACATCCAAACTGTTCATCCTGAGGAAGACTCGTACATGCAGTTTTATGGTATTTCTTTCTTGTGTCCATACAAGCAATCTGGTTGATGGCAAGAAGTGCTTCATACTTATGGCCATAACAAAATACCAGTAATGATATAATATTGTCATGTTTTTGATGTAATGAACTATTTTATTGTGAGAACTGAAACACAATGGGGTGTCTTCGATTTAAACAAGAATCTTTACCTAATTCATCATCTGAAATATGGAGCACCACCTTACAATCAGGCACAAAGCAAAAGAGGTTCTAAATTGGTAATCTCCTGACAACTGAAGTCTGGGGGGGGATCCTAAGACTTCTTACATTTGGGTAAGACAGCAGATTGAGATTTGGAAACAGAAATTGAATACATTGCAAGATTAACTATGTGATTAGGTATTAGGTACATGAAAAAGAAACACACTGAAATGTGTTGCTCATTAGTGTTCATTATGCTTTAAACACTTGGACACACAGTCATTCTGAAGTACACAAACATGACACTACCATCATAAGTCAAGGTAAATCAGTCCCGTTACAGTCCTGGAGTGGCCCAGAGGGTTCTAGGAAGTTAGGGTTCCCAGATTACATGACAACGGTACAGGATGGTGGTAAGGTTATCAGCCTTATGCACTGGCCACCTTTACCCCCAGGAAATGCTCCTGGAACTCTTTTCTGTTAGAGGCTGAGTCGATTCCAGGGCCATAGTGCGATCGGAAGGATTTTATGTCAATGAAAAATTCCAATGACACCATTGGGAATCGAAACCACGACCTTCCAACTTGTAGTGCAGTGCCTCAACCAAAAGTGCCACCGTGGGCCCCGAAGGTAAATCAGTCCCATTACAGGCCTGAGGTACCCAGAGGGTTCCAGGAAGTTAAGGTTCCCAGATTTCATGACAACAGCACAGGGTGGTTGTAAGGTTGTCAGCCTTATGCACCGGCTGCCTTTACCCCCAGGAAATGCTCCTGGTACTCATTTCTGTTAGAGGCTGAGACGACTCTAGGGCCATAGTGCGATCGGAAGGATTTTATGTCAATGAAAAATTCCAATGACACCAGCTGGGATCAAACCAGTGACCTTCTGATTTGTAGCACAGCACACTATCATAAGTATAAAAATATTTCAGTGAGAAATATACCAAGTTCATCTTGTTTCATTTATAGAGCTATATATTCCATTTCTTTTACATATTTTCAGTGCATCCTTTGAAGTAGCAGACTTGCACATACATGCATGGTTTTCTATAAAGGTGAATCTAGACATGTGGGAAGATATTTCACCTGCTGATGTATCTGTTGAAAATGTCATTGGTAATGTAAAGTAAGTTCATTTTAATGGAATCTTTTATTTTATTATATAATATGCAATTGTTTGCTATTCTTGATTGCTCAATTAGATTGAAATATAATTAATGAATGTATTTAAAGTATAAAAGACCAACTTGATGTCACTTGCTATTTATTTCACTTCTTATATACTCAACATGTTTCGGATATTAATATATCCATCATCAGGAGCTTGCGACTCTGTCGTTGAATTACCACATCGATCGTTTTGTTCTCGGTTCTTTGTGTGTTGGAGATTTGGTGCAGCTGGGTTTGAGTAGTGACCGTGTCGCAAGCTGAAGAACAACCCCTGATGATGGATATATTAATATCCGAAACATGTTGAGCACTTAAGAAGTGAAATAAAATAGCAAGTGATATCAAGTTGGTCTTTTATTCTTCAACTATTACAATGATGCATGGTCCATTAAACATAAGTATTTAAATCAGTTCTGTCATGCACAACGCAGTTATATTTCTAAGGTAAATAGTTTTAGCCCATTTTGTGGGACATCTTCAGACCTATACACCAGAACCCATGAAAGAAACTGTACAATCATCTATATAACATGAGAGAAAGAGATCTCTTTGTATACATAAATGTATGACTGCCAACATTCAGCAAGTCTCACATGTTTATTTATATTGTTACTGTTGTTAGCCGATCGCATTGGCCGCGCGGTCTAAGGTGTGGGTCTGCGGCCGTTCGCCTGCTGGGATTGTGGGTTCGAATCCCACCAGGCGCATTGATGTTTGTCTGTTGTGAGTGTTGTGTGTTGCCAGGTAGAGGTCTCTGCGACGGGCCGATCACTCGTCCAGAGGAGTCCTACCGACTGTGGTGCATCGTTGCGTGTGATCTAGAAATCTCATGAATAAGGAGGCCGTGGCCCACTGGGGGGCTGTCACGCCTAATAAAAAAAAAGTCGCTCTTGTTGCAATTAAAGTTTTCTAACATAATGTAATGTACAATGACACGTGAATTTTTTTGTTTTGTTTTTCAGAGAAGATGAAATCAAACATCTAGTGACTGCTGCAACCAGAGGCCCAAACTGTCTTAAAGATTATGTTAGGCTTATTAAAGACTATGTAGAGGTACTAGCTAAAAATTAATTATTTGTGTAATAGTTTCTACAGTTGTGTTACAATTTGGGAAGTACAATTGGATTATTTCTTACTGTGGAGTATACTTCGGCAGAAATCTCTACGCCACAGAAAATAATGAACATTTAACTTCATGCCTATTTCAAGCAAACAGTTATGTAAGTAAACATATAAGCAAAAATAATGCAAATATGAAGTGTATTTTAGAATAAGTAAAGAGGAAGTTTGACTATTTTAAATTTACAGGACACCAACCCGTTTTTAAACAAAACCGTTACAGATTTGCAGGCAAAATTAGGACAGTAGACAAACAACTTTTAGTCACCTTCGATACTGATTTTGTTGTGAACCATGGAATAATCAGGTCATTCAAACATTATTACGATAAGCAACTTGTAAAAAAAAAAAATTATATTTTTGATTGATCACAAATGCTTTCATGACGCAACACTCCTGAAGGTAAATGTTTTGAATGCACTGGACTTTATTGCAGAATCATGGCACTGTGTCCTGTGTACAATAGCAAACTGTTAATTGTCTTCCACTAACCAGCCGTTAATGCACCTATTGTACATAATGCGTTATATTAATTCTCCTACGCATTTTGGCGCACATCAGCGCCATCTTCGAGGAATCTCATATTTAACTGTCACATTCTTGGCGCAACAACTGGCTGTAAACGCTTCGTCCGAACGTGTCGGTAAAATGCAGTCTTCTCACTGATGCAATTAGCTTAGCCAAGGATGACTGAGGTAGCTGAAAGCAGGTGTGTTATTTGAAGAATATATATCCTATTATAATGACATAACATGTGAGGTGCTTAGAATAAATTATGGCCGAAAAGTTGATGTCTGAGGAGGAGCAGGAAGAGGAAGATGATGATGGTGGTGGAAGAAGTGAACCCCCATCAACATTTACTGAGCTGGAGGGCATCAACACTGCAAGGAAATACTTCAAGAGGTTTGCTGTCAACAGTAACATGATGACTGCCATCAGCAGTATTCAAAATAAGGTGGATGTGGTTCAAGCAAAAAGTGAAGGGTCTGCAACCCACTTAATGAACATATGGAAGAAGTGTTCTGGATTACATTCTTAAGATACTGTATTGAATTAGATTACATGTTTAATGCTATATGTTATCATTTTTGTGACTTTACATTCATTTTAAATTGTTCCCTCAAAAAATAAAATCCGGGTTTCACTTTATGGAATACAAGTTGATTTATAAGGCCACTGAAGGGCTCCCCACTGAGGTAAAAATCTGAAACAGTGTAGTAACACATGTACAAAATTATGCTCGAAATGTGGAAGTTCTAGCAGCGTGGCAATTTATGTAACATTTACATAAAACTTCAATCCTTCAGATTAGATGGCAACAACATGAAGGCCACTGAGAATGATTTTATAGCTGAGGAAGTGAAGTCAATTTAGCAGCAGATGGATAGAATTTTTAAAGTCAAATTATGCACTGATGATAATACACGGACATACAACTACTGTCAAATGCAGCAGCAAAGGGGTCAGTTTGTGAATTTGATGTTCGTGTGATTGTGCATCCTTAATATGAAATGACATGAGACCAACCAGATGCAACAATTATGATTTATTAATAATCCATTAGCGCAACATGTTTCGGGCATCATTAAGACAATCTTCAGGAGCGCTAGACTGTATATTACTGCACATGGTTTTCAGCACTTGATCTGCTGGCTGGTGTCTTGGGAAGCCGGGAAGCAGGCCGTGTGCACTGTGTAGAGGATTATTTGAATAACATCCTCTACATCAGCGTTTCTCAACCGCCGGGCCACGGCCCTGTACCGGGCCCTGGCATCAATTATACCTGGCCGCGAGAGGTTCTGCTGGAATTTGTCATTTTAGTTTTCTAAGCAATTGTCATGAATAAATGTTTTATAGTGGAAATATTCTGAGGAGAAAAATATTCATGAATGTGTCGAAAAACTCAGAACCAGATGTTGGCCTGAGGAAACTACAATATGCTACAAGATTACATTAGTCCAGTGATTGATAACTAATTTAAATGTAATGTTATATTTGTCAACATTCCACACCGTACACATAAGTGTACTAATAATCTTTATGATTATGCCATAATTAATTATTAATACTTATGTTAGTTTAATGTATGAACTTAAAAAAAATTGGGAAGGTACTTACGAGTAAATTTCTTGGGACCGGGCCCTCATCTCACGAATAAAGAATTTACCGGGCCGCGATCTCACAAAGGTTGAGAAACACTGTTGTAGACTATGCACTTATTACTGTGTCTGCTTGAGGGTTTGGGCTTGCAAATGACACAGGGTAGTGGCCTAGACTATACCCAAATGCTTCAAGACCTAGCACATGGCCAGAAATGCCCCCACCATAATTCGATTTTCCAGGGGCATCTGTGGACACTGTCCACACATCACCCTACAACGAACCTATGCATGGGTGGGCGAAGCTGACATATGAGTTTTGTACCTCTAACCCAAATAGACACAATTTCATCTATCCACAATCACTATATTACATTATTTACACAAATTAAGGATTGGGGGAATGTATAACGTCCCCACAAAAGTAACTGCTTGTCTCTGAACGACTACCATGGCCCTACGGCTCTGAGAATTTCTGATGGTGCGCACGCATACACATGATGTGAGAACTCAGAATACATGAAACTTGCGATAGCTCTGTACTTCACATTCCTTACCTTTGTGATAACAAAGTAATGGTTCAGAGATGAATGACAAAGATTTCCTGACATCTGGTGTCAACTCTCACCTTTCATAAAAAATGGCAGGTTAAAAAATAATAATAATGCTGGGTGTTCCTATAGCACAGGTGTAACTGGATTTTACAGACCAATTTCTGTACAAATGCCACAAAAGCTAGATAGCCTGGTATCAAGATGCAATGCCAGCATTCTCCTTTCCACTTGTGTTGCTGCTCATTTTGTAAGTGACAAACATAAAAGCTGGACTACCTAAATATGGTGATGTACAAACTGTCTCACAATACAACACATAAATTTTTAATTTCATTTTTAATTAATGTTTGTAATTCCTTACTGCTGATTTAACACTTTGACGCCTAACGACCCCTATAGTGGTCGTACCGCACCGCTAACCTCTAAATGTTGCATTTTATATATTTATTCAACAAATACAGGTACTGAATATTTTAAACATGGTATACACTCTCCGTTATTTTTTCTCTTCAAAATGCAGTTTGTTTCATAATTCTAATGTATTTGGTTCCTGTTTTATCCACACTTTATATATAGAATGTGCTAAAATTTAAAAAAATAATTCCGGCGCTAAAAGTTTAAGAGCCTCGTGGCCAATTATAAAGACTACACGGGTATAAGAATATAATAAACAAGGTGTGGAGTAAAGTCAGGACAAAAAGAAAATAAATACATATAAGACAGACCAGTATTTTATTATAAATTCCAACTGCAGTACTTAACAAGCATGGCATATATACCTTCTACACTTTTACATAAAGCTGGCATGTATAATTCTCATTGTTCTATACCTACAGTGGAGACTGTTTTGTTAGTTTGCCAAAAAATCAGAAATCCCCTCACCTTGCAGTAAAACTGTTAGAAAAATATAATGATTGGTGGTGAGACTTGGGGTGTTTCAGTTGTAATCCTGGTGTAGACACAAAACATCAAAGTCTCCACTAGTAAAGAGCGTGAATATCAAAATCAAAGGTAAAAAAAAAGGAAAAGAAAAGTTGACTGGCTTTTATATCAAAGGATTTTGATTCTGTTCCTGCAAAACCGTCAAACTAAGCAGTCTATCTTACAGGAAGGACCAGTTCTTTCACTGGACAAGTGAATTTTGAGGTGCCGACATCCCTGTTGTGTATTAAATCACATTGTACAAAGTGTGAAGTAGTCTAAACACAACTATATTTGGTATTTATAGCTAGTGATGGTGGGTAGCTGTCAGCAACTACATGTTTCAGCCATCACGGTGGCCATCATCAGGTTGTACATACTAAAGCAGATAAAACTAATACAATATGCGATTTTTCAGTCAGCTTGATGTCGAGATCTTGAACACCTTGAATGTTAAGGCTTTCAAGATCTCGACATCACGCTGATTGAAAAATTGCATATTGAATTAGTTTTATCTGCTTGAGTACGTAGAATCTGATGATGGCCGAAACATGTAGTTGCTGACAGCTACCCACCATCGCTAGCTAGAAATACCAAATATAGCTGTGTTTAGACTACTTCACACTCACTTTGTACATTGGACAAGTGAATTTTGCATCACAACAATGTCTGACAGTAGCTTGATCTTTTGTTTCATGCTAACATAACTAAAAGCATTGGAAGGATCTTGCAACAATATTTTCAGGTATATCACAGATAGTGAAAAGCATTACAATCAAACAGAATACTATGATGAATACATTTACAAAAGATTATTGACCCCCTCCTCTCCCCCTGCCAGGAGCTCAATTACTTGTCAGAACTTCTATTCAAATATCATTGTTATACACATATGTAATAATATACATGAGATATTCTAATGACCATATAGACAAAAGAGCTTTTGAATTACAATTTCGCTTTTTTTGGTGTGAAAGGCACATTTCTGTGATGCTGGAGTTGCCATTCATCATGACCTTGGGAAAAGCAGCTTTTGCAGTAGAGATCATTATCACAATCAAGGCACATGACAGTTGCATCTTCATTACAAATAATACACCATGGCAGTTCCTCCTGCAAAGCATAGATCACAAAATTATTACGTTTTAAGAACTGACAAACTTTTACGGAAGATACGCAGGGTGTCTGAGTTGCGAACTGTTTACAGATATTTCGGAGTTCAGTTTCGAATGAGAGAAGCAGCAGTCATGGTTATATTCTGGGGTTTTCAAGTCATAATTCACGAAATTCAAGCAGCTTCAACAGTGCCAATCAAGACTGCAATAACTTGACCCATATCAGGCATGTTTGCAAAATTGCAAACATGCAACTATCAGCTTCATCATGTCTGTTTTACATGATCACCCTTTTTAACTTGGTTGTCCCGATGTGCTCAGTCTAGTAGGTGATCCTCTTTCGGGAAATGGGTGTGGTCACCGAATCAAATATAGTTTTAGTTATTTATTTTTTACTGCTTGTTTAATTTACTCAATTTATTCTTGCTAAATGAAAAAAGTCGTGCTGTAATCCAGTTAAACAACTCAATCATATTTTATTACAATAACAGTCCCTTGTACTCCCTCACTCACACCTCTCGTACACAACTGACTTCCTTACTGGAATGCTAGCCTCCGTTGTCCACTGCTAAGGTTTTCTCATTTAAATCTCTCCCCGTACAACCCCTCCTATGTATCGCCAACAGTTCCTGAACATACGTTGACACACCGTCCGTAACTGGCACCAGCAAACCTAATAAACAACTAAACTAAAATGATTGACTACACTGTCTGTCTGTCCACATGTAATAACTTGGCTCTGCTGGACAGTTTAATGAAATTTGATATACGAGCACTTTTAAAAAAATCTGTCAACAAAATTCAAGTTTCACTGAAATCCGAAAAGAGTGACGGGTACTTTACATGAAGACCAATAAACATTTTTGATCATATCTCGCTGAATTTTTCTTAGAATGAGAAATGTTTCAAACAAAAGTTGTAGATAAAATCAAAACACATTTTATGTTCAGTAACTTTTTTCAAATAGCGTGCCGTTTTTATGAGATAATGCGGAAAAGTACTGTAGAGCCGGACATGCCACAGGTGACAATATGGCACGTGCACATTGTATGTTGTATAATTAATGATGAAAACGCACACTCAGAATATGTAGTACCTATTGCTTTTCTAATGCAACGATGGTTGCACAAATGTGCTTCACTGTTACATTATACGTACATCACCTGTCTTGTTAGATTTTAAAACATAATAGCCCTCAATAATTTGCTACTACATTAGAATTCCTTTAATTCAGCATCCACACGACTGGACATGTGCTGGATTATACAGTACCTATACTGGTCTAAGTTCCTACTTTTACTGCTTCTATACTTGGGCTGACAACTAATCAGAGTATTCCATTTGGATATCTCCTTCAGCTGCTGGTTCTGGGGCATCAGACCACTTTTAAGCCTCCTAACTATACTTGAAATGCACCCACACATCAACAGAGAAGATGGCCTCACCTTAAGCAAATCTTGGAAAGCCCTTCTACACAAGCTTAAGGAAAGGAGACAGCCATCTAAAACACAATATTTTGACCTCTACCATCCCATGGCTCACCTTGACATGCACCCTATCTCCTTCACATATGCTCCCATGGCCTCCATGTGGGTCGTTACCCTCCACAACCTGTTTCGGTTCTCGGACCCACCCCCTACCCTGTTACCCTCCTTCCTATTGGCTCAGGCTATTTTTGAGCCAAACCTTTTCACGTATAAATACTCCAACATTCTCAAACCTAGTCATCCTTCATACCTACCCGCCTATGAACATGAGACAGTGTTCCGTAACGTCGACATGTAAGATTCAGACGCCGGGGAATTACCCAGAAGAAAGTGTACAGCATAACTATTTAATGTTTCTGAGGAAACATTAAAGTTACGTGCTTCCTCTTGCCAGCAGTACCTGTTTACTCATATTTGGATCTTCTGAACCCATTATGACAGCATGATGGGCTCAAAGTCCAGATAACACAAGATGAAGTCCCGGAATCGATACACATACACGATGTTATTAATGCCAAAACTTCCAGACTTTGGACTATTTTCCTCAACTGCCAAAGACTAAGGATTTCTGAAGTATCATCCTCTGGGTTAAAGGAATTCTACTATTTTTCAGTGGCTTCATACATCATATAAATTACACAGAAGTTGGCACTTATTTGAAAAACTCAATAAGTCTTTTGAAGTAGGAACCATAAATTGTAGTTCATAAATAATACAGGAAATGAAAATGCAATACATGTTCTTTTCATGAACCTAAACTTTCATACATCTTGTTTCCTTGTTTATTGTATTTCATTACTGTTCTCACCTCTTTCTCATTGTCTTCCGAATCATCGCCCAGTTTTTCCTCTAAAGCCGCTTCATCAACTGCCTGTCAAAAACAATGGAATGTTACTTTTTTCCCTTTACACTGCTGCAATGAATCACAAACCAAAGGCAATAAGTGCTAATTTTATTTTCTCAAATCCCATCAAAATGTTCATGAAATGTGTAATGGTTCATGCATTAGAAGTTTATACACATGAAGCACATACAATACCATTCATATACAGCATAGGAGAGGTCAATATGAGTGTGACTAGCATCATAACTAATATTTGAAATAAACTAATTACACCAGATAACTTATTCATATTTTTTGTGAAGTCAGCACCAATTTTGAACAGTGCAAGGAGTTGTAATGTTTTCAAAAGGTGGCAGCATAACATCTTGTATTCTCTAACACATACAAGCAGTTTCCAGGTTAGGTAATATGTGACTTATAGAAACATGGTAAAGGTAAAGGTAAACCAGTCCCATTACAGTCCTGGACAGGCCCAGGGGGTTCCAGGAAGATACGGTTCCCAGATTTTGTGACAATGGCACAGAATGGTAGGTTGTCAGCCTTATGGGCCGGCCGCCTTTGCCCCCAGGAAATATTCCTGGTATTCATTTCTGTTAGAGGCCGAGTCGACCCCAGGGCCATAATGCGATCGGAAGGATTTTATGTCAATGAAAAATCCAATGACACTGACACCAGCTGGGATCGAACCAGCAACCTTGCGATTTGTAAAACAGCACCTTAACCACTGTGCTACCGCGGTCCCCCACATATTTATGGACATATGCAAAAATCTGTTATTAGTTATTAATATTATATTTAATACTACTAATATTATTGACTATTTAGTACTGCAGGTGGTCTAAGGCGTAGGTCTGTGGCTACTCACCTGCTGAGATTGTGGGTTCAAATCCTGTCGGGGGCATGGATGTCTGTCTAGTGTGAGTAATGTGTGTTGTCAGGTAGAGGTCTCTGCAACGGGCTGATCACTCGTCCAGAGGAGTCCTACCGACTGTGCTGTGTCGTCATGTGTGGTCTAGAAACTTCGTGAATGAGGGGGCATTGGCCCACTGGGGGCTGCTGTGCCAAAAACAAACTAGTATTCTGCAATTATTAAATTATTTTACTTTGTGTGTTTCATGTAAAAAAAACTAAGATAGATAAAATCTCCAACACGTACAAACGAGGACACTGCACAAATGCATACGTGACGGGGTGTAATAAATAAATGGGGGGTGTCAATTCTGACTTAATGTTAATTTGGTTGACATAAGAGTTTCAGGAATGGAATCCTTACGTAAGTTGGAAACTGTCTATAGTTTTAAAAATTGATTTATGTAACAGAAAAATAGCAGAACCACTTTAATGTTCCTAAGTTTAAGGTTTTCCATTCAATTAGAGTGTTCAATTACTGCCATTTAAACTATTCCTCATTTAATGTTTAAATCCACTGCTCCAAAAAATAATCCAGACGCAGGATTTTATTGTAAGAAAACAGCAAAAACACTAGACATTTCCTTACAGAAACACTGAAAGATATAAAACATGTCAAAGTAAGAACAACAGAGTAAAGTGGTCAAGAAGAACAGCCTGAGAGATTACAAAAACCAAAAGTAATCCCATTACAGGCCTGGACAAGCCCTGCGGCTTCTAGGAGGTTGGGGCTCCCAGATTTCAAGACGATTGGCACATGAAGGTGGTAAGGTTGTCAGCCCTACGCACCGGCCGCCTTTACCACCAGGAAATATTCCTGGTACTCATTTCTGTTGGAGGCCGAATCAACCCCGGGCCATAGTACGGCCAACAGGATTATGTCAATGAAAAATTCCAATGACACCATCGGGAATTGACCTGCAACCTTCCAGTTTGTAGTGCAGTGCCTGAACCAAATGCACCATCACATACCCCAATTACAAAAACAAGCATTCACAAAAACAGGATATACTGTTTGGACCTGGCTGTGCATACACTTGTGTGATCATAACTCAACTGCCGAAATGCTGCATATCAAACAGTCAAATACGAAAAATGTGATGCTTTTAAATCATGGCAAAGTTAATGACACTAAAAGCAGCCACTTGTAACAAACATCAAACACAATACATTAAGAATGGCTCACACAAAATGCCCTCAATAAAAAATGTGAAAAATTTTTTATTCATTGTAGAAACTACACAATACCATGAAAGATCTTAGTTTGTGTGAAAATGAAGACAATGAATAAAACTCAAAGTCTACCATGTGACATTTATTTGGGACAGAAAACTCTGTTAAAAGTGAGGCACAACAAACAGTAGCAATTCTACAGCAGACTTCTCTTAACCTACCTTCTGGATCGTTGCCTCCACTTCTTCGTCCGAACTTGCGCGGTCCTCAGCCGGTATCTGAGTTGATGATTTAATTTTTGTAGCTTTCAAGCTGCAAAGAATTACATCAGCTTATCTTTCACAATTGCCTTCACACATAATTAAACAACAAGTTATGGCATGTACATATGACGTATTGATTCTGCCAAGGTAGGGTAGCAGGGGACAATAATCATCCTATGTAAAGAGTATATAACATATATGACGTTCATAGGGCCATGCATCGTAATATATTTCTACAGTAAAACCAACCAGATGCACCAATGTATCAAATTATTTTACTTTGAAATGACATTCTGCACGATTCGTACGGTCTTTCCGTTCATCATCAGTAGTTCAGGACTGTACATACAGCAAAAGGGTGTATGTCGAACAGATACTGCTGTCTGCTTGCTAACGGGTATGAGATGGAAATCATCTCGTACCTGCTAGCAAGCAGACGGCAGTATCTGTTTGACATACACCCTTTTGCTGTAGGTACAGTCTTGAACTCCTGATGATGGATAGAAAGACCGTCCAAAACATGCAGAGTGTCATTTCAAAATAAAATCATTTGATACATTGGCGCATCTGGTTGGTTTGACTATAGAAATATAAAGTATATGCGTCAATCTTCCCTACAACTCATGCCTGGAACATTTTTTCTCCAAAACGTATTTTGCATAGTTACACTCGATGTAGACAGCTTCGGTGGTCTAGGGGTAGCGTGCTGGCCTTTAGTACCCAAGTTTGCGGGTTCAAACCCGGCCGAAGCCGTCGGATTTTTAGGGGCGAAAAAATCCTCAGCACGCCTTCCTTCGGTGGGGAAGTATAGCCGTCGGTCCCATGTCGTAGATTTGCGGCATGTAAAAGATCCCTAAATTTACGTGGAAGTCGGAGTTTAGGCAAAATTACTACCGGACATCTTTCTCGCCCACAGTTCCACCTTTCGCTGCTACGATCTCTCGTGTCGTTGTGGACGGAGGCACCTGGCGGCTAAAGTGGGAACGTCTAAAGGCAGGGGAAAGCAATGGCAAACTACCCCCAAGAACTTGCCCAGGATGCAGTGTGCCAGAGCCATACCGTCACATACCTGGGCTCTGGTTCCTGCCAAGCCCGGCCTTCAAGGCTGAATACTAATGAATGAACACTCGATGTGCACACACATCTACGCAGATTGCTTCCTATTACTGTTCTCCCTTTGCAGGCAAAACTGGAATGTTTCAACCACCTTTGACCAAAACTTCCCAATTAAAACTTTAATGGAAATACAACACATGACTCCTGTTGTTACTTGTTGATGGACAGACAGACATGGAAAAGCTAATGCGGAGACTTCTTAAAAAAGGAGTATTCCTGCAGAGTGGTAGGTGTTGCCAACAAGTGCAGAAATGTGTCATCTGCTGTATGGCACAAGCCCCCTGTGGTAATGCAAGATTCATTGGAATGAGTACTGCAGAGAGGGTGGTATCATCAGACACAATGCACCAATGCAGCCATGAGTGATTCTGTAGTTCCTATGAGCACATTCCACTGTGAGGTGTACACCATACACTTAATGGTACATGTTCATAACTTTTCATTGAGAACACAAAAAATGCTACACACATGTACTGTATACAATTAATTACAAGTGGCCTCTTGATTACTCCCAATGGCAAAAGAGGTAAAGTTCACTCTATAATAAGTAATGAAGGCCCAAGAGGAGTAGTGGAGGTATAGCTCCACTCTTTCTTTAACCTCAGCGCTAGATGGTGGTGGGTAGCTGACATGATGCCCCGGCTGCTTTACCCCTGGGAATGAGAGACGTGGTTCCCATTGTACTAGAGGCTGGATGGGCCACAAGGCAAGTCTGGAAGGGTAGGGAAAATCTTGCCCTCCACCGGGATTCGAAACCTAAACCGTCCATCATGTAGCAAGTCACTGCATGGACTACGCACTCCTGGTTGCCAATGCCCAAAGGCTGGCTGTGTTATTAGCGGTGATGAACTTGCACATTCTGCCATTAGTACCAGTCACAAACAAGGCAGATAACCACGACAAACAAAGGAACTAATTAAACTTTTTATTCCAGTATATGCCAATGTAAATGCAGCTTGAAAGGCAAACTCTCCTGATATACTTTAATTCACACACCAACTAATGTACTTATATAAAATTTCACATTAAAAGATTTAAAATCACTCCAACATGTTTCAATCCTAAGATCATCCTCAGGGAGCTACGTTGTTCCTTGCTAAAGTTATTTTAAAAACATTCATTAATTAATTCCCTTATATGCTGTGGCAGCATGTAGTGTTGTGTAAGGGTACTTCATTCCGAATGCGCCTGTCTATAGGTGTGCGTAGTGTGTTCCGTTGTGAGAGACTCCTGATATACAGTATATACGTCACATTCTGCATCCACTCACTTTCATGTTGGACCTCAAAATGATTTGGCCCTATTAAAACTATATATTTAAAAGAAAAAATATCAATACTGAAAGTACATTCACATTTAGTCACTAATATCATTGTTTATATAACTACATTTCTGTAAAATGAACATACAAGAGCAGCTGAGTAAAGAGAGACCAACTTGATGTCACTTGCTTTATTATTTCATTATTTAATGCTCAACATGTTTCGGATGTTAATACATCCATCCTCAGGAGCTTGCGACTTATTTGTTGAGTTATT
>Ga0123355_10009556_pt1 | contig 14769 bp, 5 predicted proteins | sample TergutEmb28metaG_3_FD_89872 | JGI IMG/M metagenome (GOLD analysis project Ga0123355, IMG submission 89872) | Embiratermes neotenicus P1 segment gut microbial communities from Petit-Saut dam, French Guiana - Emb289 P1 | ecosystem: Host-associated > Arthropoda: Insects > Digestive system > Gut ...
CAATTTATTAAGTTTTATTTCACTTCTTCTATGCTCAACAGGTTTCGGACATTAATACATCCATCATCAGGAGCCTGCGACTTTTCTATTGTATCACCACATTGGTTGTGTGTTCTTGTTTCGGTGTGTGTTGGGGTTTCGGTGTGGCTGGTTCAGCCTGCCACACGGATACCACCCCAACCAGCCACACCGAACCTCAAACACACATCGAAACAAGAAAGCACAACTAATGTGGTGATACAATAGAAAAGTCGCAGACTCCTGTTGATGGATGTATTAATGTCCGAAATATGTTGAGCATAGAAGAAGTGAAATAAAACTTAATAAATTGTGACATCAAGTTGGTCTCTTATTCTTCAACTATAGTCTATAGACCCTGCAGAATTACAAATCTTGCCCTGGGAGAAACACAATGGGAATTACATAATTGGAAGCTCTAAGCTTTTTATTGGTCGCTACTCTTCATGACAACTTCGAAGTAGCTGGTCTTCAGCCGCAAGGTCGGTTCTTCCTCAGCAATAATATAAATTTATGTGAAACTGCAATACATAAAACGTGCAACATTGTTAAGATAAAAAAGTCGCAAAAAGCAGGACGTCAATCGCAAATGAAGTATTCTCTTTCAGAAATGGTTAGGTTAAAACTTGATTATTAAAATAAAACTATATTTATGCATAATACACAAAACTGGTTTTATCTAAAGATGAATATTTAGATTGCTTATATTCGCTTCCGATAAGTACAGACTATTCTCTAAATAGTACCGGAAAAGGTACAGTTTACAGCAGAATTTATACATGTTATTAACGGAAGAACATGAGGAAGAAAGAGTGATGGGTAGGAAAACAACAGAATGGGGGGTGGAGAAGTAAACGTGTTCATTTAGTTCACGCCGCAGTCTTAAAGGTAAAAACGCGTAAGTTAAATTGTCTCTGCGCCTAAGCAAATCCTCAGTGTGGAACTAGAAGGCAGTAAAATAATTATCGTACTCAAGGTGCTTTTACCCTATACGAATTGTAAATATATGGAATAGCTAGAAAGCTGTGGGAAACACACAGGTGCCTTCAGCGAATTAGTTAAGAAAGAAAATTCATCTCATACCTGCCACAAAATATAACCCGAGGGGATGCCTGTGGTAGTAACTACTAATTTATGTACGAAGTATGCTAGGTATTCGTGTATCTCAAGGACTCACAGCTGATATGCGTATAATTACGTGCGTAAGTCGGTAGAATTATCACAGATGTAACAGATTCAATATGCACAGATTCAAGCACAAAAATGTTGGGGGAGATAAATTGACATAGTTCATATGGAATTTGTGTGTGGTTTATAGCAATGTGAAACCTGCGTTATACTTACAGGTTAATATTATTTAAAACCTTTCCTTCTTCCCATGGAACATTTTGCAAGATTCGAAAGTGGTGTGTGGAACACACTTTGGAGGACACTGTCTCTCTCATTTGTTATAGTTTAGGGACATGGAACTGAGGGAAAGTGTTTGGTCGTTAATGATCACGCCTGCTGCTGGATGGTGTGGTCAGGGAACATGCGAAGCAAGGGATGTGAGGTTAGGGCATGAGGAGAGGACACAAAGAGATCGAATGAAGTGACCTGCAGAGAAGGAGGATTTAGCAGCTTGTGACCACAATGAAATGGAACAGAAAACAGAGGAGGTATAAAAGGTAGAGCCGAGAAAATTAATATAACAAGGAAGTAGAACATGAAAGAAAAGAATGAGTGTGTGAAATGTACAAAAATAAATATAAAATAAGGAAGTGAGGATGGCAAAAAACGCCGGAAGGAAAAAAACGAAAAGGAATCAGATAACGAAAAGATAGAAATGCAGAAAAATTATCCATGATATGAAGAGTGTAAGGCATTTACACACACGATAATGAAAGTTCAAGGAAGGAAAATGAGAAAAGGGGTAAAAGTACTGTGTTAGAAATAAAACATGCGAAGAACTTTGGAAACAAACATTCACTGCAAGGAGGAAGAAAAGTTGTCGTCTGCAGTGAAAACACGTAGAGTAAGAATAAACAAAACTAAAAATGGACGGGTAAAATCTTAGGAAGAGAAGTGAAAAAGATAAGTGGTTACGGACGTTGTGTTATTATTAGCAATTTTAGTAGAAAAATGACGGTAAATAAAAATACAGGAGAAAGATTGCTTTGAATTAATATAAAAAATAAAACTTCACAAGCTACAATAAACAAATATATTAATGAAAATATACGAAAAAGTAAAGTTAAATACGACCTCTCTATTACGTAAAAAGGCATCTAAAAACAAGTGGAAGTGCGAGGCAGAGGAGTAACCAAATACGAAGGAAAATAATTTGTGTAATAAAATAAGAAGGGCGAAAACGGTGGAAGAGAAGAAAAATTACTCCCGTGAGACAAATAAGACTTAAAAAATGTTAAAACATCCGATAAAGACAACAAAGAAAAAATAAACACAAAAAGTGACAAAGAATCAGGAAACGCAAAGAAACCAAGAAACAATCGATATACGAGAAACTGTTTACAAGAATGACTTCTAAATCCAGCCAAGCAAGTACTGGTCTGCATTCACGCACTTTACAGGAATTACTCACTGGCGCTAGTGATCCAGAGTGGCAGATTAAATTAAAATTACACGAAGGAGACCCGTCTGTCTTTATGAGAGGCTAATTATATTTCCTTATAACTAAGCAGATTCTACAAGAATTAGCTGCCGGCTCTTGAATCCCCGCAGCAATTTGACCGTTAAGGGAAATGTGGATTTTAAACTCTCACAACACAATTCATAAGCTATTCTGCTAGTCATGAATATTCACCACCACAGTCGGTATTCTGTATCTAGGTTAGCTTAAAGCGACAATCGCAAAGGAGTTTTAAGATATAAATCCACCTTCAAAAGCCGGAAATAACAAAATATGAATGTTAGTGCCGAATTTTCAAGTGAATTAGGGGCGTAATAAAGGGCGGACAGGCATAATTTTATGTAATTCTTTTTAATTACTTTAAAACTCATTCCATAATTACATTCTGCACACTTTTGTGTATACACGTGTCTGAAGCGATCTCCACTAAAGTACACGTCTTTACTGAATTAACAGGATGCACATCAACCATATACAACTGAGAAGCGACATAAACACTACAAATTTTATCTGTTTTGAAAGATAACATAATTTGACACTTTATGACCTCAAGGGGCGCTTAAGACAGTATCTGTAACATCGGGTGGTTTTAGTCATGCATTATGCCAAATGCTGTATATTGTTTGTATTCTTGTGTCACGCCCTGAAGATGGTAGCAGAAGCGACGGAAACATTTCGGTGAATAGTAATATATGATAAAATATATTTCATCGGTGTGCATTTGTTAGTTTGTTACATATCATATATGACGGTTCCAACATAAAGGACATGCGAAAGTTTGTAGTATAAAATTCCCTGGCGTCAAACTATCGTCATTAAAATGTTAATTACAAGTCGATTCACTTAAATGTGCACTAAATTAAGTCTGTTTATATGCGTCATAGAGAATAAAGACATTCTCGATTAGTCTTAGCAATTGACCAACTTAATGCACAAATTCTTGTTTTATAATAAGTTCATTACATTCCCCTACATGTTTCCATCACTGTTGTCCTTGAAACATGTAGGGGAATATAATAAAATTATCATAAAACAATAATTTGTGCATTAAGTTGGTAAATTGATAAGATTATACTGAGATACACGGTCAGCAAAACATCAAAACTTCTCGATTAAACTTGTTTGAGATGGACCTCTCATCGTGCTTATGCGAGTCTCTGGGTTCTGTAAAAGTAGGATACTTCTTGACCAGCTTGGTAGAGGAAACATGTTGTTAATTATTTCTCAAAACAATATAAGAGATAAGCCTTTTCCATTTCGTAGCAACGTTCTACGTGTTAAAACACCCCCAAACTGTCATGAAATTATATAATTATTCTAATCTGTGGAATATTTAGGTAATTGCGTTGTTAATTAGAGGACTCTATCGTTAAATATGGAAAGTCACAAAATGTGATAAATGTACCTATTTGTAAAAGTTGTTTTGTTTCAGTACAACTTAGCAACGTCCACTAATTTACAATATAAATTTAAATCAATTTTCGCACATAAATCTGTCCACCTTTTCATTTCTTAGTTGGATTTCTCGGGGCTAAAATCTTCGATTTCTCTTCACGAATATTTAGTCTCAATGCAGGTATCGTGACTTGATTATTATAGCAGAACAATGCAGCAGATCGTATATGTTCCATTTCTTAAACCCTCCAGATTCCCTAGGAAAAAAATTCTGTACTACATGTCTTCTTTCCCGCAAATTGTACGGTCTAAGTGACACAGCCACAAAGTATTGTTTTTAAAAGCAGTTCGTACACGAATAATATATATGTTAATATTTCCCTTCATCTAAATAAAGTTCGCTAATTAATGCACTAGTATGATTCGAGCAATCAAAATTCAGTATACAGTAATAATATTTCGGGTAAACATAATTTTCATAAACCAGGATGTGCAGAAACGTAGGTTGTTTTCTCGTTTGTTTATTTATTTATTCCCTCACTCACTCATTTTCCGCTGTCATTAGTCCAAAAATTACAGCGTTCAGTGATAGAATAATTAGCGAATAATAAATTATAAGGGATATGGGAGAAATCAATGCACAATTTATGATGTTATAACCAAATGTTCACGTACGCCCTGAAGGGAAACCTAAATAGTATGTCATTACTGCTGGCTTATTGTTTGAGATTGTAATCCGAGACCCTCGGGATAGAAGTCATAAATAGGCAGAGCAACCGACCTAAAGGACCGCAAGCCCGGTAGTCCGCCTACAGTAAATGGTGCAGTACTGTGGGTCCCTTTCCTCGCGGCGCGACTTCCCTTCGGCCTGCAGATATTGAGGGTACTGCGAATAAATGAAAGATGCAGTTGCTGATGGAACTGACGACATTTTCCTCTATCTTCGCCTTTATTTTGAGGCCAACAATCTGTCAATTTTACAAACTGTAGCACAGGATCTCAAATTTTCATGGTTTCTTCCGAAAAACTTTAGCACTAAAGTAATTAAACTGGATTAAACTGGCTTATGTTTGGCTCCAATGCTACCTATATGTAAAAATGGGTAAAGAACAATCAGATGCCATAAAATGCAGCACCAAAGTGAGTAGCAGTAGTAGTAGTAGTAGTAGTAGTAGTAGCACTACTAGTAGCAGTAGTAAAAGTAGTAGTAGTAGTAGTAGTAGTAGTAGTAGTAGTAGTAGTAATAGTGTTTAAAGGAAATTCCTCAATTGAATTGTTCTCAGTATCCTAGGCGGTGGAGATAGACTTCGTTCCGATTTGCGACTCAGTTCGTAATAGTGTCAGTTGCTCATATAATGACACTTTTTTTTTTTTTGCTATCCGGTAATCTGGGAACTCTGCGTAATGAGCGCCTTATTACGTGCGAATCCGGGAAACGTTTGCTGTCATCGCTCAGTTCCGCGCCAGGTTCATCATATTACGATGCTTTTAATAAAAGTATGCCTACACGTAACATTGAACTGCCACTGAATAAGTCGTTTTACGTCTCTTAGTCTTGCCGGGTAGGCATACTGGAGATAATTCGGAAACCAAGCTAGAACTTTTGTCTATAAAATTTCTGTATTAATACGCGGGTAATTAGTTGGTATAATCAAAAGCAAGTAGTGACCAGACCTCCTATGAATAGGTTTTATAGTTATTGAACTGGATAGGAAAAGCGTGGAAAAGAACGGTTGAGGAGGCCAATCGCATAGAGTTATAATTCCAAGAGAAGAAGAAAAAGAAGAAGAAGAGAAGAAGAAGAAGAAGAAGAAGTAGTAGTAGTAGTAGTAGTAGTAGTAGTAGTAGTAGTAGAAAAAGAAGAAGTAATAGTAGTATGAGTAGTAGTAGTAGTAGTAGTAGTAGTAGTAGTAGTAGTAGTAGTAGTAGTAGAAGAAGAAGAAGAAGAAGAAGACGAAGTTAATTTAAAGTTGTGTCAATGTAGGTCAAGTAGATTTCTACGGTGAACAAACCAATAATTATTTGTAAATAATATGCGTCATTCTTCTAGAGTGATGTAGAAGATAAAAGATTTGCAGACGCTTTCGGTGCATCTCACCAAGGCCTACTCATAGATGCATTATATGCAGTAAAGCAAGAATATAAAAAGGTCATTATGTAGACTAAGAGAAAGATCCAACACTTAGCCCAAATTGCCTCCGCTAGGCAAGCACAGTAATAAGGGTTATGTTAAGGCATTTCCCAGATATCGCAGAAAAAGCAGCCAACAGCTTTATTTCAGGCAGCAGAATTCACTTCAGAATAGAGTCTAGTCTGGAGTAGAACTAATATAAAACTTTACAATGGAACTTACAGAAATGGGATGGGAGCACGTGGATTGTCTTCAAGTGGCTCAAAGTGTTGGCCAGTTGTGATTTCTTGTGAACACGGCAACTAATATTTGGGCTTCAAGAAAATCGGAAAATCTGTTGAATCAGACCTATTAGCGTTCCAGGAAAGACGCATTGATAACACATATGAGCTAATAAAAAATTTCTGCAACCATATAAGTTTTACTGGGACCGCGGTAGAACAGTGGTTACGGTGCTGTGCTACAAATCGGAAAGTCGCTGGTTCATTTTCAGATGGTGTCAATGGAATTTTTCATTGACATAATCCTTCCGATTGCACTATGGCTCTGGGGTCGACTCAGCCTCTAACAGAAATGAGTACCAGGAGTATTTCCTGGCTGTAAAAAGCGGCCGGTGCGTAAGACTGACAACCTTACCACCATCCTGGGCCATTGTCACGTAATCTGGGAACCTTAACTTCCGGGAACCCTCTGGGCACCTCGGGCCTGTAATGGGACTGATTTACCTTTTTATTATATGTTTTAGTGGAAAAAAGGTATCTCGAAGATTAAAATATATGTACGAAGGATGTGTCATCACTTCCTGGTTTTACACAGCCACATTTAAAGTGAAAACTTAAGAGTAATTGTGGAAAGTAGAAAATAAGTGGCGTTAATTTTCTATACTTTGGAACCATAAATTACTATTTATAGGGAAATATATATATATATATATATATATACGTGGGCCGGGTAGCTCAGTCGGTATAGCGACTGAGCTACGGACTGGACGGTCTGGGATCGAATCGCGGTGGGAACTAGATTTTCCGCCCGTCCAGACCGGCCCTGGTTCCCACCCAGCCTCCTGTAAAATGGGTACCGGTTCTTTCCCGGAGGTAAAGTGCGGCTGGGGCGTGCTGCTGACCACTCACCCCCTTCTAATGCCGCAGCCATGGAAGAGTAGAGCTATACCTCTACCCACCCTCTAGGCCACACCGGGCCTGTAACGGGATCACTTTACCTTTACCTTTATATATATATATATATATTACTATAATTTCATATTCGTACCGTAAGTCTTGATATTATTAAAGTTTTATTTATTCACCAACTGATGCAGTAGTGAGTTGTCTTTAAAAATACAGTTAAAATTTACATTAAAAGAGTTCTGACAGTCTACTGCAAAACAGTGCACCATACATACACCAATATGGACCTAACATATGCAGCCACATCACCACCGTATTAACCACACGCCAATATATTTTAATGGACTATTTTATCAACTGTAACTGCAGTAAGCACGAATTAATGAGCTCCTTGGTGATGGTGTAACTGTAACACCGAAACGTGTAGGAGCTGTTTTAATGTAAATTTTAACGTAAATTTTAATATTTTTAAGACAACTCACTGGTACATCAGTTGGTGAATAAACAAAACTTTGATAAGTGTTACTAACATAACATTTTCATAAGTCAATGTATTGTTTTAAAACTGATAAAGAATAATTCATTACCCATTCAATAAAAGTGTGTCATATCACATACATTCGTTTCTAAAGCACAACTAAGTAAAACGTAAGAATAATTTAGTGCAGTATCTTGCAGTGCAATCTCTTTCAACTTCCTTTAAGAAATCACGAATTTTCCCGATATTGTTCATACAAATAAACAATATTGCAGAAGTCTGTTTTAAGTCAAGTATTTACATGTTCAGCGAGACTATACAATCATAGCATTGTTATAATGTAACAAGGTAGGCAATGTACGTATAACGTAATTTTTACGCGTGTTCGTTCAACTACTGTTGTCGCAGAAAAGCAGGTATTAAACATTCTGATTCTGTGTTTTAGTCTTAGGTATCCAGCACGTAAAGCGCATGCGCCATATTTTCCACATTATCTCACAAAAGGCACGTTTTTCGAAAAAGATTGTTGAATATAAAATTTGTGTTTCGATTTTCTCTACAAAGTTTTCTAAAAAATTTCTCATTCGAAGAATAATTGAGTGCGATATGACCATACATGTACATTGTTCTTCTCATAAAGTGCCTGTTATTCTTGCCAGATTTTAATGACCCTTGAATTTTCTCGAAATATTTTCGAAAAATACTCAAATACCAAATTTCATGAAAATCCGTACAGTGGGAGTCGAGTTGTTCCATGTGGACAGACGGAGAGACAGAAAGGCGTGACAAAGCTAATAGTCTCTTTTCGCAACTTTGCTAAAGAGCCTAAAAAGCAAACAGCTATTTCAGGAAGTCTTGTTCTAAGAAAACGCATCAGAAAAAGGTACACTTTCGGTCGTGCCCAGTAAACTCAACACATCTTTAGCTTCCAGAATTTTGCGCAAAATACGCGTTTAATATCTGTCAAAGTGTGACTGACCGAATGTGAGGGTCAGTAAACATGTTCTACAGAGCCCGATTTAGAAAAATGGCTCCCCGAGACAAAAAAAAAAGTTCGTCGTATTCACCGAAACAGCCCTTCAACATTAACAGTTTTCATGTTAACTGACCTCCATTCGAGGCCATTGTATAATAATAATAATAATAACAAGCTAAATCGGAAGAAGAACTCCACAAACTGATACAAAGAGTTAAAATTTTCAGTGATGATATCCATATGGAATTTGGACTAAAAAATGTGCTAAGTTTGTATTTAAAAGAGGAAAACTACGAGTTCACAAGCAAAATTTAGTGATAGACATCAACAGAGAAATACAAGAGCTAGAATACGGAAAAATGTACAAGTACCTCGGGATTGAGGAAAGTGAAGGTATACAACATCAACAAATGAAAGAAAGATTGAAACAGGAATACAGCAGGAGATTAAGAATGATACTGAAATCTGAACTGAACGCCAGGAATAAAGTTACAGCAACTGGAGCACTAGCTGTCCCAGTGTTGAGACAAGTTTTGGTATAATTAACTGGAGAACTGAAGAAATGAAAAAGATTGAAAGGAAAACTAGAAAGAAGCTAACAATGTATAAAATGCATCACCCAAAAGCTGATTTAGACAGGCTATATATAAAGAGGAAAGAAGGAGGGAGAGAACTGGTACAAATCGAAGCGGCATATAATGCAGGAATAATTAATATTGCAGAATATCTTAGCACAAATTATAAAGACCAGTTTGTAAATATTGTTAAAAGCCACGCAAACACTCAACCGAATATGAAATCAATAATTAAGACAGCAGGAAAGATCGCAGAAGAATTAAGTCAACCAAACGAGGAGAGTGAAGCAAAACAGGATGGAATACAATACATAAAGGCAGGACTGTGAGAGTCCCTAAAGGAAAAATTAAAAAACAAAGTAATGCATAGGCAGTACATTACAAATATAGATATACAGCTTATTAGTGAAGAAGATACGTTCTTCTGGCTATAGAAGTGAGACCTAAAAGCAGAAACTGAAAGTGAAATGGTGGCAGCACAAGACCAGGCGTTACAAACAAAATATTATGCGACAAAAGCCTTGAACACAGAGGCAGATAGCAAGTGCAGACTTTGCCAACAATTTGATGAGACAATAGAACACATAATATCGGCATGCCCAATAGTGGCAAAAGAAGAGTACATAAAAAGATATGATAGAGTGTGTGCACAACTAAGCCTCAACATATGCAAGGAAACAGGAGGACAATTGGACAAAAACACTGGTATGAACATGTGCCAAAATCAGTAGAAACAAGTCAAGGAGGGAAGGTAACCATATTGTGGAATCAACAAGTACAAACTCATAGAATTATCGCCAACAGCAACCCAGACATTATAATCCGTGATAATGAAAAGGGAACATGTATGTTAATAGAAGTTGCAATCTCAGGAGACAGAAATGTGTTTAAAAAAGAAGCCGAAAAAATTCTAAAATATAAAAACCTTACAATAGAAATACAGCGCATGTGGAATGTAAAAACAAAGATGATACCAGTAATAATAGGGGCGACTGGGACTGTTTCAAATTCATTCAGAAAACACGTGAGCAACATACCAGGAATACATGAAGTCAAGGAACTATAGAAAACAGCCATATTGGACACTGCACATCTACTTCGGAAAGAACTAATGTAAAAATACAATAGATTCAACACTGGAACTAACGATATAAGCACCATGAATAGTAACAACAGAATAGCTGCAACACTGTATTCCCTAAGGAGAGAGTTTGTCTCAGGAATATAAGTATAAATACCCTGTATAAAGTAGATGATGATGATGATGATGATGATAATAATAATAATAATGTAAGAGTAACAGAGATTATTTTGCTTTATGATATTTTCGACATTTATTCGAGAATATTATCCCAGAACCCTACAACAGAATCTCGCGATTTTGTGTATATAGTAAGCAGACAGACACATTTGTCCAAGACACGATTTGTAAAAGGCAATATGTGTCCAACGTCAGTAACGAGCATGGCAAGTAATGAAATAAATTTAACGGAAATAAACACAAACCATTGCGTTACTCATGTTTTGCTTCGTGTAGTTAACGACACAACTACTTATCATTTTTCGCGAGTTGTGGGTGTGGTTTAGGATCTTCATTGAAAAACATAATGCTTATTAGCAAAAACGGTTTGCACAGAAGGATACGTGATGCACATACGACATGAGTGTCTGCACATTCAGACTGATGATATTAGATAACACTGACTGCTTTCGAGACAGCATCTAGCTTTAAAATTCTAGCTGCAATTGCACTGAATGGAAGATGTCAAAGTGAAACAACAGAGTCGCTTTTAAGGGGGGAAAAGACACAGTTTCCTATAACTGAACTTTACGTTCTAACAAAACTGACTTCTTCTTCTGACCCCAATTAAACAAAACAAAGATAGGAAAAGGAAACGACTCAGAGAATGCACTTGAGAGTTTCCAGTGGCCTAAACAAAGCAGACAGAAGTGCTAATACAGCACTATTCTCTGCTTCAGCTGCACAAGTCACTGTTCTTGATATTAAGTAGCTGGCGTCAAGATATGCAGCAGGAAAGTCACATCACTGACTAATCCCGCTTCAGCTTCTCTCAGTACTGTGTGACCTAGAGTGACACTGATCACCGCGCCTCTTTGTGAGGCGAGAGGATTATTAACACAACTTCATGTCACGTTTGAGTCCTCATGTAACAGTATAGTTTTCAAAGTCGGCACTTTATGCGAATTATTACTTTTATTTGTGAATAAGTGCCGGATAATATTGAAAACAACGGGAAAATTTTAAGTGATGAAGTATCATCGCTGTACGCAGGAGTACAAACATTGAAAGGAATTAGAAAGAAAATGGATACAAGAGGATGTCCATCACGTTTAAGTAAAAAGGGACAGCATTCATATATTAATAATTTGGGCAGGAACTGCGAAACAGGGAATGTAGTTTGTAAAATAACTGCAGAATAAGAATGAGGAGACGGCTTATAAGACAATAACAAAGTGTTCTAACAGAGATCTGGTTACAGATTTGAGTAGATTTTTGGACAAGCCCAAATTAAAACTGTTTATTAAGATAAAAGACCTTGTTCTTAAGCTTACGCCGTGTTGTAAATGTAATTTATTCCTTTTTGGGTAATTCCCCGGCGTCTGAGATTTAATTGCCGACGTTTCGGAACTCACTTTCGGTTCCATCTTCATAGGCAGGTGACCTGCCTATGAAGATGGAACCGATAGTGAGTTCCGAAACGTCGGCAATTAAATCTCAGACGCCGGGGAATTACCCAAAAAGGAATAAATTACAAGATAAAAGACGTATCCTTTCTTCAGGGTGATACCCCGGCGTCTGAGTTTTATGTGCTGACATTTTGGGAGACTGTCAGTTCCATCTTCGTAGGTGGTGTAAGCAGGAAGAAAGATTAAAAATAGGTGTACTTCATGGAGAAAACGCAAATCTACCGTGACAAGCCGGGGTTAATAGAATTTCAGCCGCAAGAAGAGAAGGTTGAACTGAAATTTATTATTATTATCATCATCATCATCATCATCTCCTTTATGCAGGATACTTATACTTATATTCCTGAGACAAACTCTCTCCTTAGGGAATACAGTGTTGCAGCTATTCTGTTTTTACTATTCATGGTGCTTATATCGTTAGTTCCAGTGTTGAATCTATTGTATTTTTACATTAGTACTTTCCGAAGTAAGTGTGCAGTGTTCAATATGGCTGTTTTCTATAATTCCTTGACTTCATGTTTTCCTGGTACGTTGCTCACGTATTTTCTGAATGACTTTGAAACAGTCCCAGTCGCCCCTATTATCACTGGTATCATCTTTGTTTTTACATTCCACATTCGCTGTATTTCTATTGTAAGGTCTTTATATTTTAGAATCTTGTCGGCTTCTTTTTTAATCACATTTCTGTCTCCTGAGGTTGCAACGTCTATTAACATACATGTTCCCTTTTTATTATCACGGATTATAATGTCTGGTTCGTTGCTGGGGATAGTTCTGTGAGTTTGTACTTGTTGATTCCACAATATGGTTACCTTCTCTCCTTGACTTGTTTCTACTGATTTTGGCACATGTTCATACTAGTGTTTTTTGTCCAGTTGTACCCCTGTTTCCTTGCAGATGTTGAAGTGTAGTTGTGCACACACTTTATCATGTCTTTTTATGTACTCTTCTTTTGCCAGTATTGGGCATGCTAATATTATGTGGTCTATTGTCTCATCAAATCTTTGGCAAAGTCTACATTTGCTATTTGTCTCTGTTTTTATTATTATTATTATTATTATTATTATTATTGTGTAGACAAATAGGCAGTAAAACAGAAATTATGTAGCGTCTTAAGCTTGCACAGATTTAAATCTCGGAAGCTTTTTCCGATTCAGGATTTGTACTCCAATTATAATTTTATTATCACTTTGTACGTATCACTTGGATGGGGATCGATCAGTCCCAAAGCATCTATAGACATGGCACACGAGCGACTTCTGCCGAAAAGTCAGTATTGTTCTATATTAGATTAAAGCCATCACATTTCAGCATAGAATGCGAGTATTCCTCCTGCTACTTGACACCATTTGACGATCTATTATTTATGAATATAACTACTCCTAATAACGAGTTTTCTGACTGTACAAATCCCTAGGATCCCTACGTATCTGTCCAGCCACTTTAACCTGCAATACCGTCACTGAAAATCAGCTACAATAATATTTATGATTCAAATTTTTCTAGCCTTGAAAGGTCTTGAACACTTCCGAAAATAATCCGTTAACTCAGCCGTTTCTTGGAATGAGAGTTCTACAGATCTCGCTTCCGGTCGATTAGCTTTTGATTCATTCATTCTAAATTTTATTTAACACTACATTTTAATGTAGGTCATGAAGTGTCGAATAGCATGGCAATAAATGAACACTGAATTTCAAAGGTTAGGGGCCGCAGTGTTATTTGCCTAACTTACAATACTAACCTAGAATTTACTTGCATATAATGAGCAAAACCGTGCGAAGTATCAGAATAGCCTGTTCCTGGACTTAAAACTGGAACCAGCCAGCGTTTGCTGCTGTACCACCGCGGTATTTCCCACATAAATTCCAAGGTAAAATGGGCATAAAGTAGACATTTGGTTCCAGCGCGTCACGCGCGTTTGTACAGATACTGCTTTAAAAAATAACAAACTGAAAGACAACTGAATACTACTGAATATTCCACAAAAGAAGATGGCACACTGACAAAGTAGAGGCAGCTTCATTAGAACTTAGTTTCAGTCCCGAAGATTAGTCACTTTTTTCAGCCAACGGTTCAGAAATTTGAAAATATAAAATCCTCTCTTTTTAGTGATATGAAATTTTGTTAGTTGAGACGTAAATATGTATTTTATTTGAAGCGCCTAAAACATACAGCGGTCGTGCAAGCTGGAAGAAAAACGAATCCTGACGGTTGGCGAAATCAGGACCCGCAGGTTCAAAACCAGCCATGTTTACAAAGATTTGTTGTGATTTTCAACATTTTCACTTTACTACGGCACTCTAATCGGCACATAATAAAACCCCTGTGCAGATGAAACACTTTGAGAAATTATTTCAAATCTTCATCGCGTAAAATGCAACAAGTTCAACTGATATGACAAAACAATGCATCTAAAGTTTGCTGTCTTTACACCCTACATGTGCCTAGCCACCGTGTGTAAAGGTTTGAAAATATAATTTGGATTTGCCCCATATAAACAGCTGCAATGGACTGAAAAACTTCAAATATTTACTGGGTCATCGGAAAAGATGGACGGGATTTTAAACCGCTATAACTTAAAAAGTACCAGACGGATTTACACATTTGGCATCTTAAAATGTTCAGAAAAGTTTAAAGTTTTGGACTTCTAAGTACATTTCAATATGTGCACCGTTTGTAGCTCTGGAGACGTCCAAACGAAATTGTATCTCCTGGGGCGTTTTCTGAATCA
>Ga0123355_10009558_pt1 | contig 14768 bp, 4 predicted proteins | sample TergutEmb28metaG_3_FD_89872 | JGI IMG/M metagenome (GOLD analysis project Ga0123355, IMG submission 89872) | Embiratermes neotenicus P1 segment gut microbial communities from Petit-Saut dam, French Guiana - Emb289 P1 | ecosystem: Host-associated > Arthropoda: Insects > Digestive system > Gut ...
TCCAATGATATATTATGGTTGTATAACAACAAACGCTAACACATAACAAAACCAACCCCCTCTTCCATCCACCCGTAGGGAAAAACGGAAATCTCCGTGGCCCGTCGCCTACGCTTGGCTACCAAAGTATAGAAATCTCCTTAGCCCGTCGCCAATGTGTTAATAATTATGGGATGAGAGAGTTTGAACTGGATTCGTACAGCATGTGGGTCCTTAGAAGTTGGTTTCTTGTGTGACTTACTTTGTCCAGGACTTTGCTACATTGGATATACTATTATAGAAGCTTAAATAAGTTAAATCCTCCTAATTTTGTCTCATGCTGTAGTATTATGCTTATTACATGGTGTGTGATGCAGAACAGTTATATGTAAATAACTTTACACCTTCACTGCATTTGTGACACAGCAATTAAATCAGTATTCACGTACATGGAAATACGTTACGTTTGATGTGGTAGGGTGCTAGCAGTGTTTATTGTGCTGGTGCTATCCATCCAATACACTGGTCTGTAAAAGGTCATTTCCCACTGTAGACTGCAGCAATAATATGCTGTTGTTGAGTTGGCAGTACCACACCTTGATAGCAATTATGTTACCCCACAAATAGTCTAGTCATTTAACATGTCAATTCCAAGGAGGCAAAGCAGTAGGGTTCTGTTGACTGGAACAATAAGGGTAGTTGGAATCTGCAGTTGTTCTGCATGAGGAAGTCTTGGGTGTGTGTATTGACTCTTGGGTTACTTAAAATGCTTTCACAACTAGAAAGGTTATAAGTGTCAAGTGGCAGAATGGTTACGTGGATGATTGAGAAAGGTTTGAAAAAGAAAGAGCTGCAATCTATTTAGAAATATTTTGTGGCATGTACATAAAAGAATCACATGAAGCCCGAATCAGTTACCCGCAGTAAAAGATTCTGAAATATAACCTCGCAAGTGTGAAGCAAGATTGCTAATTACTCAACCTCACATTTTGGTTGTATGTTTTGTAATGCAATTTTACCACATTCCACAAACTTAACTCATAATGCTAACCAACAAATTATACAGTGTACGTACTAATCACAACTACACTTAAGTTTTTGGCTGCTACATATGTCAGTTTCTATGGCCATCTATAGGGAGACTTCTTTGAATGTTACACAGAGGAACTTAAGTCTTTACATTGCCTAAAATATGCATATTAAAACATATTTTCATGTGCACATTTGTTTGTGGGTTTAAAAGTTACTCAGATTCCTTACTGTATGATTTTATATAATCCAGGTTTCTTAACATTAATAAGTATGTGGGATATATATTTATGTCCATTACGTATTAATTGAAAACTCTGTGCCCTGTAAATATATCAGCATTTTTGTGTGTTATATTATGTGGCCATTCAACACTTCGCAGTCTGTTGGATAGCTAATCTGTGAACTTTGTTGGTTACATTATCCGTTGGTTGTGGGAGTGTGTGTGTGCTTTAGTCCATAAAGAGAGCATTTCAGAACAGGCTGCTGAGGAAGATACATCAGACCTAACAGGGAGAAAATAATAGGAGGCTTGAAAAAATTACATAATGAGGAGCTTCAAGAATATATTATTAGGGTGATCAGATGATGGAAGCATATACCACATTTGGAGAGAATGGAGAAATGCGTACACAACTAATTGGATATTTGGAGGGAAGAGACTACTCACAAGACCTAGACATAAATGACAGGATCAGTAAATGAACCATAAAAGAAATAGTATGTTGAAGTGTGGATTTGGTTAATGTGGCTGAGGATTGGTATGTGTGAAGGGCAGTTGTGAATGGTGTAATGAATCTTCAGGTTTCAACAAAGGTAAGGAAGCCTTTATCCAGCTGTGCAGATATTAACTTCTGAAAAAGGACTTCACTCTGTGGTGTCAGTAAGTAAAGGAATGTCAGTGTAAACAACGGCAGTCCTTTAACTTTTCTTGACAGTGGAACTGCAAGACATTTTCAGGGCATGTTCTGAAATAGGGATACATGTGTATGCCATTACCAAGAAACTACTTTTCACAATGCAAACAGTTTATTATAGTGCAAATGCCTGTTGTGAGATGCATACATAAAGCATAACACATCTTGTAGAATACTGGACTAATAATATTGTTAACAATGTACCTTTGGTGAGAAACAAATCTAAGTACAGTAACTTCATCCTTATGTGGTAGTACAGTGTCTCGATGATAACACTCGCCAACAGTTAATGTTAACGATTTCTGGATATATAATTTGAGGTCTTGACCATATATCAACGTCCAAATTTTGAAGTTAATGTCTGTCTCATTAAATATTAAACGTGTTGTTAAGCAGCCCTGTTTTAAGACTTGCAAATTGAATGTCAAACTCATTAACTTCAAACAGAATTGCGTAAGTTGTATAATTGAAACCAGTCACACTATAATGACGACCACTCATTACTCATGCTTCTCATCTTTCTTAACGCCAGGGCTTACAGTTGTTGCAGTGACGTCACGCTTTGGTCGTTTGTTATCTGGCTGGTTTACAGGTGAGGTAGGCTTCTTAGCTTCATCTTTCTTCTGTTCTGTGTCACGCCTGGAAAAATATGAACTTTGAATTGTAGCACGCACTATTTTGTATCTGAGTTTAAAGGTCACACACTTTATTCCTGAATTATTGCGAATTCCAGCGCTAGGATTAATAGGTACGCGAATCACAGTGTGGCGTAACTGTTGAATTCATTCCGGAGAAGTGAAAGACACCGAAACTTATTACGAGTGTCTGGGCTCGGTTTAATTGTGCGCCACCCCTGCCTTTGGGCAGAAAAAGTTGAAAGAATATCGGTTTTTGGGGGTCGCCAAATTGTTAACTTGCCTTGGGCGTCCACATTTCTCGGACGGAACCTGGTTGGATGCTGGTAAATACGCATCGTTTGGCGATGCGAGAGAAGGCGGTTCCTAACCCGTATTTCACTAGGAGCATTAAATGTAAGTTATAAAATACAGAGACCCTATCACGGATTATTCTCTGCTTAAAAATAGCCGTATTCTCCAAATTGGTGACGTAGTAGGGGTCTTATTTCTGGAACTTCCATTCGTCCACGGAATGTAACTGAATGACCTCGGTTATCTTGCTACTGTAATCTCTTTAGATTATTACACTGTTTAATTAGAGGGATACAGATAACGTCACTGATGTACGTAGCCTCGGAACTGGACTTACGATCCAGTTTTTGTTGTGAAAGAAGAGCGAGATTGAGAAACAAGAGAAAGAAAGAAAGAAGAAAAAAAGAAATGGCCTCAGTTTAAAAACGTACTTTTATAAATTTTAATTGAATTTTACTCCCACTAAAACTGCAAAAGAAACCAATTTACAGGCCTACTCTTATGGTATAATGGACGTTCATTAGAAATTCTCCTTATCGCATTAGGAAAGTGGTAGTTTCTAAAAGTACACAGGTATTTGTGTACAGCGCCTGAAATTGACGTACTATCCCATTCCACATTTGAGTTCTCACAGCGATGATGATGATGATGATTTCATGCTGCTAAGATATGATGTAGTGTGGATTGGTATGCTCAGTGTACTAACGTTTTGGAGGAAGTTTCCGCCTCCAGCCATTAACTTTGGAATATGAAGGCACAAGCTCCTCCAAGACATTGGTACATATCCCTGTCAGTCCACATGACTTCATATCCCAGGATACTAGAATATTCATAGTGCCCCCTGCTGTAATGTGTTGGAATGTAGTAATTTAATTGGAAAGAGATGCATGCAAAACCACGCAAAACAATTTCGATTGAAGTTACTTTTAATTTAAAAGTGATTGGGCATAAAGGTAAGTGTCCTTGTGCTTGATTAACCACCTCGCCACGAAGGCATATCGAGGAGTGGAAGTGTGGCTGCACCCATTCTTTGCCTCGGCACTAGATTGAAGCGATTTGTCAGCTGAACTCTCCTGCAGCTTTACAGCCTGCGGAAGAGCCCTTCGTACCCATTTTTTAAGAGAAGGGTGGGTGCAGCCCAAAAGCGGTCTGGACGCTTAGAAGAGTAAACTGTGTGCCATCGCCTGTATTCAGACCCCAAGCTCTAGATCGTCAAGCTCATAGCCTAACCGTTATACCCGTGCTGTATTAACTCGGATCCGGTGAATGGGCCGGTCTGTATAAATGTATCTCATACGAGGGCTTTTACAGTGCGATGTAGAATCAAATTAACAGTGAAAAAAAAAATTGTGCACTTACTTGTCTCTGTGTGTGGATTCGTCCTTATGTGTGGTAGGGGTTTCTCCTATTGGTTTGGGTGACGTAGAGTCTTGTTTGTGTTCGTCAGTATCTCTGACTGGTCTGCTCGCTTCTGTTGGTTTCGTCTCTGCATCTTCTGTCGGTTTCTTCGAGACGTCTTCATGTTTCTCTCCCTCGGATTTATCGGCATCCTGTTTCTCTGCTTCACGTCTGTGAATATTAACATCTCTTATAAGCATTTATTCACTTCGGTGATGTCGTCCCGCTGTGAATTTATCAAACAAATATTTGTTTTTATTATCCGACGAACACAACTATGTAGATATTGTATATTTGATTTATTTCACACTACTACATGCTTCGGTTGTCCACATCAGGCAGGACATGGATACACAATAAGAGTAAAGTGAAAAGGCCTTTGCTTACAAACAGCAGGTAACAAGTTGTTATAATATAATTATAATACTTATTATTCCAAAAACTGAAGAAGAGGTTACATGAAATTGATATTTAGTTTATGTTACTAGTCCAGTAACACACACACACACACACACACATATATATATATAATTTTCAAGTTACCTGTTTCCCAGTTTTTAGAATAATAAGTATTGTAATTATTTTATAACGACTTTTTACCTGCTGTTTGTAAGCAGAGACCTTTGCCCTTTAGTCTTTTTGTGTATCTATGTCCTGCCTGATGATGGCTGATGTGGACAGCCGAAGCATGTAGTATTGTTGAATAAACCAAGTATACAGCACTTATTTTGTTGTGTTCGTCGGGTAATAAAATTAAACATTTGACATGTTCACTTGTTTATTCATTTACGTATCTACCTTTCTATTTCATCCTGGTGTGTTTCTATTTCTATTTTGCACAATTTGCTGTAATAGGATTTATATTTATGATGATATTTGAAGTCCATATGTGTCGCCAAATCGGATATACTCGTATTTAGGCGCACCTACGTGTAAAATGTGTTGAGAAGGACTGAGAAGGAAGTTATCACAGTCTAGGTGCAGGAACTACCTCACTATTTCCCAGCAAGACTTCTCGTTGTACTGTACATGGGATGCTTGGCTATAGTTTGAATCGATTGAACCCCCAAAACCAGCTGTATAATTTTCAGCCAATATATTTGTTTCTCATTTTTTGTATTAAACTTACAAAGTCCGTGGCAGAATTAGTAAGCATAGGAATGAAAATTTTTTATGTATTAAGACACAGATATTTTACATGACTGAGTCTTCTAATTCGATATTTGAATGTAGGACCATGATCCTTATTGTCAGAACCTATTAATTTTCAGTACCGACAATGTTACATGTTCGACATTAATGATAAGAACAGATATTTCTGGTACATTATAAGAGTCGGCCCCAAATTTAAATTTATATCGTTCAGGGCTCCAAATTTAGTAATATGCGAATGAATGTCTACTACCTATATGTTGCAATAAAGAGAAATATTAGTAGGGAAAATCTGTTCTAGAATTACTGCACATACAGATGAGTCAGGCAAATACAAAGGAGATAAAACTCATGACAATGTTCATTATATGGTCAACAACTAGTATATATAGTTGGGGAAGAAATGGTAGCCAAATTATATACATTAGAAAATTAAAAAGTGAATAATAAACAAATACAGAACACTGAGGGCTTGACAGATCTATCAGCAGGAGCTAAATTCTCTGCACTTGACATCAACCTGATGGGGGGCAAGGGGGAACAAATCTCCCCCCCCCCCATTATTTTTTCTGCCTAAGATTTTTTTTCTGTTACTAGGTTGAAGAGGGACAAATAAAAGAATTGGTGTTAGAGTGGGGGAAAGGGGTGTGTGTGTATTAAGGACTGGTTCAAATCATTATTCTCCCATACTTGACTGCTAATACCCATAGTCGATTTTGCCCTCCTTCCCAGTGTTGTCAGCCCAGTTAAACCTATGTCTTGAAGATGGAAATAAACCTCAATTATATTTGCACATTCTGTTCCTACTGTGACGTTAATGCACTCCGTCTGATTGTAAAACCAGTCAGTTGAAGGAGCTTCTACTTTTTCTAAGTTACAAGTATATAAAATTAACAGACGTATCCTCTGTGGGCAGAATTTAAAGTTTTTGAATGTTAAACTGGTGGTGCGTAAATGACCATTGGGTGAATTATGATTCGGAATTAAAAACCAAATTTTTTATTGGGTCAGTTCTCTGTGTATTTTAATGGTTATGTTCCCACAGTTTGTGTATGTTTGAAAAACAATTTTAATGTGTATTAGACTACATTTTAATCTGCATATGTCCATAATTTTGACAAACTATTAACATTAGTTAAAAGAACACCAATTTAATGAAATGGAAAGTCCTACTGGCAAGTTGTTTTAAAGAGCAACCATACTTTTTCTGAAATAAAGTTTAATGTAGTTGAGTAAAGAGAGACCAACTTGAATGTCACTTGCTTTATTATTTCTTTATTTAATGCTCAACATGTTTCAGATGTTAATACATCCATCCTCAGGAGCTTGCGACTTATGCGCTGAGTTATTTTATGGGTTGTATTGATCTGGTTCGATGTGAAGGTTGCAGCAGGTTGAAGCACTAGTGCTTCAACCTGCATACGGATACCACACCACCACAGCCATACCACAACGTAACACCAACACACATCGAACCAGATCAATACAACCCATGAAATAACTCAACAAATAAGTCGCAAGATCCTGAAGATGGATGTATTAACATCTGAAACATGTCGAGCATTAAATAATGAAATAATGAAGCAAGTGACATCAAGTTGGTCTCTCTTTACTCAACTATCAAGATGATGCACGGTCCAATAACCATAAGATAAACAATAAAGGTTAATGTGTTGCACGTGATTTTGAGACCGAAAGTAAAATAAGACAGACAGCTTTATGTTCCTGTGACCATGCATCGTGAGTAAAGCATGAGGAAAGAAAACCAACAAGATGCAACAATATAGATGATTTATTGTCAATAGTGGATGTTGATTATTTACACTGTCTCAACATGTTTCGGGCATCTTTATGCCCATCTCCAGGAGAAAGACCACGTGTTACTGCATGTGGAGTGTATTTGCTGGTAGTGCTGGATGTGGCAGGTTGCGGTACTGTGGTGCTAGGTTGAGGGTGTGATCACTGTGAAGGTTGCTGCTCGAGCAGCAACCTTCACAGTGATCACACCCTCAACCTAGCACCACAGTACCGCAACCTGCCACATCCAGCACTACCAGCAAATACACTCCACATGCAGTAACACGTGGTCTTTCTCCTGGAGATGGGCATAAAGATGCCCGAAACATGTTGAGACAGTGTAAATAATCAACATCCACTATTGACAATAAATCATCTATATTGTTGCATCTTGTTGGTTTTCTTTCCTCATGCTTTACTCACGATGCATGGTCACAGGAACATAAAGCTGTCTGTCTTATTTTACTTTCGGTCTCAAAATCACGTGCAACACATTAACCTTTATTGTTTATCTTATGGTTATTGGACCGTGCATCATCTTGATAGTTGAGTAAAGAGAGACCAACTTGATGTCACTTGCTTCATTATTTCATTATTTAATGCTCGACATGTTTCAGATGTTAATACATCCATCTTCAGGATCTTGCGACTTATTTGTTGAGTTATTTCATGGGTTGTATTGATCTGGTTCGATGTGTGTTGGTGTTACGTTGTGGTATGGCTGTGGTGGTGTGGTATCCGTATGCAGGTTGAAGCACTAGTGCTTCAACCTGCTGCAACCTTCACATCGAACCAGATCAATACAACCCATAAAATAACTCAGCGCATAAGTCGCAAGCTCCTGAGGATGGATGTATTAACATCTGAAACATGTTGAGCATTAAATAAAGAAATAATAAAGCAAGTGACATTCAAGTTGGTCTCTCTTTACTCAACTACATTAAACTTTATTTCAGAAAAAGTATGGTTGCTCTTTAAAACAACTTGCCAGTAGGACTTTCCATTTCATTAAATTGGTGTTCTTTTAACTAATGTTAATAGTTTGTCAAAATTATGGACATATGCAGATTAAAATGTAGTCTAATACACATTAAAATTGTTTTTCAAACATACACAAACTGTGGGAACATAACCATTAAAATACACAGAGAACTGACCCAATAAAAAATTTGGTTTTTAATTCCGAATCATAATTCACCCAATGGTCATTTACGCACCACCAGTTTAACATTCAAAAACTTTAAATTCTGCCCACAGAGGATACGTCTGTTAATTTTATATACTTGTAACTTAGAAAAAGTAGAAGCTCCTTCAACTGACTGGTTTTACAATCAGACGGAGTGCATTAACGTCACAGTAGGAACAGAATGTGCAAATATAATTGAGGTTTATTTCCATCTTCAAGACATAGGTTTAACTGGGCTGACAACACTGGGAAGGAGGGCAAAATCGACTATGGGTATTAGCAGTCAAGTATGGGAGAATAATGATTTGAACCAGTCCTTAATACACACACACCCCTTTCCCCCACTCTAACACCAATTCTTTTATTTGTCCCTCTTCAACCTAGTAACAGAAAAAAAATCTTAGGCAGAAAAAATAATGGGGGGGGGGGAGATTTGTTCCCCCTTGCCCCCCATCAGGTTGATGTCAAGTGCAGAGAATTTAGCTCCTGCTGATAGATCTGTCAAGCCCTCAGTGTTCTGTATTTGTTTATTATTCACTTTTTAATTTTCTAATGTATATAATTTGGCTACCATTTCTTCCCCAACTATATATACTAGTTGTTGACCATATAATGAACATTGTCATGAGTTTTATCTCCTTTGTATTTGCCTGACTCATCTGTATGTGCAGTAATTCTAGAACAGATTTTCCCTACTAATATTTCTCTTTATTGCAACATATAGGTAGTAGACATTCATTCGCATATTACTAAATTTGGAGCCCTGAACGATATAAATTTAAATTTGGGGCCGACTCTTATAATGTACCAGAAATATCTGTTCTTATCATTAATGTCGAACATGTAACATTGTCGGTACTGAAAATTAATAGGTTCTGACAATAAGGATCATGGTCCTACATTCAAATATCGAATTAGAAGACTCAGTCATGTAAAATATCTGTGTCTTAATACATAAAAAATTTTCATTCCTATGCTTACTAATTCTGCCACGGACTTTGTAAGTTTAATACAAAAAATGAGAAACAAATATATTGGCTGAAAATTATACAGCTGGTTTTGGGGGTTCAATCGATTCAAACTATAGCCAAGCATCCCATGTACAGTACAACGAGAAGTCTTGCTGGGAAATAGTGAGGTAGTTCCTGCACCTAGACTGTGATAACTTCCTTCTCAGTCCTTCTCAACACATTTTACACGTAGGTGCGCCTAAATACGAGTATATCCGATTTGGCGACACATATGGACTTCAAATATCATCATAAATATAAATCCTATTACAGCAAATTGTGCAAAATAGAAATAGAAACACACCAGGATGAAATAGAAAGGTAGATACGTAAATGAATAAACAAGTGAACATGTCAAATGTTTAATTTTATTACCCGACGAACACAACAAAATAAGTGCTGTATACTTGGTTTATTCAACAATACTACATGCTTCGGCTGTCCACATCAGCCATCATCAGGCAGGACATAGATACACAAAAAGACTAAAGGGCAAAGGTCTCTGCTTACAAACAGCAGGTAAAAAGTCGTTATAAAATAATTACAATACTTATTATTCTAAAAACTGGGAAACAGGTAACTTGAAAATTATATATATATATGTGTGTGTGTGTGTGTGTGTGTTACTGGACTAGTAACATAAACTAAATATCAATTTCATGTAACCTCTTCTTCAGTTTTTGGAATAATAAGTATTATAATTATATTATAACAACTTGTTACCTGCTGTTTGTAAGCAAAGGCCTTTTCACTTTACTCTTATTGTGTATCCATGTCCTGCCTGATGTGGACAACCGAAGCATGTAGTAGTGTGAAATAAATCAAATATACAATATCTACATAGTTGTGTTCGTCGGATAATAAAAACAAATATTTGTTTGATAAATTCACAGCGGGACGACATCACCGAAGTGAATAAATGCTTATAAGAGATGTTAATATTCACAGACGTGAAGCAGAGAAACAGGATGCCGATAAATCCGAGGGAGAGAAACATGAAGACGTCTCGAAGAAACCGACAGAAGATGCAGAGACGAAACCAACAGAAGCGAGCAGACCAGTCAGAGATACTGACGAACACAAACAAGACTCTACGTCACCCAAACCAATAGGAGAAACCCCTACCACACATAAGGACGAATCCACACACAGAGACAAGTAAGTGCACAATTTTTTTTTTCACTGTTAATTTGATTCTACATCGCACTGTAAAAGCCCTCGTATGAGATACATTTATACAGACCGGCCCATTCACCGGATCCGAGTTAATACAGCACGGGTATAACGGTTAGGCTATGAGCTTGACGATCTAGAGCTTGGGGTCTGAATACAGGCGATGGCACACAGTTTACTCTTCTAAGCGTCCAGACCGCTTTTGGGCTGCACCCACCCTTCTCTTAAAAAATGGGTACGAAGGGCTCTTCCGCAGGCTGTAAAGCTGCAGGAGAGTTCAGCTGACAAATCGCTTCAATCTAGTGCCGAGGCAAAGAATGGGTGCAGCCACACTTCCACTCCTCGATATGCCTTCGTGGCGAGGTGGTTAATCAAGCACAAGGACACTTACCTTTATGCCCAATCACTTTTAAATTAAAAGTAACTTCAATCGAAATTGTTTTGCGTGGTTTTGCATGCATCTCTTTCCAATTAAATTACTACATTCCAACACATTACAGCAGGGGGCACTATGAATATTCTAGTATCCTGGGATATGAAGTCATGTGGACTGACAGGGATATGTACCAATGTCTTGGAGGAGCTTGTGCCTTCATATTCCAAAGTTAATGGCTGGAGGCGGAAACTTCCTCCAAAACGTTAGTACACTGAGCATACCAATCCACACTACATCATATCTTAGCAGCATGAAATCATCATCATCATCATCGCTGTGAGAACTCAAATGTGGAATGGGATAGTACGTCAATTTCAGGCGCTGTACACAAATACCTGTGTACTTTTAGAAACTACCACTTTCCTAATGCGATAAGGAGAATTTCTAATGAACGTCCATTATACCATAAGAGTAGGCCTGTAAATTGGTTTCTTTTGCAGTTTTAGTGGGAGTAAAATTCAATTAAAATTTATAAAAGTACGTTTTTAAACTGAGGCCATTTCTTTTTTTCTTCTTTCTTTCTTTCTCTTGTTTCTCAATCTCGCTCTTCTTTCACAACAAAAACTGGATCGTAAGTCCAGTTCCGAGGCTACGTACATCAGTGACGTTATCTGTATCCCTCTAATTAAACAGTGTAATAATCTAAAGAGATTACAGTAGCAAGATAACCGAGGTCATTCAGTTACATTCCGTGGACGAATGGAAGTTCCAGAAATAAGACCCCTACTACGTCACCAATTTGGAGAATACGGCTATTTTTAAGCAGAGAATAATCCGTGATAGGGTCTCTGTATTTTATAACTTACATTTAATGCTCCTAGTGAAATACGGGTTAGGAACCGCCTTCTCTCGCATCGCCAAACGATGCGTATTTACCAGCATCCAACCAGGTTCCGTCCGAGAAATGTGGACGCCCAAGGCAAGTTAACAATTTGGCGACCCCCAAAAACCGATATTCTTTCAACTTTTTCTGCCCAAAGGCAGGGGTGGCGCACAATTAAACCGAGCCCAGACACTCGTAATAAGTTTCGGTGTCTTTCACTTCTCCGGAATGAATTCAACAGTTACGCCACACTGTGATTCGCGTACCTATTAATCCTAGCGCTGGAATTCGCAATAATTCAGGAATAAAGTGTGTGACCTTTAAACTCAGATACAAAATAGTGCGTGCTACAATTCAAAGTTCATATTTTTCCAGGCGTGACACAGAACAGAAGAAAGATGAAGCTAAGAAGCCTACCTCACCTGTAAACCAGCCAGATAACAAACGACCAAAGCGTGACGTCACTGCAACAACTGTAAGCCCTGGCGTTAAGAAAGATGAGAAGCATGAGTAATGAGTGGTCGTCATTATAGTGTGACTGGTTTCAATTATACAACTTACGCAATTCTGTTTGAAGTTAATGAGTTTGACATTCAATTTGCAAGTCTTAAAACAGGGCTGCTTAACAACACGTTTAATATTTAATGAGACAGACATTAACTTCAAAATTTGGACGTTGATATATGGTCAAGACCTCAAATTATATATCCAGAAATCGTTAACATTAACTGTTGGCGAGTGTTATCATCGAGACACTGTACTACCACATAAGGATGAAGTTACTGTACTTAGATTTGTTTCTCACCAAAGGTACATTGTTAACAATATTATTAGTCCAGTATTCTACAAGATGTGTTATGCTTTATGTATGCATCTCACAACAGGCATTTGCACTATAATAAACTGTTTGCATTGTGAAAAGTAGTTTCTTGGTAATGGCATACACATGTATCCCTATTTCAGAACATGCCCTGAAAATGTCTTGCAGTTCCACTGTCAAGAAAAGTTAAAGGACTGCCGTTGTTTACACTGACATTCCTTTACTTACTGACACCACAGAGTGAAGTCCTTTTTCAGAAGTTAATATCTGCACAGCTGGATAAAGGCTTCCTTACCTTTGTTGAAACCTGAAGATTCATTACACCATTCACAACTGCCCTTCACACATACCAATCCTCAGCCACATTAACCAAATCCACACTTCAACATACTATTTCTTTTATGGTTCATTTACTGATCCTGTCATTTATGTCTAGGTCTTGTGAGTAGTCTCTTCCCTCCAAATATCCAATTAGTTGTGTACGCATTTCTCCATTCTCTCCAAATGTGGTATATGCTTCCATCATCTGATCACCCTAATAATATATTCTTGAAGCTCCTCATTATGTAATTTTTTCAAGCCTCCTATTATTTTCTCCCTGTTAGGTCTGATGTATCTTCCTCAGCAGCCTGTTCTGAAATGCTCTCTTTATGGACTAAAGCACACACACACTCCCACAACCAACGGATAATGTAACCAACAAAGTTCACAGATTAGCTATCCAACAGACTGCGAAGTGTTGAATGGCCACATAATATAACACACAAAAATGCTGATATATTTACAGGGCACAGAGTTTTCAATTAATACGTAATGGACATAAATATATATCCCACATACTTATTAATGTTAAGAAACCTGGATTATATAAAATCATACAGTAAGGAATCTGAGTAACTTTTAAACCCACAAACAAATGTGCACATGAAAATATGTTTTAATATGCATATTTTAGGCAATGTAAAGACTTAAGTTCCTCTGTGTAACATTCAAAGAAGTCTCCCTATAGATGGCCATAGAAACTGACATATGTAGCAGCCAAAAACTTAAGTGTAGTTGTGATTAGTACGTACACTGTATAATTTGTTGGTTAGCATTATGAGTTAAGTTTGTGGAATGTGGTAAAATTGCATTACAAAACATACAACCAAAATGTGAGGTTGAGTAATTAGCAATCTTGCTTCACACTTGCGAGGTTATATTTCAGAATCTTTTACTGCGGGTAACTGATTCGGGCTTCATGTGATTCTTTTATGTACATGCCACAAAATATTTCTAAATAGATTGCAGCTCTTTCTTTTTCAAACCTTTCTCAATCATCCACGTAACCATTCTGCCACTTGACACTTATAACCTTTCTAGTTGTGAAAGCATTTTAAGTAACCCAAGAGTCAATACACACACCCAAGACTTCCTCATGCAGAACAACTGCAGATTCCAACTACCCTTATTGTTCCAGTCAACAGAACCCTACTGCTTTGCCTCCTTGGAATTGACATGTTAAATGACTAGACTATTTGTGGGGTAACATAATTGCTATCAAGGTGTGGTACTGCCAACTCAACAACAGCATATTATTGCTGCAGTCTACAGTGGGAAATGACCTTTTACAGACCAGTGTATTGGATGGATAGCACCAGCACAATAAACACTGCTAGCACCCTACCACATCAAACGTAACGTATTTCCATGTACGTGAATACTGATTTAATTGCTGTGTCACAAATGCAGTGAAGGTGTAAAGTTATTTACATATAACTGTTCTGCATCACACACCATGTAATAAGCATAATACTACAGCATGAGACAAAATTAGGAGGATTTAACTTATTTAAGCTTCTATAATAGTATATCCAATGTAGCAAAGTCCTGGACAAAGTAAGTCACACAAGAAACCAACTTCTAAGGACCCACATGCTGTACGAATCCAGTTCAAACTCTCTCATCCCATAATTATTAACACATTGGCGACGGGCTAAGGAGATTTCTATACTTTGGTAGCCAAGCGTAGGCGACGGGCCACGGAGATTTCCGTTTTTCCCTACGGGTGGATGGAAGAGGGGGTTGGTTTTGTTATGTGTTAGCGTTTGTTGTTATACAACCATAATATATCATTGGA
>Ga0123355_10009559_pt1 | contig 14767 bp, 14 predicted proteins | sample TergutEmb28metaG_3_FD_89872 | JGI IMG/M metagenome (GOLD analysis project Ga0123355, IMG submission 89872) | Embiratermes neotenicus P1 segment gut microbial communities from Petit-Saut dam, French Guiana - Emb289 P1 | ecosystem: Host-associated > Arthropoda: Insects > Digestive system > Gut ...
AGGTAATTTTTATTGTTTTCCCCCTCCGCCGCCCTGCGCGAGAAAGGGGTGAGGGGCCATCTCTCCCCCCCCCCCCCCCCCCAAACCGGGGTTTAGTCTATTTTGCGACTGTCAGCAGTTCAGTGTATGCAGTACCCACGGTGGCTGATTAACAGCATGATGTATTGCATAGGATTGTGACAGAAGCGGTCCTGTCCCAATAGGGGGGGACTACCCCAGCTGCATGCAGGGCTCATCGGTCAGAACAGCCAACGGCAGCCAAGACACACAGCAGGCAGGCAACGTAACAGGTGACCACACTGTTCGGTCGTTCTTTGATACAGATTGAGACACGAACTTCGGACTGCTAGAATATTCAAACGATTCCTCTTCGGACTTATTGCTCAATTAATGACACATCACTATTCGGAACCACCCTATAACGCTAGGTGCACCAAGAACTCTTTGATGAAAACGCGCCTTACACTCAATCCTCATCACAAACTCACAACCTCACGACACAATCGGGAAGTTCTGCCGACCGTACTAATAAGTACGGCTAACTCAGTGTCCGCTGTGCCTGGAATGCCCTTCAGAATACCAACAGCACCGCTCGGAATGACTGTGAAGCTGTTTCACTACATACACAGCTTCAATGTGGACCGGCCGACTGCTCTCTGTGCACGATCGGAACACACTTGGGAACGAATGGGGAGCGACAGGGGGCTCTAGGTAATGCGATACTCGCCCCTCGCTGTTGGCCATACACATGCAATTATTTAGGGTACAAAGCGGCGGGCGTGGAATTAGGAAATGCTGGATTGCATTCCCTGCTGTCACTGTACTGCCGTGAAGTGAGGACAGGGCAACAAGGGGGTCGGGTAACTATGCGTACAAAATACTACCCTAAGGTTACTTAGCCCAACCTAATACCTGGCCATACAATCACGGTTAACAACCTGTGGTGGCAGTAACAAGTGCCAGAATACGAGTGTCACACGCCAGTCCACGTGGGATTTGTGGTGGACAAAATAGTCTGGAGATTTTTTTTTTTCGGTATTCCCCAGTCACTATCATCTCACCAATTCTGCGAACTCACTGACGCATCATCGAAGCTACCGCCTAATGGACAGCGGCATGAAGGAATACGATAAAGTGGACTTTGTCGTCCTCAACAAGGTGTGCCGCTACACCCGCTGCACAGGACTTCCTCTCCCTGACGAAACTCTGACCTGGAAGCCCTTCCCGAACCCAGCTACAGGCTACAGCACTTAGTTAAAACGACAGAACTACTGGCCTGCCTGCCTGCCTGCCTGCCTGCCGCCTATCTGAAGAACCAGCACCATTCCAAAGTGCCTGCCACTTTCGAAACAAAATCTGTCAAACCTTCCACGAAACTGTTGGTTACAGAACTAAAAATTCAGAGCGCAGTTCGGCAATTCACTCCTGACACAGTCAGTTCCATACAGTGTACATCGCCTCGAACTACAGTCAAGTTCTCCGTTTTAATATTATACCACTACTGCCATATATTCTCAGCCTCTAACAGAAATAAGTACTAGAATATTTCCTGGGGGAGGGGGGGAAGGCGGCAGGTGCGTAGGGTCGACAACCCTACCACCTTCATGTGCCGACTGTCTTGAAATCTGGGAGCCTCAACCTGCTGGAAACCTCAGGGCCTGTCCAGGCCTGTAATGGGACTGCTTTACCTTTTACAGCCATATCAACACCCTGATTGCTTATTCAACGTGGGTTTTGCTATATTATATTGGAATAATTCCCCCCCCCCCCCTAAAAACTCTTATGAATACAGGAGTTCAAAATATAAAACCTACAGTTTCAGTTAACAGCATATACAAGCTCAAAACATGCTGCAACATGTTAGGGGCTGTAAAATTGCTGATAGGCACTACAAACATAAGAGAAGTGAGACACAGGATAAACAGGATAAACACGCTGTCGCATTCAGAGGGGAGCTGATGAGATTGCATGACTCTGGAAAGGGAGCATAATGTACAGTAATACATCCCCCCTGAGCATCCCATTTTAGGGCGGAGGAGGATGCTGTTACTGTCCGATAGATGTACACTAATTGACAGGGGGTGCTTCACACCAGGGTCATTCGTTTTATAACAAAGGGTGGTGCTGTAAATATGATAGGTACACGTGCTCTCTCGTCCCCATCAACAATGGGGTGGAGAGACCCATAATGCTCTTTTTGAAGCTGGTGGTGAGTGTTTTCTGATGGAAGGGCAATTCAATAGAAAATACAGTAGCACAAGTGGTTCAGCAGAGCAGTCCGTCCCCTTGCAGTTTGTTCCCAGTGACAACAAACAGATCACTTGCATTCACGGCACACCAGGCCGCTTCGATCTTCAGAACCAGGGGGCCACAAGGCGGCACAGTGTCTTCCCAAGCACTTGACAATTAACGTAACTGATCAACAAATCACATATTCTACGCAAACCCATGGATCAGCACGGCGTTCACAGACGCCTGCCGATGGACCAGGACACAGGCCATGGAATTTAGCTGACAGCTGCACAGCGCATTTGGCAAAACGTAGCGGTATAAAAAGGGAATAGTTCGCCGTAGAACAGGGCGTGAAGGCCCTGAGGGGAGTAGAAGTACAACTCTACGCTTTCTTTAACCTCGGCGCTAGATGGGGTGGGTGGTCAGCGCCACGCGCCGGCCGTTTTACGCCCGAGAGACCCGGTATCCATTGTACATGGGGCTGGGTTGGGCCCCATGTCGTTCTGGACGGGTGCGGATCTCGCACCACCGGGATTCGATCCCCGAACCGTCCGGCCCGTAGCGAGTCGCTGTACCGACTGAGCAATACCGAACCAAGCACACTTGTCAAACGCATCTGAAGCACGCGGCAGCCACTCTACCCGTAACCATTCTTGAGGCTACTCGATTTAAGGCGGTGGATGCTTCTTCAGTTTGTCCCCCTTCTCGGTTTATCTTCGTGTGATCTTTCCAACAGGTACGTAGTAAGTCAGGCGAAGAGTATCAGTCAATAACGCTACTCAGCGTGTAATAAATATTCTCAAGTTTCGTGTACCGCTTAGTACTTCTTACAATTGAAATCCTGAAGGACAGCTAACAACGACGTTTCGAAGGCCTAGGGTCTGCCATCCACATGCACGTAACCAGTGTTACGTCCATAACAGTCACTATAATTAAGCACGTCCTTTGCCACGTACAACGCGGCTATCAGACTCGTAAAATCGACGACAGCAACCTCCGTTCTTGACAGAGATTCACTTAAAAGGACGCCACTACGTACCCAGCAACAAACTGCACAAGGCTGTTTACAGTACAGTCACCTGTGTGCAGCTGGATGGCAGAAGCAAGCATGTCCATCTCCATATAAGCCAATCAAGAAGGTGTGACACCGTCACATGATAATATCGAACAAAGTAGGAGTTATAACACCCTACTTCAGTAGGGCTAAACCTTAGATTTTACCTTGGCTGCTTCCTGTTCAAAAGAAGACTGTACAATGTTCTGTCCAATGTCACGTATTGGCCCAGTCACCGCCAAGCCGGCGCTCCAAAGATAAATATCCAGTCAACACCTGACACCGTTCCGATTTGTGTCAAAATGTTTCACTGCAGTGTTATTTGGTAGCAACGGTAATTCACATACAGTCTGTACGCAGTCAGATGTGTGTACACATACACATTGTGCATAATATGGACAGGACTGTCGGGCAAAAAAAATAATAAATTAAAAAAATTGCGACAGCAGTCAATGCCGCGTCCCAAGGAAATTTTTTCGCGCGCCATTTTGGGCACGCGTGCCACAGGTGCGGTAGCCCCGGCCTGTACCAATCAGAAAGCACAAAACACTAAAAGCGATCAAACAGGAAACACAAACACAGATGTGGCAACACAGTAACACACTCTAGTGGAACACCACTGTGTATATTCTGGTAGACACGTCAGAACATTTCGTGGGAAGCAGGGCCTCCATCTTCATGGCATGAGAGTGGTTTCGACTGGCTCAGGCAATGATGCAATGGTGAGATATGTAAACATGGTACAGGCGTTTCGGATTCCAAAATGGCGGACGTCTTGACAAGCTATGCGACCAGTAATTTCTTACACAGGACTCGCTGTATGCTGTTGTTTAACGTCGAAAGAAAGGCCAGCGCTTCTCGCTTTACATTCAAGGCCTCAAACGGCCAGCCACTTCGCTGTCAACTTGACAGCCCTCCACAAGCTACCTGCCCACCAAAAATGCGGGCAGCCACAGCAATCGCTCGTAACGAGAGCAGCAGCGGCTTAGTGACAAGGGCTCCACTGCAAGATTACATCAGGGAATGTCTGTGGGGTGGCGAACGAGCAGCACAACTCTCGTGCAGAAAGGGTTCAAGTAACATGCAGACAGTGACACAACTTGCCTGCACATCCAGAAAATAATCAACAAGCCGCCAAGACCACACGGTGTCACGACTCACAAGGTCACATATCTTCATCGCCGAATGTAAACTTGAAGGTCAAGGTTACATGAAAGCATAGAGGAGTGGAGGAACAGCTCCACTCATTTCTCATATCAGCGCTAGAGGATGTGGGTGGGCAACGCCACGCTCCGGCCGCTTTACCCTTTGCAAAGAGCCCCGGCACCCAGAGGTTGGCTGGGCCCCCAGGGAGTGTCTGTACGCCAGTGAGGAACTGAAAATCAGTTTCCCCCACTGGGGTTCCAACCCCGAACTGTCCAGCATGTAACAAGTCGCTGTACCGACTGCGCTGTCCTATTGCTCTCCAAATCTAATATAAAAACTATTTACTAGTCACCCTGAGCAGTCTAATTAGATTTCTGACCCTTCAGACATGGAAGCAACCTGCTGCGGAATATGTGCCGCCACCTCCGGAATCAGAAACTTCGCACGCCGATTGCACCGCGCGCGTCTTCTACCAAACACGACCGTGCGAGGGCAAACCGCCAGTACCTACATACGAAGACTGACTACGCGGTTTGAGACGGAAACAGGCGTCATTACCTTCCCATTATGCGTCCTGGCAGACGTGGTCAAGGCATGTTGATGGAAGTTCGCAGAACTTAAACTTTTACTTTTAGCAAATAACATAAAAGAACGTAACCACTGGTCAAACTTAAGCAATCAGGAGGATGAGATGGGCGGGACATGCAGCAGGCACGGGACTGATCAATTAAGTGCATGCACCAGTTCGGCTAGAGAACCTGTAGAGAAGACCTACATGTAGATGGCAGCATAATATTAAAATAGACCTTAAAGTAACGGAATAAGAAGTTGTGGGCTGAACCCATCTGGCTGAAGATAAGTAGGCTATCTGTCGCGGGCTCTGGTGAAGGAAGGATGGGCGAGAAATAAGCGACCGGCGGCTTCAACTTGTTCCGTGAGGTCAAGGAGAACATTTATAGCCGTACAAATAAGCACGCGGTACTGCGCGGTTTGTACCGGTGGCGTGTGTGCAGTAAGACAGGCCGTTAGAAAAACGGAAAGTAGCACACACTTTTCGTGTGGAAGCCCACTGGCAAGCACTCACTTCGAAAACCGCCAACAAACAACGACGGCGAGTCTGACGTGTCCTATGGGGGCCGGCTGTGAGCAAGAAGTGACAGCAAGTGGCTCAGAATTTCGCCGAACAGCAGACTGGGGTTCAGTCACGTTATGTCTGCATTCAACCGCAAGGGATCTGCTGCTCAGCACAGCGTTGTTGTTCCAACAACAGTTGCACTACAGCACTTGCCATAAGATATGCAGCCACGTACTGACTCCTAAAAACAGCTGGGTTGTACGACGCCCGCAGTATTGAAGGCGTCGAGACTGAAAATCGAGAGCAACACGAAGAAAGATAAACGCACATGCAGCAGATAAGCTTCGCACTGAAGTGTAGCGCTTCGTATACGAACTGTCACACACGGTGGAGGTAACTGCTTCAAACCTGCACAACTGAAGCCACGAAACTGACGGCGTACGTCACGGGTTATGGTCAGGCACACAGCAACATTTTGTTTATGGTGATGAACTATAAACACTTCCATGTAATTTATATCATATTACATCTGAACATAGACTGAGGGTGTTTGAGAATAGGGTACTGAGGAGAATATTAGGCCTAAGAGGGACGGGGTAACACGGGAGTGGAGAAAACTACATAATGAGGAGCTTAATGATCTGTACTGCTAACCCAATATTGTTAGGGTGATAAAATGAAGAATGAGATGGGCGGGGCATGTAGCGTGTATGGGGAAGAGGAGAGGTGTATACAGGTTTTGGTGGGGAAACCTGAGGAAAACCCAGGCGTAGATGGAGGGTTATTATTAAGATAGATCTTCAGCAAGTAGGATGGACGGGCATGTACTGGATTGATCTGGCTCAGGATGAGGACAGGTGGCGAGCTCTTGTAAATCCGGTATTGAATCTTCGGGTTCCACAAAATGCGGGAAATTTGTTGACTAGCTGAGGACCTGTTAGCTTCTTAGGAAGGACTCTGCTCGATTGGGTGAATGTGTCAGCAAGTAGGTCAGTAAGTAAGAAAGCAAGTACATATTATACCTGCGCACGCTACTGCCACCGGGCACCCAATTATCTGGAGATGTCCCACTAAACATACCGTAAAGCCTGACCCCCTGAAATGCGCATTTCTACACCAGGCAGTCTGGGGCGAGAGATGTCACTGTTGCAATGCGCACGAAACAGCAGTCACCTGTGGGTCGCTATCCGGGGGTTGTAATCCTCTAAAGCCCTCTCAGCGAGACTCATCACTTCTCGAGTTACTAAGCACGTGGCGGGGTCTGGCGTCTTTTTCGGCAGTATAATCCTTAGATTAGCAGCTTGTCAGTGCAAGCGACATGCACCATTATCTGTGAATTGGTAAAGTTTTCTGTCTCCCGAGTTATTGTAACTTCCTGTTACAGCCACATCGTGTTTAGGTCCCTCCATCAGGTCCTCCAGGTACCCGGATGTGCCATTTATTTCCAAAACGCGATGCAGGTTTTAGAGCGCCAACAACACAAGGTCCGTTATAAATTCGTAACGTCCCGAACTATCGGATATCACATTTCCTACACTGCAAAATAAGCTCATGCAGGCTTACTTTGTCCAGTTCTGAAACAACCCAACACACCTCGAATAATGAAAAGGGAATTTAATAATACTTATTCTGTGCAATGTGCTGGCAATCATTCATGTACACATACACCAACACACGCACACAACAAAACAGTACACACGAACCCTGCCACATGTTTCAAAGATAAATCGCCATCCTAAGGGAGACGTAAATACAGACGAATATACACTATCAGCACACAAATTTAGCACGTAAATTTATGTACTTTTAACACTGCACACGTAAAACTGGTGTATTAAGATTATGTATCTACCACCCGATGTCCATCTATCGCTGAAACATGTAGGAAGGCTCATATTTTTGGATACACTGTAATTTTATCGTGCACATGTGTTGGTGTAAATACATGATTGGCAGTAACAGGATAGTTAGAGACATACTGGGCCTACCCAGCAGGTGCTGGCAATACCGTACTGCAGGGGAGACCTTCATTCCTCTGCACTGATACCTGATGACATGGCATACATCGACTCTGCTATATCTAAAACCACAGGCGTGGTAAAGTGGCTACCATTGCTACGTCGTATTGGAGATGTATCGAGTTCGAGCCCCGCCCGAAGAACTCCCACAAAGCTGCCGGGGTACAGCGACATCCGGCATTGCAGTCGTACTGAGTTCTTAGTATCTCCAAGGTAAGTCGTTATCCTGAGAACCAGGTAAAGCCTCTTGACTCTATGTCAGGCAATGCACTATAATGTAACATCGAGGCGCGTTTGCGTAACGACTGTTGCCTCAGACAAGCAGGAAGTACAGTCGTGCCCCCGTATCCTTTGATTCAGTATCCGCGGTTTACTGTGGCCCGAAAAAAAGAAATGGAAAAATAAATAAATAAACTGTTCATAAGTTTCAAAACGCGCGCCAAGCGAGAATGGGCCGTAACACAGTGAAATCCAGCAGCCCAAACGCGCCCAATACTTGACACATCTTACTTTGTCCCCGTACCCACGCTTCCCCGCAAACTTGCCACCATTCTGCTTCTAGCGTTCTCACTGTTCGAATTAATTGCCGCGTTAGCGCAGTGTTTGTGTTCAGAAAGCAACAAGAAGAATGGAGAAGTCGGTGAATACCCACAATAGGCTAAGATATTTTTAACAAATAAAATTTTCTTATTACATGTTATGTACCGGTACGTACTATGATTTCATTGTAAAATGTGTAACAATAACACGTTTTTTCATTGCTTATGCAGCGCTTTAATGGAAAAGCGTGATTTTTATTGTTCGGCCATCCCTTGAAACTGTACATGATGTTGTACAGCACAGAGACTGTATTTTTCATTGCTCTATCGTCTCTTGAGGATCAGGATAAAACGTCAGAATCCCTTACTTTCATACGTACGAGAGAGAGAGAGAGAGAGAGAGAAAGTACACTGTAAATGTGCAGTGTAGTGTACAGTACAATTTTATTATTACGTTATTAATGGTGGCAATGTCTTACTGTGCGTAATTTCTCAATTAAACTTTACCGTATTTATGCATGTTACACGAATATCACGTTATATCACGTTACATATAGCGTTCGGTATTATCCGCGGTTTAACGTAACCGCGGTAGGTCTTGAAACGTATTACCCGTGGATATGGGGGCACTACTGTATTACATATTCTGAGTGTGTGTCTGTAGCGTGTAGATGTCCAGCACGCGAAGCGCTCGTGCCGTATTCCGTCAACCGTGGCCTGCCTCCTTCTACAGTACCTTTACACATTATCTTACAAAAGGCACGATTTTAGGGGAAAAAGTTATTGAACACAAATTTTGTGTTTTGATTTTCCTTACAACTTTTTCTGAAACAGTTCTCACTACAAGAATTCAGCAAAAGGTAATCATAAATGCACATTGCTCTGCACGTAAACTACAGGCTATTCTTGTCAGACTGGAATAAAACTTGAAATTCTTCTGCAGATTTTCGAAAAATACCAAATTTAATGAAAATCCTCCCAGTGGAATCCGAGTATTACCATACAAATACCAAATTTTATGAAAATCCTTCCGGTGGAAGCGGAGTATTTCCATACGGACGGAGAGAGACATGATGAGCTAATGTCGCCTTTCGTAATTTTGCAAAGGCGCCTAAACTGTGGGAAGGGCATTTATGAGAATCAGAAACTGTCTGGAATCGTTCTGCCATTGAGAGACCCAGTAACACGCCCCCGGGTTCCGTTCACGAGAACCGGACCGGAAATGGGACGACACATTACGTTGACACCGTCCCTGCAGTGGGTGAACGGGCAGACAGCAAGCGCTACGACAACGGGAACACCGGCACGTCTTTCAAATGGGTCTTTTGTACAAACCTACAATGGGCGAACAGCCATACGATGGTCACGGAATGGATTCGAAAGGCGGGATTGCGCTAACTGCAACAAACAGCACGTCTACGAAATACAGGCCATCGTGGCACACGGTACGTTTGACATTCCGACCAGCACGGAGCTGCACAGATAACAAGGAAGGCAAACAACGTTTGATAAGTTCATCCTTTCAGTTCATTTCATTTGTATACAAACTACGGCCCTGGCGGTAGGCGGGCAACATAACACAACACGCTAATTCGCGGTTTATTCCGAATTACGTGGGTTCGGTTCTTGGTTTGCTCTCGAGGCTTTATATTCGGCAGCATTAAGAACCACAGAGAAATCAAGGTTCGATTCTGGTCAGAGGCAAGGCACCCAGGCTGCTGCAGTGTCCATCCGGCCTATTGGGAGGGTATGGGGCGGGGGGGCGCTTTCCCCGACGGGACGTGAAACTGACCTCTCACCACCATCTAGTGACAAGTTTCAGAATGCATGGCGCTGTACCTCCACTCTACTGTTTGCCTTCGTGAGCACTTTTTTGATTCTTTTTCGTCCATAAAACATGATATACGTCGTGTGTGTGTGTGTGTGTGTGTGTGTGTGTATGTGTGAAGGCAACTGACTGACGCATGGTTTCCAGCGATTCAGATTAGCTGTTTATCGGTCTCACCTCATTCCGCTTCACTTGAGAACAAATAGATCCAATTTCCGAAACATCGCGTTATTTGCATAAAGCAAATACTTTTCTCAGCTTTTCGTAATTACATGATATGGGATTATAACAGCGCTTTTAATCTGTACAGGCCTCGGCGCCAGATAAACGTTGTGAAGGAAGATGTTTAATATTAATGTTGTAGTTAACTTCCCGAACAGTTCTTTATTTTACATTTACCTGAAAATATCTCAGTCGGCGGCAACACGCTGTATTGAGTAGGAAATACTGACAGTTTTAGTTCTGATTTAACTGGTTATTTTAATATGGTTTGTCGTTGCAAGTGTTGTACTGTTATAGGCATAGGCCGACCGAGATATTTTCAGGTAAATATAAAATGAAGAACTGTTCGGGAAGTTAACTGCAACATTAATATTAAACATCTTACTTCACAACGCTTATCTGGCGCAGAGGCCTGTACAGATTAAAAGCACTGTTATAATCCCATATCATGCAATTACGAAAAGCAGCCTTTGTAGACACTCTACAGACAAATTGTGTGCCTAGTCTAAATACGGAGCTTCACTGCCTAGCGAATCTCTAGTCAGGACGCCGCTTTGCATTAATTCTCACACAAAAAGCCAGCTTAATTCTGGTGCACCTCGTGCCAGTACAGGCCTAGTGACTGCCTGTGGGCTGCAACGCCAGTATTCGATTCTCGGTCAGGGATCAGCTGTTCACTTCAACCAAGGAAAGAACGCCGGTATTCAGTGTCGACGTGAACCAAAAGCACGCTCGAAGACCAAGTACTTGCAGAAGGTCAATACAGTAGAACTCCACTTATTCCGATTAAATGGGATGGCGAACCATCCGGATATGCAGAAATTACGGAAAATTGGATTTTCTTTGAAAGTAGGCTACATTGTCAGTTTCAAGTTCTGTTGTTACTATTTACAGTATGTACCTGCGTCTAAACTTTTCGAGCACGCCTGATTTTTAAGTTCTAGAAGCCGTAACATTGTACCGCACTTGAACCGATAACCGTAATTTCAAGACAAGTTTTTTTTATTTACTGAAACAACCCCCGTTGGCCAGGGCCCCCTCATTCACGACGGTTTCTAGATCACACTCAACGACACATCACAGTCGGTAGGACTCCTCTGGACGAGTGATCAGCCCGCCGCAGAGACCTCTACATGACAACACAAAACACTCACGACAGAATCCATGCTCTCGGTGGGATTCGAACCCACAATCTCAGCAGGCGAGAGGCCGCAAACATACGCTCCTTAACCTACGCTAAGGCGTAGGTTTGCGACCGCGCGGCCAAAGGGACCAGTTCAAGACAAGTTAGTTTTGTAGAATTCTCGACAAATCTGCCCCCGGAGCCAAGCCGATCCGGATAACCAGCGTCCGGATAAGTGGAGTTATATTGTACAACATATAACTGCCATAGTTCGGTGATGTCGGAGCTCAAAAATGAAGACAGATGTGCAGACACATTTCACAAACGCAAATTACCGCAACGAAAAGTTTCTGTCGCCACTGGAGGACGCGTTCTCTGTGCGTGAACCCGACACGGCTGTGGCTGATCATACTGTGTTGTCCTGACGGTAATCGTATTTATGATGCACCACTCCGTGCGCGCTGATTCAGTAAGCGCGTTGTTGTAATCCAATTGCTTGTCTCACACTGGGGGGTGGAACAGGGCAGCACCCCCAGGCACAATACGAAACAGGGGTCTGCCTTGGCTGGAGGAAGATAACACTGCCCAGAACACCCTACCCTTTGCTGACTTGTACTGTAATATCTCGAAGAAGCACATTCCAATTCCACGCTGACAGTGGAACTCTCAGTAACCTTACCGGCCTGTACGCTGCCTAATTACTTCAGACTTTAACGCCATTTCATTAAACTCGATAAGTACAGCATCTTTTTTTTAAAAAAAAAAACATCTTCCGAATGTCAGTGTCTTTTAAGCACATCAAAATGCACAAATTAACTGCCTTGTGCTCAAACTCAGTGAAGCGACACAACATAAGCCGCTAACTGGGGCAAAGTCGCAAAATACCGGGACACCCTGTGGTCCCAATGCAGGCTGAACATTTTACACCTTCACATGGCAGCCAACGTCTCCCAGTCCGTCTGCATGAAACGACTCGCCTGCCATACGACGGAATTCGGTTAAATTTTGTATTAGGGATGTTAATTGAAATCTGACCAGAAAACTCAAGTTTTGTTAAAATATGTAAACTCTGTACCTTCCCATTTTGTTAACCATGCATATATACAGAAAACGCAATGCTAACAGCATCTGACATCTTATTAAAAACGGCAAGTTGATGTCGACGCAACCCGCATTTCCGTAACGTCATCAATTTCTGTTCGTCATCTTGAAGCATCATTAAAGTGTGTGTACAAACAGTGTCAAGATTCCCACATTGATCAGGCAGTCTGATGAGAGGTAAGTGGTAGCGACAGGCTGTCACGTTGGCCTTAAGTGCTCCGGTTATCCACATTAGCAACGCCGGCTGGAGGAAGAAAAGGGAAATGAGGAAAAATTTGCTGAAATTGGGAGTCAGCTGCAGAAAACTGCATAACCTGCAGCTTTTCACTCTTCTCCAAATATTACCCAGCACGTCAGACCTCCACAATATTCATTTGTGGGAAAATAAATTCTTAAAACCACACAGAAGACCCAGGCTTAGATGGGGCACAATATTTAATGCATTTTGAAGAAGCAAGGCGTGGATGTGTGGCCTGGATCCACGTGAACCTGGGGGGAGGGGTTACGTGCACACGGTAACGAACATTCAGGTTCCACAAAAGTCGGGGGATTCCTTTACTAGCCAGATCAGCGACTGTCAGCTTGTCAAGGATAATGTGCTCCACAAAGCTAGTTACCTAGTGTAAACCTTCTCCAGAAACAGTTGTGTGCTTATCTGCACACTCAAACGTAAATGGAAAATGTGTAGAAGACAGTGTGGGTCTGTACGAACTCATGCAAGGTATAGACAAATCTTCCCAAAGGCAAGAAAATTAGGCACAAGGGGAAGTGAAGGTATAGTCCCACACATTTTTATCCTTGACGTTTGATGGAGGTAACTTGTCAGCTGCACGTTCCAACAGCTTTACCCCAGGCGAACGAGCCCCACCCCCGGCACCCATAACATAAGAGAGCGGATGGGCCCAAGGGCCGGTCCGCACTTCTTGGAGATCAGAAAAATCCCTGAGGCCTGTCAGGAATAAAACCTCCGTTCCTCAGTTGGCCAGTTTGTATCCCAGTCGACCTCCGACTGAATGGAACAACAGTGATTATTGTTGTGACTAGAACAGCAGTGACTACTGGTGTGATTGGAACAGCAGTGACTATTTGTGTGACTGGAACAGCAGCGCCTGTCCAGTGTTTGACTTCGGCAACGCAAAGGACTGAAAACGCGAGGGGTGAGGAGAGGCAAGCAGGCGAACGCGGTTTTGTTGAAACGACGTAGCACGGGACCCTAAATCGACTATTTCGGTGGGCCTCAGACAGTCACAAAGGGTCTTGAAACAAGCGCTGACTTTACACCAAACTAGCGTCTAATATATCTCCCACGTGTAATGTAAATCGGGAGGACCACAAATGACTAGGGTTGCTTACAGCTAAATCAGTCACTTTAATTAATTTACTGATCATGTACAATGTGATTAATTAAAACATGTATCAACTGTAATCACCTCAGAATTTCAGATTAAATAAGCTGCCATGACGAGACAAAATCCGTCTCGTTGCGCCAAGAGAGGCTCAGTGTTGCCAAATTCCGCAAACCTGCTAGGCACAGCGCAAGTCACGCCGACTTAACGTGGCAAACAGCAATCCCTGCGACTGTTTAACGGAAACAAACATACGGACTGCTGCCAATATAACGGGGAACAGGAAGTTCCAGCGGTATTTTTGCATTGGTAATCTGAACCACAGCATGTCCCGTCTAAACACAACAACTTTACTTATTATACAATCAGCAACATGTTTCGGCCAATACGGCCAACAGCAGGCTGTTAAAAGACCTTGAAAATCGGCCCGAAAGCCTGTCCCAAAAGTCGATAACCAATCAACGCCGCGTAAGGTCTCAGATGAGCGAAGGCCTTGACGGTGTTTGTGCTTGAAACGTAAGGTGCAGAACAAAGCAGCGCTGGACATCCGCCACTGTAATCCTCGTGTAATCACACAGGTGAGTATGAAAGGCCACTGCCATCCTCGTGTAACCAAACAGCTGAGCAGAAAATCCGCCACTACCATCCTCGTGTACCTGAACAGCTGAGCAGAAGATCCGCCATTGCCATCCTCGTGTAACAAAACAGCTGAACAGAACACCCGCCACTGACATCCTCGTGTAACCAAACAGCTGAGCATAAGATACGCCACTGACCTCGTGTAACCAAAAAGATACGCCACTGCCCTCGTCGTCTCACCTGACAGCCTTCCTGTCTCTACTTCGGCTGTACTGAAGACCATTACTGGCTGCTGCAGTCCAAATCCGACCTTCAGCACCTTCCTCAGGCCGGAGAACTGGATTTGTCGAGGAACTAGAGCACAATTTACACTATGAAATTAGGGCGGTAGTCCCCCCCCCCCCCCCCCCCCCCCCCCCCAAAAAAAAAATTAACTTTCGTTTTTTCCTTTCTTTTCCTTCACTCCCCACCACACCCCCAACCCCCCACCCCAACAACAAACCC